>Ga0070746_10002808_pt1 | contig 10361 bp, 15 predicted proteins | sample VirMetDEL_Mar_21_FD_77016 | JGI IMG/M metagenome (GOLD analysis project Ga0070746, IMG submission 77016) | Aqueous microbial communities from the Delaware River and Bay under freshwater to marine salinity gradient to study organic matter... | ecosystem: Environmental > Aquatic > Marine >... | reverse complement strand
TTGTTTGAAAGTTTGCAGAAGATATGGGAAATGTACCAGCCATTATATTATTGCCTCTCTTCCTCTTTCGTTAGCTGCATTATTAATTAATTGAGTTATAGTTCCTCTTGATCTAACTAATAATTCTTCAAAACCTGAAGCATCTACTGTGTTGATATTAAAATTAACTGTAGTTTGTCCACCACCCATTCCTCTTGCATTTTGTTCTATTTGACCTGTGGCATTAGGACGGAAAATTTCGGGACCATTCTCTCCCACTAAGATTGGCTTACCTTTTGATACTGCGCCACCTTGTGCAAAACCAAAAAGTCCTCCACCACCTCCTCCTCCTCCAAGTGCTACTAGGATTAATTGTAATGCAACTTGTTTTTGTTTTTCTCTTGTAATTTGTCTTTCTTTTTGAAGTTGATCATTCTGTTTCTTAAATATTTTTTCAATTAATAATTTTTCTATAGCAAGTAAAGCAAGTCTTTCAATGGTCTTAGCAATAATTTCAATTAAAAGATTTCTTGCAATCATCTTAAATGTTTCTGCCATATCTTCGCCTAAAACTATTGATCTTGCAATACCTCTTGATAAAGAACTTATTGTATTAGTCATTACTGAAAATATTTCTGAAGCTAAATTAAACTGTTCGTTTTGTTGTATAATTTTGTTTAAAATATCTTGTTGTAAGTTATCTTCTATTTTACATTGACCTATTATTCTTTCTTGAATTTCTTCTCGTTTTTTTACTTCTTCTTTTGTAAGTTTAACTGTTTTTTCTAGATCAGATAAAGATTCTGTTTGTGCTAAATCTTGACCACCACCTCTATTAATAATATTATAAGTTTCATTTAATTGTTCGTTTAGTGCCTCTAGATCAACTGCAATACCCATTGATAATGCAAGTCCTGCTAAAAATTGTTCTAACTTTCCATTGCCTTTTGTTAAATTGTCAAGTGCATCTGAAACTCCAATAATTGATGCAGAAAGAGCATCAGCAGTTCCTGTAACTTCGTTAAACTTTCCTACAAGATTAACAAAGCTATTTCTTATTCTTACAGTTGCTTGTCCTATTGTGGGACTTAATTGTTCAAACTTTTTATTTATGTTATCTGTTTCTTTTAATAAAGCTGTTGCAATAACATCAGATGTAATTTTACCTTCAGAACCTAACTTTTTAAGTTCTCCTCTTGTTACTCCTAGTTCTTTTGCAAATATATCAAGTAAAGGTGGAATGTTTTCTGAAATACTTCTAAATTCGTCACCCTGTAATCTTCCTGAAGCAAAAGCCTGTGATAACTGAAGAATACCAGCAGATGCCTGTATTGCATTTACTCCAGCTATACCAATTACTTTGTTAACGTTTTCTGTAATTTCTAATAGTTCTGAATTTCTTAATCCTAAATTTTGTGCTTGAAGTGCTAGTTTTTGATAAAGCTCAACTGTTTCAGAAAAACCTCCTCTAGTTCTTCTTGATATTTCAAAAAGTTCCTCTTGGACTGCAGTAAGTTCCCTTGTAGAGTTAGTTACAAGTTTTAATCTATTTTGTAAGTTTTGATATTCATTTGATAAATCTAATAACTGTCTAATAACGACAGAACTTGCTACTGCAATAATTGCATTTTTTAATGTAAAGAAAGATTGTTGTGTTTTATTGACATTTTTTTGTAGACTATTAAAGGCTTTCTGTGTCTTATCCTTTCCGATAATATCTATCTGCATTTTTGCCATTATTTAAATCTCCTTGCTTCAGCTAGTGCTTTTTTACTTTTATACTGATCTTGTTCGTTTTTCAAGTAGGCTATCCAAAGATTATAATGGCTCACAGGCATTTCTAAGACTTCTTGGATAGTAATTTTTAATCTGTCTGCGAGGACTAAAAGCGACCTTGTGTCTGGGTCGCTATCTACTTTTTTTCAGCCTCTTCGAAACTTGTGCCTGAAAGAATTTTATTGGCAACTGTTGCAACTACATCAGCATCAGCTTTCTTTCTTAATGCAAACTTATCTTCGACTTCAAAGGCTTTTATTAACTCTCCTTTATCATCTTTAACTTTTAGTTTCATGATAAGAAGATCAACAAGAATAGTTAAGTCTTGAAAGTTGCTTGACTTTTTAAAAAGGATATTCTTTTCTTCAAGTGTTAATGGTTCAGAGTAAAATATACTAGGATTACCATGCTCATCTTTCCATTCTTCAACTTCAATTTTTAAAGTTTGTAATGATTCAAAATGAGTTTTAACTCTATCTATAACTGACATAAATTAAATTAGACAGTTCCTACAGTTAAAGCACCTGTTCCTTGAAAAGTAATACTTCTTGCAACAACACCATCAAGTGTAGAATTGATTGACATTCCTGTTACAATTCCTGAACCTGAATAAGATGCATCTCCTGAAGTATCGCCTTCTGGTAATAATGTAAAAGTTAAAGTTGATCCAACTGTGCATTCTTCTTGTGAAGTATCTGTTTCGTCAAAATGACATTCGATAGTTCCACTGAATGAAGTTCTGCCTGCTAAAAAAGTTTTTGCAGAATCAGATAAAGATGTATCTTCAACAACATCTCCTGTAGTTTCTAAAGTGAACGAAGTAACTTCTCCAGTAGTGTTAGCTCCTGTCTTTACTACGCCCTCTTTTCCGTGATGAGTAGCCATAATTATTCTCCTTTAATTCTTCTTGTTGTATGGTTTCTTTATTTGTCTTATATCCAAGTTTTTCATAATGAGCAAGATTATTTTCATTAATTGTAATCTCGTCATTTCCTTTATACATTTTAATATCTTTAGCCATAGCTTATATTATTCCTTATCTTCTTCCTCGTCAATATCTTCATCATCTAAATCTTCAAAGTGATCTAATTCTGGAAAATCCTCAACATGTTCGTCTTCGTTAAATTTATCTATTCTTTGTCTACAGTCCATTATTATTAATGAGATTTCATCTGTTAATTTTTCAACTGTATCTAGTTTAGATTCAATTTTATCTATTAGCTTATCTTTTTTAGACATTATGCAGTTCCCGATTGATGTTCATATATTACTCTTACAACCATTGTGATAGCACCATAAGGAAATAACTCTCCAGCATCAGTTTCTATTTCAACGACCTCTGTATCTAAAGCATTACCATTTCTAGTAATATCTTCTTCAAGTTTATTCTCAATAGCCTCAGCTAATTCATTTCTTGATGTATCAATATTTGATTCTGCGCCTTTTGTATATCCTGTAATAAGAAACTCAAGAGTATTAATTCTAGTCTTACCACCACTACCTAGTTCTTGGTCTTCTTTTGTTTCTAATTGTGTCTGAATTAAGACTGCTGGATATTGTTGTTCAGATAGTTCATCTAATGGAAAAGGTTGTCTTGTTGCCTTTTTAATAGTTGGACTACTGATCGCTTGAATCGTAGTTAATATGTTGTTTGCTATATCTTCTCTTACACTCATAGTCCTAAACCTTTAATTTGTTTTTGTACAAATTTATCAAAGTTCTTTTGTATAACTCTTTCTAGCTTTTTATCAAAGTCAAAAAATCTTCTTACAGGTAGTTTTCCAGCACCTGTTTGATGATACATGGCTTTTCTTGCCTCATAATTACTTCTAAAATAAACTTGTGCTTTTCTTCTTGATACTATTCTTGAATCAATACTTTGTAACATATCATTAGTATCTTGTAGATCAACTTTAGTTTTATTTTTTAAATTTGAATATGCTTGAGAATAGGCAGTAAACCTTTTTCTTCTAAAGTCTAAACCAGCAGATGTTCTTCTAATTATTACTTCTTTTAAATTAACTCCAGCTTGTTCTAAGCCTCTTGTAACTATTCTTGGAAATTTATTAATAAACTTAGCATATCTTAACTGAACATTTTTAATGTTAGTTTTAATTCTAATGTCTGAAGCCATTATCTGATTAGTCTACCAAAGCCGTGTAAGTTTTCTCTTTCAGCCACAGATATTTGTTGGTTATCATCAGCATCATACTCAACACCATCTTCTAGTATTTTTTGAAATTCTATATTGTATTGACTGTTGTAATATTCGATCATTCTTTCAAATCTATCTTTATCAGCCTCTGGTCTAAATTTTGTTAATGCTGGAAAGAAAAATTTACCTAAAAATAAATAAACACCAGCTCTTTTAAATTGATCTAAATTAACTCTATCGTTTTCTAACTCTACTGTATTTAAAACTGTAATATCTGTAAAAACATTTGTTTTATATGTTTGCCACCACTTAATTCTTAACTCTCTTAGAATATCATCTGTTGTTAAACCAAGCCAAGTAGTTACTTTAGAATCATTCGAAGCTATACCAAAATCAAAAGCATCTGGTTGATAAGTTTGAACATCAGCGACTGTGATAACATCTGCACCTGTAAAGTTAGCCATAAAATCTCCTATTAGTTAGAAGGGGGAATTACCTCTCGGCAGTGTCCCCCAACTAATTCTATTTATTAAAGTGCCATATCAGTTACTATTTGGCAACCAAAGTCATCTTTAACGATTCCTGTACCATAAGTAACTGTACCTACGATCTCAGTAGCTCTTAAAGATGCATCTCTTTGAGTCTCGATTTTGAAATCAGATTTCATTGCAAGACCTAATGATTGAGGGTGGAATACACCACCTACCGCATCATCATCACCATAAGAAGTAATGTTTGCATTTTCAAAAAGATCAATTCCAAATACTGTTCCAACGTAACCATTTCTTAAAGTTTCGTTAGCAACATCACTCATAGCATTTGCACCTGTTGAGTAACCAGCATTTGTTAAAGCTTTTTTCAAGTTAAACATAGCTTTAGGACTAAACACTCCATAGTAAGGTCTTGGAACATTTAATGTTCTTAGAGTTGCTTCAGCAGATAATAGTAAATCTGGAGTTAATTCGATTCCAGCTCCACCTAAGTCATTTCCACCAGCGAATGATGAAAATAGACTAGCTAAATCTGCATCTACTTTTTTAGCAATAGCTTCACCGAATAATTTTCCGATGTCTGCTGCTACATCTCTTGACGCAGTATCTCTACCTAAGTCAGTAAGTGTAGTCATAACACCAACCTCAGATGCAGTTATAGTTGCTTCTGTAGGGTTAATTGCAGTGTTGCCTAAGTCAGTTGCTTCAGCTACTGCTGATGCACTGATGTTTGGATAAACTGGAACAGCAACTTGTTTGCCTTGTCCAGTGATATTGTAAGTCGTAACCAAAGGTCTCATTACAGAAGTTTCTTGGAAGTTGAAAATAGCTTCTTGGATAATTTCTGTATACAGTTCCGATAGTGTAGACGATGTTGTTTCGTTAGCCATCTTATTACCTATATTGTTTAATTGTTAATTGTTAATTTAGGATTTAGTCTAAAGCCACCTTTAGCTTTACGCATTTCTGCATAAACTTTTCTATCAGATGGATTATTTAAATCCAAGTCGCCAATTCCTCTGGGTTTTTGGCTATTACCACCGATAGCACTCTGACTTCCTGAACCAGACAAAGACCCTTGACGGAAATGTGGGTTGCTATCTAAAAACTCCTTAACTCTCTCCTCGATTGTTAAAGGTTGTCCTTTTTCGTTATATCTGATGTTTCCATTATTATCAAGTATTTCTGTTCTACCATCATCAGCTAATTGTACTTCTGATTTTAGTAAAGCAACTACTTGATCTGGATTAACAGCTTTATTAACTGATGCAACAGACAGAATGGATTTATCTACCTTTTCCATTTTCATTTGTTGCTTGTAGTTATTTAATTCTCTTTCTTTTTCAGCTAAGCGTTCTTGCATAATCTTCTCAAGTTCTTGTTTTGTTTTAGCCTCTTCTAATTGTTTTTGTTTTACAAGTTCTTCTTTTTGCTTTTCTTCTTCTTGTATTTTCTTTTCGTATTTTTTTCTTTCAGCCATTATTCTTTGCTCGATAATGTTGTTAAGTTGATCTTGCGTGAAAGTTTTAGTTTCTTCTTTTGTTTCAGTAGCTTCCTGTTTAGTAGCTTCTGTGTTCTCATTTAAAGGTTGAGCAACCTTATTTTCTTCTGACATATTACTCCTTATTCAATTATTAGTTCTCCGTTATCGTCATACCAGTCAGGGTTAACGTAACTCCATTGATGACGGCAATTATATCCACCTCGAACAATTAAAGGATCGCCAGATTTCTTTCCTGACCAACTTTTTCTTCTCCAAAGTGCCTTGACTTCATCAATCGTAAATAGTCCTGATTTTCTTTTATCATATCTTCCGTTTCTTACAAGTGCACAATGATCTCTAGTTGTAGCGATAATACTACCAAAATATTTAACCATTTTAAGCCCAGCTTGGTCTGATTTAAAAGCATTTAGTTCTGCGTCAAACTCGCTAAGGGTATCGTTTAATAGCTGACTAGAATACTTTTTCATGTTCTCTCCAGCACGATCTGAAGCATATTGAGATTGTAAGATTTGTACATTTTTATCAATTTTTTGTTTTAATGCTTTTGCAACTGCAGTTCTTTTATCAAGTCCTCTGTATTTAATATCGTCAAGTTTGATTTGATCTACTAGCTTTCTAATTTCTCTTTGATCTGCTTTTGCATAAATACCATTAATTGATTTTCTTAATTCACGTTCTAATTCTACAGGACTATTGCCTAGCAAAGTATATTGATAAACCTTTTGGTTTAAAGTTCTTGTAAATGTATTTGATATATCTTTGAACTGACTAAATGCTTGTCTTTTAAGATTTTGTATTAAAGATAAATCAGCTTGAGTTAATTGTTGGAACTCTACAGGTATATTACCTATTCTCTTAAATGCTTTTTCAATTAGCTTTGCTTGTTTGCTAAAACCTTTTCTAACAACTCTATCAGCCCAAGGAAGATATTCTGCCTCTAATACTTTTCTAATTTCTGGTTGAAAGTTAACTGCTGATTTTAATTCAAATAATTTACCTTCTTGTGTAGGCAATTTTCTATTTACTAAACTTGCTATTTGATTTTCTATTTTATCTAGTGTTGTGATAAGTTGTTCGTAATATTCAGCTTCAGCAATTTCTAATTGCCTGATACGAAAGTCTGCTACATTTTCTATTAAATCTGCCATTCATTAAATCTGTACTTCCTCAACTTCTTCTTCAACTTCAGGTGCTTGAACTTCTTCTTGTGTAAATTGTCCTAGTTCTGCTTGTTGTTCAATTTCATCAAATATTACTCCAAGTTTTGCATCATCATCTACAACTGATCTTGCTATTTCTTTATCAATTTCTTTTTGTAAAGTTGGCGATTGAATATTTACTGCTTTAGCTTGTTGATAGAATACTAGGTCAGATGCATAATCTCTAATGTTAAAACTATCTGGGTAGTTTATTTCTCCATCAAACTCTTTGTCTTGGAACATTGCAAATAATTTAAACAACTGTTCTTCTGCTAGTTGCATGTAATCTGCTTTTTCTGAAAGTCTTGCATTTAATAATTCAAATTCTGTTTGTAATGCAATACCACTAGCAACTTGCGTTTTAGTATTTCTTACTGCACCAATGTGAGATATTCTATTGATTGCCTCAACCTTGTTTCTAATTGATGCCATAATTGCGTCTAATGATTGACCAGATGGTTGTAATAAATATGGTTTTAAGTTTGGTTCCATTTCATCAGGCATTTCAATAATAGCACCAGCTCCAGCACTTGCATTAACACCTGGAGTTTTAACTAGCGATGGGTGGTTAGTTAATCTAATTAGTTGTTCTATTTCTGAGTATTCATTGTAGATAGACTTCTGCAAATCTGCAATGTCAGTTAGGTCGCTCATGCCAATTCCTCGTTTGTGCGATTTGGAATTGTATAAGATTACTGCTGGAATCTTACCTAAGCGATTAGGTACAGTATCTATTAACTCTGGCTCATCATAGTTTGCTTTTTGATATACAGTATCAATTTTTTCATTTGTCCATATTCTAAAATAAGTTCCACCATTTCTATCTACTTCTTCTCTAACTTTCATGTAGTTTAAAACATATCTACCATTTATTTGTCTTTCAAAATTCCAATCAAATACATTTTCTGGGGTTACGATTGAAAGATATGGTTTGATTTCGTTTTCAATTTCTTCTGCTAAAGTATTAGTTGTAAAGTTTGGTTTGTCTAAAAATAAAAATACATGACCATAAATTGATGCATAGTTTTGTGCCTGTTGCATTACTGTGTTAAAGTTATTACCCTCAAGATCAGCATCTTTTAAGAATGATTCTAAAATAGGGTCATCTTGCATACTGCCAAAATCTCTACTTGGTTTAACTCTAAACAAGAATGATGAATAAATTTGTACTACGTTTTTACAATGATTATCTAAAGCTGTGTTGCCTAATCTTTTTGCATATTCGTTATCAAGTTCTAAATTGTATCTATGTAGGTATTGTCCAGCTGAATAATCAAAGCCACCATTAAAACTTCGAATATAAAATTCCCATTTGTTTATTGATTCTTCGTAATCTTTATGAACGTCTAAAATTTCTTGTCTTTCGTATGCCATGTTATATCGCCCATCTTTGAGGTTTAAACGAAGTGTTTTGAGATATTAAAGGTTTTACTATTTCTATTAAATATCCAATCGAATCGTTCATATGGTCAAATCCTTCTGCCTTATCAGGTATATTTGTATTTTCCTTATATATCTGCCTTTGTAAACCTTTTATGATCGTTTTGCAAGTTGGATTAACATAAATGTATCTATTTCCGTCTGCTGACTTTAGTCTTGAGTTTACGGCATTGATACGATCTCTAACAGGACTATGACGCAATTTGCATTTTACATTAAAGCCTGCATTCTGCAATATTGTTAAATCAGTTTTACCACCAGCAGAAGTTTTTCTTTGTCTACAAGCTGGGTCTGGGTACACAAATATTTTAGTTTTACTGCCATATCTATCTCTAATTTCTTCTACCATTTCATCTGTGTTGGAAGAATAAATTACAATTTCATCTACAAAATGTACAATATCTTTATCAATTTGAGATACTGAAGCTGACATTGGATCCACGTTAAAGTCTAAACCAATGTGTAAAGGTTTTGACCAATCTATTTCTTTTTTCTTAACATTGTCTACAGGGTGGAAGTTATAATATACTGCTCCAGCATAGTTCTCAAATGTACCCTCAAACTCTTGTCTAAAGGTTCTAATATCAATATCTTGTTTAGCTTGTTCTATTTCTTCAGCTGATACCATGCCACCCTCTAAAGTAGTAAATTGGAAACTGTCCCACTCGCTTTCTTCCTTGCCTTTAAGATACATTCTGTATGCCCAGTTACCATAGCCTTTAGGAGAACCACACATTAAAACATCTCCTTTGGTGTCTGCAACAGATGCTCTTAATACTTCTGTCCAAGCTTTTTCATCAATGTCTGCAAACTCATCAAGAATTAAAAAGTTTAAACCACTACCTCGAAGTCCATCATAGTTCTCACAACCTTTTAAAGATATTTTACTTCCTGTTTTTTTAATAGTGATTGTTAAGTTAGATTCATTGATTGTGTCAATCCAATTAAAGTTGTGTAGTATTTCTTTAAGTTTAGACCATACAATTTCTCTAGCCATTTTAAATGTAGGTGCAACGTACCAGATATTCTGTTTAACTTTTGTAGCATACTTCATCATTTCAGTAATACAAAGATAGGTTTTACCAAATCGTCTACCAGAAACTAAAACTCTAAATCTTTTTTTACTTGATGAAACTTTATGTTGGGGTTTTGTTAGTGTTATTTTCATTACAGAAATAAGATATATATAATTTTTCCCTATTAATTTCTTTCTCTTTTAACTCTGCAAATTTAATAGTCAACTGTGAACCAGCAACTACGCATTCTGTCCAAGTATCATAAGCTGGTTTGATTGTCATTGTGTTATTGCAAAAACCTGTAACTGCAGAGCAAATGGTAAATGCAAGTATAAACTTCATTTTTTACTATGTCTTTTTTTATTTAAGATTGCAAGTCTTTTATGCCAACACCATACACTTAATCGAGATGAATACTTTTCAATAAAATGTAAAATTTTATCTATCATTTACTTTTCACTATTTTTTTAATTGTTTTACTGCCATCAATATTAGTTTCTAATTCAGCCTCTACTTCTCCACACATGAATTGTTTGTTTTTCATATCCATATTTCTAGTAGCTTCACGTTTCATTTTAAGACAAGTAGATAAGCTGTCTTGTATTCTATGCTCTACAAGTTCTCCATTTATAAATAAGCATAATGCAAATACTAATTTAGTGATTGCCATTTAATTTGCCTATGTTTGCTCTTACTGAATCTTTTAATTTCTCTACATCAATTCTAAGTCTTTCAACATCAGTTTGTAGTCTTTCAATATTAACTCTGTTATTCATCATACCATCTACTCTTTGAGTTAAT
>Ga0070746_10002805_pt1 | contig 10365 bp, 27 predicted proteins | sample VirMetDEL_Mar_21_FD_77016 | JGI IMG/M metagenome (GOLD analysis project Ga0070746, IMG submission 77016) | Aqueous microbial communities from the Delaware River and Bay under freshwater to marine salinity gradient to study organic matter... | ecosystem: Environmental > Aquatic > Marine >... | reverse complement strand
TAATTAGTCTACCTATTTTCTCAGGATCTAAATCCATTATCCTACGTAGCTTCCTACGTTCTTCCAGCTTTGCTTTTTCATACTCCGCCTTGGAGCAGTCCTCGCCCAAGTTCTGGAACAGCTTTGCGTTCTGTTCAAGTACGCAGTCGATAATCTTCTTGTGTTCTTTGTTGTCTAAATAGGGCATAATTAAAAAAGTTTAGTTTGATTGTCATTTAAAACTGTGTTGTAGAAATCGTAAATATCGACTTCTTTATCTATTGTTTTATTCTTGTCTCTACCTTTCTTGTAATGAAAGCCGTGATATCCCATAGCGTGAAGTGTAGTTTCAAACCAGTGTGCGTCAACTGCTCTTTCAAACGTGGCTATAACCTCGTATCCAACGGTTATTCTACCGTTCTTACTTCTGTGTTCCTGAAGCCTATTCTTAAGAGCGTTTGTCATACCTACGTAATGGTGCTCAGGAAGATAATACACGGTATAGTAACCGTTCTTATATCTCTTCCTCTTGCTATGACCTCTATCTTTCCTACAAGACTTGCACATCTTGACGTGTCCTTCGCCTTTTCGATGGTACTCTGTTATAGGTTTTGTTTCATTGCAAGTGGAGCAGGTTCTCATATTACATTTTTATGAGCCTGAGTCGGCGTTCATACTTTCTAATTAGCAGTGCTGAGTTTGACAGCTGGTGCTGTATCTCATCACTCCATCCAAACCTACTAGCATATATGCTTAGGTTTACTTGATCCATCATAAGCATCTCTAGATACTTCTGAATCTCTCTAATGTGTTTTCTTTTTCTTATCATCTCTATTCATTCTATAAATTAAGTAACCATTTTAATCTTGTTCGATTCCATAGTCATTGATATCACGCATACACGCATCTATAATCTTTGCGTACTGCTCTGATTTGTTTTTGGTTCTCATCATATTCTTACTAGCGTAGCGAGCAATTCTAATGATTGTCTCACGAGCTTCAGCTGTTCTGCTTGTCTTGTAGTTTGTCTTCATCTATTTATCTTTATTACGTTCATATTCTCTTGATTCATCAACTACAACTTTAAGCTGAGACAGCTCAGTTAAATCCATATCAAGAATCATCTCAATGTTATTCTGTATATGAGTAAATAAGTCTGCATCGATGTTATCAAGGTTGCGGATCGGTGAAAAAACCGTCTTCTCTATTGAGGATTCCAGTGCTTTTATCTGGTGTTTAATTCTCTGTCTATACAGATTCGTACCTTTCAAAGTATCCATTTGTTCTAACACCGCTTGGAATAAAGCGGTAAGTTTTACAGCGTCTTTGAATGATTGTGGTGTCGTTTCCATCCTTATCTAAATTAAATTTATGCATATATCTATGTACAGTTCTATCTGTAACCTGTAGATATCTTGAGGCAATCTTTGCGCTCCCATATCTACGCAATGCTTCCTTTAATAGCATCTTAGTATGATACTCAATGTTTAAGTTCTCTTCTTTCATCTCTATTACGTTATTAATTATCATCCTTTTCTGTGAGGTATATGAATATCATACTCAATGCGATAGTCAAAAAAACCACAAACCATTTAAATTCTATCATAATCTAGTTGTTCTTGTACTTGTTTACGTTGTGAGTTGTTCAGATCCCACTCCCTTAACATATACTGTAGGTAGCTCTTGGGTATCTGGCTTAGCTTCCTTCCCTTGTACTTACCTCTGCGAAGGACACCGTCAAGGTGTCTGAAAGGAGGTAGTGGTTTGCGGTTAGTGATCTCATTGTTTATTGCTCCAGAGCGTTGCTCTACAAGGAGGCTAGATTTATTTCTTTCTTTCATATCTCTTTGTTGTTTTCGTTTATTATAAACTTTATTCTATATATTCTATAAATTCCCAATAATCAACTTCTTCGCAATAATGACATAGACCTGCATCTCCTTGGTCATCCTCTTTTACATTGAAGCTATGGCAACGTGAGCATTTGTACAATGATTTTGTATTTCTCCTCAAGACACCTTTATTACCCCAAGTAATAAATAGATTAATAACTCCAATAAACCATAAGAAGTTAAAGCCAATTTGAAAGTCTACACAGTTTTGAATTTTTCCGACATCGTAATTATGTACCGTGCCTCTTTTTGCGTAAAAACAAATGGATGGCAATAGGTAAAATATATCCCATTTCCATTTGGTAAATGATTGTTTGTTCTCTATTCTCATCTCTCTTTGGTGTTAATGTTAGTCTTTTATAAACGCTACCCAATTTTACGTTGTGATTGGTATGCTTATTCATAACTCTTGCAATATAATTCTAGATGGCTTTGACACCATATACAAAATGCTACAGGTAGATCAGTGAAGTGACCGTGTAAGGTCTGATCATCTACCTCGCAACCGCATATTGAACATTCCTCTAACTGGTTCATTTAAATAAAGGTTTAATCTTTTCGGCTATCGCCTGTACCACATCAGTAGTAACTGCGTTACCGCATTGCTTATAGCGTTGAGTGTTGCTCATCTTCTTAACTTCCCCATCATAGTTACCATATTCTGTATGGTTATCGGGGAAGCCTTGTAGCCTCTCACACTCGATAGGAGTGAGGCGGCGGATGCGGTAGGGGGTTTGTATTAATCCACCACCTTTTGCTTTGCCGCCCATTTGAGAAGATAATGCAGGGTGAATGCCTTCATCCGAATAAACTCTATTGCCTTGGCTAAAATTTCTACTTAAATTCTTTCCATTATCAAGCCATTTAGAATCCGATACAGCACCAATAAACTTTAATTTAGGCTGCACTGTATTCTCTCCTACGCCTTCTCCGATAGGAAAAACTCCTCGCCAATTTCGTTTGGTGTTTGTAGAATATCCGACAAGATATATGCGCTCTCTATTTTGGGGTAGAAACCACGATGTATTAAGCAGTTGCCATTCAAGTCGATAGCCCCCAATGTCGGCAAACGCTTGGAGGATTGCCGCAAAATCTTCGCCAGAGTTGGAACTGAAAGTTCCTTTAACATTCTCCCAGATAAATACTCTTGGTCTACATTCCCCAATGAGACGAATGGCTTCAAGGATAAGGCTTGATCGCTCTCCTTCCATTCCTTTACGCTTTCCAGCAAGGCTGAAGTCTTGGCAAGGACTTCCAAAGGTGATAAGGTCGATGCTTGGGAGGTCTGTCCCTCGAACATCTGTAACTGATCCGACATATTCTGAATCTTTAAATTTGTGTTTATATACTGCTATTGCGTGTTTGTCTACCTCTGAGAAGTAGCTATTGACTTTATATCCTGCTTTCTCAAAGCCTAAGTGGAAGCCACCGATACCTGAGAACAGGTCTAACTGATTTATCTTTCTCATAGCGTGTCTCTAATGATAAAGGTTTGTGTACCATTTTGGTACACGTAATTATGTTATACCTCGCTAAAGCATTGATATGAATTCAGCGAAAGCCACCTTAAGCCTAACGATAATACGTTTGCGCCAAGGCAGTGACTTGAATTCTTTGCTGTCTAATATTGGGTGTTGGTCTCTCATATGAATAATAGTAATACTTTTCTTTTTCCTGAGCTTGGCTCTACCTTATGCTCTAAATCAGAAGTATGTACCAAAAGCTCGTATGTGTTGCGTGTAACAGCTACAATATCTTCACCCTCTCGGTACAAGGTTTTGCCCCCTTCAAAATCCCCAGACAGCAACATACTGCATCCGACCTCACACCACTGCATATGGTTTTCAGAACCGGTGTCTTTGTGCCACTCGTGTCCTGATGGTCGGCTTTCTATGAGCCAATAAGACTCGTCCTTTATAGTGAAGTCAAAGTCTTTAGATATCTCTGAAAGTATCTTCTGTATTGTATTGTTGGGGTCTCTTAAGCTGTGTCTAGAATAGTCTTGGATAGACTCTAAGAAGTCTATATCTTGTTGTTCTAATATATCGCTGTAAGATTTTCTCATTGCTCCCAGTAGATAAATACCTGATCACCAGTTGGTGTATCCGATTCTTTTTTTGCTGATGACTCTGTCGATTCTGAGTCCTCTCTGTCCTTTGAATTTTGACCCGTAGAATTCATCGTTGAGTCTGGAGTTTGTTTTGAAGTCATCCTTAAGTATTCTGTCTTTATCCTCCACGAAGGTGACTACCCACGTGTCTATCTTTCTCCAAGCTTTTGCCTTGAAGTAAGCCATCTCTACCTCTAGGTAATAGATAGGAAGGCGGAGCCTTTCAGCTCCGCCCCTATCACTGATAACCTGTTTAGAACGGAAGGTCACCGCTTGGTGTTGTTGGGTTGTGTGTCGCCGTAGCGCCGCCTTTCGGCTCCCAAGTATCAAGCTCTAGGTAATAGCTACCCTTCTTTGATTGCTTGATGTCAAGGTTGACCCAACCGTTCTTTTGATGCTTGTTCAGAAAGCTGATAGCATCGTCAACCTTGATTGATTGATTCCCGATAATAAAATCAGGAGCGTTTTCTTTTCTCTTAAAAGAGAATCCGTTTGCAAAAATTTTCTCTTCTGCCATAACTAATTTAATTTAAGTTGTGAGACAAATGTATGTTGTCTCGGATTAATAAACAAATTTATACACTCATATCTCTTGGTAGATAGCAAATGTCTCCGTGCCCTTTGATGGGTCTCGGAGCCATCTCTCAATGTTTCTAACGCCAGACCAAAACTTACGTTCCCCAGAAGCAATAATCTGCGGAGAAGCTTTGTAAACAGCTGTTAGATAAGGCTTAGACTTGCCTTGAGCTACCCAATAGAAGGTATCTGTCTTCGCTACCTGAGTGTAGATGTAAGCTTGGATGTCATAGTCAAAAGACTTGACATCGTACTTGAACCCATATACGTTTCTTGTGGACTTGCTGTCCGTTACGAAGCCCTCACCCAATACATCGAAGAAACCTCGTACCGGTATCTCTTCTATCCAAGTGTTGAATTCAACCTGAGCTTGTCCTTGAAGAAAGTTGCGTACCGGGATCATCTCCCCGGTCTCTGGGTCTACAATCTCTGAGCTGTCCAAACGATTAATCATATCGACAGCCATCTGCCAATCCTCCTCATTCACCTGAGTGCGCTCACCCGATTCTTGTGATGCCTTCCATTCCTTGTAGGCTTTCGAGGCTCTAGGATTCTTGTACTCGTCTTTCAGTTCAGCGATGATTTCGCTGTCATCAAGAACGTAGAAGCTATCATCAACCTTCTCAGGTTCGAGTAGCATCATATCGTATAAGCTACCGAAGGTTAGCGCTGGGCTATCCTTCTTCAGTAACCCCCGCACATAGAGTTCAAACAGCTTCATATCCTGCTGTTTCCCACCATCTGCGGCGTATTTTAGGGCGGAGTAGGACAGGTATGGTTTACCTGTCCGCTCCACCAATAACTTAGCAAACTCCATTATAGAACAGTGTTTGTTTCAGGGTCGTACAAATTACCCTCGTGCCATTGATATTCCTTCCCCTTGTATAAAACAATTGTACCCTCAGTGAGCACTTCAAGGTTTATAACAAGTTCGTTGTGTTCTAACAATCCCATTAGACAAACTTTCTAAGTGCGGCTACTTGTTTCTCAGAAAACTTGTTGCCGTATTTGTCTAGAATCATCTGCAGTACAGCTCCCTTCTTGTCGTCTGGTGTAGACTTCAAGTAATCGATAGACTGCTGGAAGCTGTCATCCTTCTTCGCAGGGGCTTTGCTTGGAGCCGTGGACTTGCCGTGGCTGTTCGTAGCATCTGCATCTGCGGTGTCATCGATCAACAATAGGTTTCCAAGTGCGTACTTCTTCCCATAAGAAGAAGCACTACCGAATGATTGTGGTGTCTGCATCCCCTTCTGTTCTAAGTCAACGCCCACTACAGCTGTTGCTGAGATTGACGCATCACTTTCGATGTCATATATGGTAGCCTTAGATACCATCACCGGAGTTGTTGTCCCGATGAAAGAGGTCGTTATCTTCTCCCTTACCACAAAGTATACCTTGTACTTCTTGTTGAAGGGTTTCAGCCCTTCTAAGATGTCTTCAGCTGAACGGAAGTTGTACTTACCGAAGCTGTTGTAACGGCTCTTTTGAGCCTTGAATTCTTGCTGTATCAAAGACAGCTTTTCTCCTAAAGTCATATAGTTAATTTAATTTAGTTACTTATTCAGTCTTAGCTAGAATCTCGTAGTTCTCTAGTAGACATTCGATGCGTACTGCATCCAACAGATTTAGAGCATCGTAATCTGCTTCAGCTCTGTTCTTCATCCTTTCGATTACTGAGTACAGCTCATCCATCATTTGACCCTTGGTCATAAGGTTAGTGCCCTCATTCATCTTCTTGATTGTTTCTTCTTTTGTCATCTCTTTTGTTTTTATCTAGTGAATAAACCAAACAGCTTTTGAATAGCTGTTACTATAATGTAACCTATAGCCATCGGCAATAGCATTACGATTATAAATGCGGTAACGATATTCATATCCTTGAATACCTGAATTAAGTCTTCTCTCATAGTCATATGTATTATTCCATTCCCTTTTCACGTACCTTTTTAAGTACGCTATAAAGTACTTCTAAGACCTCCCTTGAGGTCTGCACGGCTTCATCCATCCGTGCCTCTTCGTAGTGCTTAAGCTCTTCTGTTATGTCATCCAATAGGAATCTCAAACCTAGCTCAACAGCTTTTAGTTCAGCCTTGCTTAAGCTGTTCATAAATTCAGTTTCCATAGTCAAATCTACTGTTTAATTGGTTAACGTGCAAGCTTTTAGTCTCCTCGTACTTATCGATCAGGTTTTCAAGCTGTGCCTCTGTTAGGTGCTGGTAGTGTTTTATCTTTGACCACGTGCCCTCTATGAAGGTTATCCCTATGATGCTAGTGTGGTGTATTGTTACACCATCCACGTTCGTTGTGCATTTGTAGGATATCCCCATAGGAGTTTGTGTATACACTACTCCGGTTACTTCTAAATCGTATTTCATAGTCATTTAATTAAGTTATCAGTAACCAGTATACCCTAATTAGGGTACACCATAATAGTTCCGGCATCGTACCATTCGAAAAACCATCCGTGCTTATTAGCAAGTTTTCTCAGGTTGGTAAGTACGCCAAGCTCGTAAGATTCATCTTCAGCGTAGTAATCAAAGAAGCGTACACCTCTAGCATTTAGGTATCCAGACTCGCCACAAATCCAAATCCCACCTTGGCTTCCATCGAAGTCCTCAGTAGTTCCGGTGATAGGGAACAACTCTCCCAATATCACCAACATCTCTTCACGTGTTTTCATAGTTCATTGCTTTGTTCTACAGCTTCATCCCAAAGTTCAGCTCTCCAATTTACCTCACTATCAGTAATCTCAACCATTAAGTTCTCATCGATTCCTACGAATACACCTTCAAATCTATCTACGTGCACCTCGTATCCATTCATTTCAAACCATTTTTTTGCTTTTTCTAAAGTTTTCATAATTATTAATTTAAGTTATCAGTAACCGCTAGGCTTAGCCTAGCTTGATGATGTCGGTCTGGCGTAGGAATTCCGTGCGGTATCCATCGCTGAATTTAACCTCCATAAATCCGTTCGGGCTCTTATCGATTAAGTGCCCCATACGACCGGTGTTACGGCACATCACCTTGGGCATCGTGCGTTCGGCTTTCACCGGGACAACGATTCTAGCCTCAGGTACTTTGCTGTAGGTTTCGTAGAGGGCATCACCCTCTACGCCAAGCTCCTTTCTAGCCTTGTTAATGGCTTCACGTTGAGCCTGACCTTGTTTGTACTTGTTGGGGTCATCGCTGTATTGGTACGTCCAATCGTGCGCTTGTAACAGCTGTATAAAATCTACTTTGTTCATATCAAAATTCCGTTTGTAACAATCCTGAAAGGATTAGTTGGTTATTGATTGATGGTTGCTTCTTGTCCTTCTTCAGGAGTTCAACAACACGTTTGTTCTCTAGCGCTACAGCTACAGAAACTGAGGCGCTGGTGCAGATAGTTGCAAAATCATTCGCAGTCATAATACATTTGTTTAAGTTATCAGTAACCGGAGGGTGATACCCTCCTTAGAACAATTGTTCAAATACAATATTTGAATCATCAAACACGACCTGAAACAATTCAGTCCAATCCTCGTTGCCTTCATCATCCAATGTTTGGTTGACTACTATCACATCTTCCTCGGTGTAGTGGTACAAGGTGTACTTATCGTTTAGAGGTCTCTCCTCACCATAATCCAAGCTATTTAGTAGCTTGATATCAATTTGCTCAATTGCATTGTCTAGTAGTGACATAAGGTATAAATTTAAGTTATCAGTAACCATCCCTCAACGAGGGATTTTTTTAGCAGTAGCCTCAACAGCCTCTGCAAGTTCATCAAATGTGATGTTGCGAGATTCTGCCTCTTCACGTGTTTTGAAGTACACTTTGTTAGGGTCTTCATCGTGCATCTCTTCGCTCACGTAGTCCCATACACTTTCTACTACTGTGAAGATTTGTGGGTTCTCTCCATTGCTGTTTAACAGCTGAAGCTCTTCGAAGGTTATTCCTTCTAAGGTGAAGTAAGTATCACCTTCTTCGAATGGGTATTTCATAATACATTTAATTAAGTTATCAGTAACCGAGGTGCGTTGCACCTCTTAATGTTATACAACGTGATATAACGATTCAAAGTACTCATTCACATTGCTGTAGATAGAGCCTTTAAAAACAGCTTTCTCATTATGTCTCCAATAGCCATCTTTTTGACAAATCGTAAAGTCGACATACGTTCTATTGAATCCCACATCAGTTACTTTGTGTACTTTGATGTAGTCCCCACTTGCTAAGTTTATTACCATAAGGCATTCATTTAAGTTATCAGTAACCGCCACCCGAAGGTGGCTTTTGCTATTCGTACACCACTTGAAATCTGGTTGGCGTTGCACGTTCAATCAGGTGCTTGATGTAGTCTCTAAATTGTGGCGCATCATCACAATCGAAAGGCGATACAATGACCTTGCAATCATCGATGTTGGCATCGATTTCGTAGTAGTAGGTGTCCTCGTAATTATCTCCTGAGATAATGTACGTTATGGTATTTCCTAGTTGGTAGTACATTGCGTAAAGCATAGTTCAATAAAATTAAGTTATCAGTAACCCCCTCCATCAGGAGGGTTTGCTTAACATCGATGGTCGATGAGGATACTTGTTTTGCCCTCATCAATCGCTTCCGCACATTCAAAGTGTCTCACAATCTCAATCTCTACGTGGTAGAATTTGCTAGTTTCGGGATCTTGGTACACCTCGAATTCAACGCCATCTCCATCTACGTATTCTAGGCGTTCGATGATTTCGTTTGTTAGCTTTTCCATTGTAAAAGTTTTTAAGTTATCAGTAACCGAGGGGCTGTTGCCCCTCTTAGACTACTCGTAGTGGTTGTTCAGGTCGTACAGCAAGTACGTAGTAACACACGTTGAGTCGGCATTGATTAGTGAGAGTTCGAATGGCTCACCTTCTTCATTATTGCCCTCTTTGAAGTCCACTACACTCAAGTAGTCAAAGGATTGAGTCACCACCAATTTGTTGTCCTGACCTACAGCTTCCATCAGGAAGATGCTATCGTTGGTCATTTTGATATCGGTGCGGACGAAATCCCTAGCGGATGAATAGACCTCTATAGGTCCTTCGTTCGGCTTGGTTACCACGCTGGTAACCTCGTACAAATCTTCGTAGACATTAGGAGCGCAAGACCCAAAGGTCAGCGCTACAATAACAGCTAATAAAGTTTTCATAGTCATCAATTTAAGTTATCAGTAACCACCTCCCGAAGGAGGCTTAAGTCAATCAAGAAAGTCCCTCAAGGGCTTTCTTTGCTTTCTTCAGGTACTTGTGAGTAGCCTGAGCAGATTGAAAGTGTGCGTAGCTCTCACCCAATCCAATGAGGGTGTCGAGGTCTCTACGGATGCAATCGAGTAATTCGTTAGCTTGTTTCGGGGTGATTTGTTGCGTTGTCATAAAGCAATAGTTTTAAGTTATCAGTGACCGAAGGGCGTTGCCCTTCTTGAATTAGCAAAATCCGTCAGGTATCAAACCTGAGCATAAGTTGTTTGTGCATTCGCCATCATTATCCACGTAGGACATACAATGACCACATTTATCCGAGTGGAATTCTTCTCTTTCACGGATGTAAGACGAGTTGCTAGGATTAATCATAAAGCGTTCAATTTAAGTTATCAGTAACCAACGGAAGCACCGAAGCGCTTCCGCTGTTATTAGTTGATATGCTCCCCATATCACGTGGTTTCGCCCCATCTCAGGGGTCGAGTGCCGAAGCACTCAGGGTAGTAGATTGCTACCCCTCATCAGACTGATTATAACTTAGTATCCAATAAGTAAAGAACGTCACTAGACCTAACTAGTCGGAGTCAGCGTTACGGC
>Ga0070746_10002804_pt1 | contig 10367 bp, 14 predicted proteins | sample VirMetDEL_Mar_21_FD_77016 | JGI IMG/M metagenome (GOLD analysis project Ga0070746, IMG submission 77016) | Aqueous microbial communities from the Delaware River and Bay under freshwater to marine salinity gradient to study organic matter... | ecosystem: Environmental > Aquatic > Marine >... | reverse complement strand
TTAGTCAGCCCAAGCAAGATAGCTTCTGGTAGTGCTTCTACTATCAAGAAGTCTGGAGCGTTCTATAATTTTTCTATTAGAGTTGATAATGATGATATTCGTGAGTACTCGTTTACAGATTTAGCAAGAGCCGAATACATGAGAAGAGTTATGATTGGTCATTTAGAAGAAAAAATTAAAAAGAGTTTTAAGAGAAATGGCTAGATACGCAACAGGAAAAAAAGCATGGGGCTTTTCAGATCGTTCTGGATTTCGTTATCGTTTGCGAGAAATGAAAACCGAATGGAATGGTTTGAAGGTTGGTCCTGATGAATATGAAGCTAAACATCCACAGTTAGAGCCTAACCATCCAGGTCCAGATCCGACAGCCTTGTATCAACCACGACCACATCAAGATAAAGAAACAACTATTTTTGCAGTTTACACAAGCACTGGTGACGGGATTATAGGAAAAAAGTTGACAAGTTATGAGGCTACGGCTAGTGTTGGAACAGTTACAGTGAGTACATCATGAGTTTTACATTAACAACATTAAAACAATCTATACAAGATTGGACACAAAACAGTGAATCAACTTTTGTAGGTGAACTTGACTTCATTATAAAGAATGCAGAAGAAAGAATTTTTAAAGTTGTTGATTTAGACTATTTTAGAAAAAATGTAACTGGTTCAATGAGTAGCAGTAATCAATTTCTACAAAAGCCTTCAGATTACTTAGCCTCTTTTTCCTTATCTTATGTAAATGCAAGTAGCGAAAATGTATTTCTTCTACAAAAAGATGTGAATTTTATACAAGAGTATAATCCTAATCCAGCAACTACTGGGTCACCAAAATATTATGCTTCTTATGACGTAGACAACTTTATTGTTGGACCTACTCCAGATTCAAACTACACTGTAGAATTACATTATTTCTATAGACCCGCATCAATAACAACTGATGATAGTGGTACAACATGGTTAAGTGAAAATGCTCCTGATGCTTTGTTATATGCTTGCTTAGTTGAAGCTTACACCTTTATGAAGGGTGAAGCAGATATGTTAGCTTTATACACACAAAGATACGGGGAAGCCGTGAGCAGACTTAAAGTTTACGGTGAAGGTCAAGAAAATAGCGATGCTTACAGAGATGGATTACCTAGAGTCAAACGACAGTAAGGTAGCCGTGTGAAAGATAAAAGTGTAGCAATTGTTGGGCTAGGTAATAGCTTTTCAGAATATATATTAGCCAAAATTAGAAGTGAACATTTTGATGAAGTCTGGGCAATAAATGCTATGTCTGGTGTTATTTATCATGATAAAGTGTTTATGATGGATCCACCTTCTCGTTTCTTGGATCAAAAGTTTGCAGGTAAGCAAACAGATATTATGAAACAAAGGTTAGAAGCTAAGTTAAATATACCTATATTTTCATGTATTTTAGACGAGAGATGTCCAGATGTTGTTGAATATCCATTGCAAGAAGTTCTTGAAAAAACTAAATATGCATACTTAAATAACACTGTTGCCTACAGTATTGCTTATGCCGTAGCACAAGAAGTGTCGGATATTCATTTATATGGTATTGATTTTACTCATAAAAACGTAGCCTTTGCCGAAGCTGGTAGAGCTTGTTGCGAGTTTTGGTTAGCCATTGCTACTGCAAAAGGAATAAAAATTCATATAGCACACAATTCTTCTTTATTAGATACTAATGTTCCAGACGATCAAAAATTGTACGGCTATCACAGACTAGACGATCCTATTGTTTCAACAGTAACTCAAGGTAGTATGTTGATTACACGAAAGTCTAAGCTAGAACCACCAAATCCAATAGAAGAAAAGCCTAACATAGTAGGCAGAGAAGACATAGCAGGAGTAACTTATGAGGAGTAAAAATGTTTGAATTAGGTATAAGCAATGTAGGAAGTGTTAATGTAATGACTTCTAACAAAGGAGGTTTATCAAATGAGCAAGTTGCTGATTTGGCAGTTGATAAAATAGTTAGTATATCTGATGAAGCTCCAGCTCATATTAGGCAACAAGCGAATCAATTTAGAGAACATCTTAAACATGTTCTCTATCACTATCTGCTCTTGGCAAGAAAAGAAGAGCGTGGTACTATAATCCAAGCTTTGAAATCAAGTGGTCATAAAGAAATGGCTGAATATATAAGGAGATTATAACATGGCTATAGCCCAAGCGATGTGTACATCATTTAAACAAGAATTGATGTTAGGAACACATAACTTTGCGACAAACGGAAATGCTTTTAAATTAGCACTTTATGCAGAAGGTGGTGGTGGTAAATCTTCTACTACTGCAACATTAGGAGCAGCAACAACTGCCTACACAACAACTGGTGAAATTGCTAATAGTGGTAGTTATGCAGCTGGTGGTGGTGCTTTAACAAAAGTAGCTCCAGCTACTTCTGGTACAACTGCTTTCACAGATTTTGCTGATATAAGTTTTACTACAGCAACTATTACTGCTATGGGTGCATTAATATATAATGATACAAATAGTGATAAAGCTGTATGTGTATTAGATTTTTCAAGTAATAAAACATCTACATCAGGTACATTTACTGTTCAGTTTCCAACTGCTGATGCTTCAAACGCTATAATTCGTATAGCTTAAAGTAAACCGTTATGGCTAACGGTTGGGGTCAAGGTGCTTGGGACGCTGTAGGTTGGGGAGGTATTGGTAATACCTCTTTTGCTGTTACTGGTGTCGCAGGAACTGGTCAAGTTGGAAATGAAGGTGTTGGTGGTACTTCTCTCGTTATTGAAACGGGTTTAGAAGCAACTGGTTCTATAGGAACTGTTGTTGCAAGTAGTGTGCATGTTACCACAGCAACTGGTGTTGTAGGTACGAGTGCCGTTGGTAATGTACTACCAAAAATACCAATTACTTTTTCTGTTACAGGTGTGTCTGCTACAACTGAATTTCTATCTGGTTGGGGTAGCGATGCTTTTGGTAATCATATTTGGGGTGGTGGTGTTTTTGCTGATGTAGGTCAAAGGCTCGAACAAACTGGACTACAAGCAACTGGTCAAGTTAATGCACCAACAATACTTGGAAACAGCTCACTTAGTGTTACTGGTGTTGCAGGAACAACTTCTTTAGGTAATGAAGTTGTAGATGCACAAATGAAGTTCAGTGCAACGGGATTAGCAGGCACTGGTTCTGTAGGTAATACTTCAGAAGTAGGTTCTAATTTAGTTGCTCTAACTGGTACTTCTGGTACTATTTTTATTAGTGGCTATGAAGCAAGCACAGTAACAAAAACTGTTACTGTTGCTTACGCTGGAGATGGTAATAAATACTTTATTGATGGCGTTCAACAACAAACACAAGAACTTTTTGAAGGCAATACATATTACTTCGATCAAAGCGATAGTTCTAATAGTGGTCATCCGTTAAGATTTAGCACAACTTCAAATGGTACACATAATAGTGGTTCAGAATACACAACTGGTGTAACAACAAATGGAACACCTGGAAATGCTGGAGCATATACACAGATAACGGTAGCCACTAAAGCACCAACTCTCTATTATTATTGTAGTGTTCATAGTGCAATGGGTGGTCAAGCTAATACTCCTGCTATTTATTCTATACTTACTTCTACTGGTGCACCAACAACAAATGTTGTTGGAACAATGGCATTAGGTTCAGAGACAGTTACAGGTGGAGCGGGTGTCGCAGTTACATTGGCTGGAATGGAAATCTCGGCAGGAACACTTGCCATCAGTGGTGGTTCTGTGTTATCTTTAACAGGACTTGAGGCTACAGGTGGAACTGGAGAAGAACAAGTTTACGGATTAATTACGCCAACACAATTGGCAAATTGGATTGAAAGGGCAGCATAATGGCAACATATGTTAACAACCTCAGATTAAAAGAAATCGCAACTGGGGATGAATCTGGCACATGGGGTGCTTCGACAAACACCAACTTAGAATTGTTAGGTGAAGCATTAGGTTTTGGCACAGAGGCTATAACGACAAATGCAGATACTCATACAACCACAATAGCGGATGGTGCTTCAGATGCGGGAAGAGCCTTATATATAATATATACTGGAACATTAGATTCAGCTTGTACTATTACTATCGGTCCAAATACAATGAAGAGAGTCCATATAATTAAAAATGGAACAAGTGGATCACAAAACATTCTTATCAGTCAGGGTTCTGGTGCGAATGTTACAATTCCCGCAGGAGATACAAAGGTTGTTTCTTTAGATGGTGCAGGTTCTGGTGCAGCAGTTACAGACGTATTTGCTTCATTAAATGTTGTTGATTTAAAAGTACAAGATGATCTTACTGTTACAGACGACATGTCAGTAGGGGGCACCGCAACTTTATCTGGGTTAGCTTATCCAACTTCTGATGGTAGTGCTGGACAGTTCCTAAAAACAGATGGTAGTGCCTCATTAGGTTTTGCTACTGTTGATACAACAACAAAAGCAGATGATATTGCAGCAGGAGATGCGGCAGTTAACTTAACCACATCATCTGGTAATATTACAATAGATGCTGCAGCAGGAGATGCTGATATTATATTTAAAGGAACAGATGATTCTACAGATATAACTGCTCTTACACTTGACATGTCAGCAGGTGGAAACGCAGTTTTCAGAGTTGGTGCTACTTTTGGTGGTGCTTTGCTTCCTTCCACAGATGATTCTTTTGATTTAGGATCTGCTTCTCTACAATGGAAAGACATATATACTGGTGATATAAACTTAAATAACACTAAAACAAGAGATAACGAAGTAGATGGAACAAGAGGGTCTTGGACTATACAAGAGGGAGATGATAATTTATTTATCTTAAACAGACTTAATGGTAAAAAATATAAATTTAAGCTAGAGGAGATGATATAATGGCTATGTTCGTTGGAGGAGTACAAGTAACTGGTACTCAAACTTTAGATGCAACAAAATTAACTGGAAACCTTCCTGCTTTAAATGGTGCAAGTTTAACGTCTTTAACGCCTGCAAACATAGCGAGTGGTACATTGCCTTCATTAAATGGATCAAACTTAACAAGTTTACCTGCCGCATCAACTATAGCTGCGATGTCTTCTAATACTGTTACAAGTTTTGGATATTTAAGAGTTTCGGCAACAGTTAATAATAACAACACTATAGTTCCAGGAAATTATGGAAACAATAACGATCAGTATAGAGGACATTGGAGTAACAGTGGTGGAACTCAATCAAGTCCTGCTAGTGGCACTTGGAGAGCTTTTGGAAATGCTACAAATGGTACTGCAACACTGTTTCAAAGAATTTCGTAGTGGCTTATAATGGATTTATTCTCTAAATACATAAGAGACACAGAAAATGTCGAATTAGCAAAAGAATTATATCCAGTTTGTAAACAAATCTTAGAAGAAACAAGCGAAGACAGAAGATATTTATATGGTAAAACCACATGGTTTCAACCACATATAATGAACAAGCATACATCTGAATTTAATAATTTTTTTAAATTTGTGGATAATGAAGTTAATGAGTTTCTAAAGCATCAATGTATTGATGCTACCAATGCTAAAATAAAAATGAATGAGTTTTGGTTGTCAGAAATGTATGAAGGTGGTTCTCATTCTTGTCATGTTCACAGTCCACATAATCAACTCAGTGGTAATTTTTATGTTTATTCAGAACCAAATAGTAGTAGTATAGTTTTTAACAGAGGAGTTTATAATGATGTTTGGTCTAATTTTAATAAAATGGATTTCACAAAATATAATTCTCCCGAATGGTGTTTTGTGCCAACTCAAGGAAAATTTTTACTTTGGGAATCAGATTTGTTACATGAAGTAAAAACAAATCAAAGTAAAAGCAGAATGGCTCTAACATTTAATATTAAAATAACAGAAGAAGGAGAATAAAATGCCTATAACAATAGCCTCAACTGGAGCTACTTTAATTGGTGCAAAAAACCCTAGATGGGGAGATGCAGCGAATACAATGATAGAGCTTGATGCAAAATGGTCTCACTATGAAGGACTTGGAATGACTGATAATGATGGTTATTATATGTTTTTGGCTGAGCCAAATGATGTAGAAGAACATGGTAAAGAAATTCTTGCACAAGCAAAATTAGGAACATATGGAACTATAGCAGATTATGACCCTAATAGAGAACCTACTGAACCTATACCAGAATAAAATGACTGTATTAAAAACTTTACCTAAACTTCAACTACAAAACAGTTTCATTGGTAGCTACACAGATGGAGCATCTAAAGAATATTGTGACAAAGTTATAAATGCCTTTAATTGTTTTGAAGATGCCCCAGAGTATGGCTTTGATCCTGAGCTTGGAATGCGTTCAGACTTGTCAGACTCAACACAATCAAGATTTAGAAAAGATCATGTCTTGTATTTAGAAGATCAAGAACTTCCTATGGGTGGTTATAGAATTGTTAATCCTACATTAATGGAAGAAACAAAAAACATTCTTCAAGAAAACTTACAAAAATACATAAAAGATTATCCATCTTTAGGTTTTCAAAATATAGAACTTTGTTCTATAAAAATACAAAAAACAGAACCAAAAGGTGGCTTTCATGTATGGCATTGTGAACATCAATCAGGTAACAATCACCCATTAAGAGTTTTAGCATGGACAATATATTTAAATGATATACCTGAGGGTGAAGGTGAAACAGAGTTTTTAGAATATGGTATAAGAATACCACCAAAAAAAGGTACTGTTTGTTTTTTCCCTGCAAGTTTTACACATACCCATAGAGGTAATGCCGTTTATTCTTGTGATAAATATATTGCTACTGGGTGGTATGTTTTAGTGCGACCTAAAGAATCACCAACCAGTACAATAGGTTCTTTGATGCGAGTGTCACCAGAACAAAATTAAAACAGAGTAAAAAGTATGCCTTTAACCAGTTTAAAATTCAAACCAGGAATCAACAGAGAGATAACATCTTACTCTAATGAAGGTGGCTTTTTTGATTGTGAAAAGGTAAGATTTTATACTCCTTTTCCAGAAAAAATAGGGGGTTGGGTTAAACATTCTTCTAATACTTATTTGGGAACAGCGAGAGCCTTACATAATTATGTAGCACTAGATGGTTCAAACTACATGGGTGTAGGCACACACTTAAAGTATTATATAGAAGAAAGTGGCGTATTCACGGACGTAACACCTATTCGTAAAACTTCAACAAACAGTGTAACCTTTGCAGCTACGAATGGCTCTTCAAGTATCACAGTTACTGATAGCTCTCACGGTGCCGTTCAAGGAGACTTTGTTACTTTCGCTGGTGCCGCTAGTTTAGGTGGTTTAATTGTAGCCAATGTTTTAAATCAAGAATATGTAATAGACTCAATAACTAATGCTAATAGTTTTGTGATCACTGCAAAAGATACAAGTGGTAATACTGTAACTGCAAATAGTTCAGACAGTGGTAATGGTGGTTCGGGTGGAGATGCCTCTTATCAAATCAATGTAGGTCTTAACACAACTGTTGGTGGTAATGGTTGGGGAGCGGGTGGTTTCAGTGGAATCAACGCAGATCTTTCAACTTTTGGTTGGGGAGAAGCAGCAGACACAGGAACAACTGCAAATGTTCGTTTGTGGACTCATGATAATTTTGGCGAGGATTTACTTATAAATCCAAGAGATGGTGGTATTTTTTATTGGGATAAATCAGACGGGTTGAACTCAAGAGCTGTGGCACTTTCTTCTGAATCTGGTGCCTCTGATGTACCTACAATTGGCAGACAAGTTATGGTTTCTGATATAGACAGACACATTATTGTTTTTGGAGCCAACACTCTGGGAACCACGGTCCAAGATCCATTGTTAATACGTTTTGGCTCTCAAGAGTCTTTGGTTGATTTTACTCCTACTGCGACAAACACAGCAGGTGATTTAAGACTAAGTAGTGGATCTGAATTTATACAAGCAGTAGAAACGAAACAACAAATACTAGTGTTTACAGATAGAAGTCTTTTTTCTATGAGATTTATAGGTCCTCCTTTTACTTTTGGTTTACAAGAACTATCCAAAAACATAACTATCATAAGTTCCAAATCTGCTATAGCTGTTGATGAAAGTGTTCTGTGGATGGGTAAAGAAAACTTTTATATTTTCAATGGTGGAAGAGCTCAACAACTACCTTGTACTGTACGAGACAAAGTATTTTTAGATTTTAATTTTTCTGAAAGTGAAAAAGTTTGTGCTGGTGTGAATTCACAATGGTCAGAGGTGTGGTGGTTTTATCCTTCCGCTAGTTCTAGTGAAAATGATAAATATGTTATTTTTAATTATGCTAATCAAACATGGTACTACGGAACACTAAGTAGAACTGCTTGGCATGATAGAGGTGTAAGACAGTTTCCTATTGGAGCAGGTTCTCAATATTTATTTGATCATGAAAACGGTAACGATGACGATGGTTCTGCTATGACTGCATCCGTTGAATCTAGCCAGATAGATATAGGAGATGGGTATCAATTTAATTTTATTCGTCAGTTGATACCAGACGTTACATTCGAAGGATCAACATCAGAAGAAAACCCTACTGTAACTTTTACATTACAAGCTAGGAATGGACCTGGAAGTCCCTATGCAACTAATTCTTCTGGAGCATCAACTAGAACAGCATCAACTCCAGTAGAACAGTTTACTGATATTGTAGATGTTAGACTTAGAGGTAGAGCTTTTAACATGAAACTAGAGTCCACGAACCAAGGAGTGTCTTGGAAACTTGGAACTCCTCGTGTGGATATACGACCAGATGGAAGACGATAATGTTTATTACTGCGATACCTCAATATATACAGAATATAACAAATGCAAAAGCTGATCTAACAGGTACTGGTGTAGTCACTCTTTATACTGCTCCTAGTGATGCAGATTTCAATGCTTCTGTTATTAATTCTATTTTAGTTTCAGAAGATTCGGGTAATGCAGATACAATAACAGTAACACTTACAAATGGTAGCGATGTTTTCAGCTTATTTAAAGTTGCAGCAGTGGGTGCTAATGCCACAGTCGAGTTATTAACACATAATCTTGTTTTACAAGGCACAGAAATATTAAAAGTCCAAGCGGCAACAGGAAATAGATTACATGTTGTAGCAAGCATACAAGAGTTTGCACAGAGCAGAAATACAACAGCGTTATAGGATTGAAAAATAAACGATTAATTGGTAGTATAGACTATGGGTATTTTTAAGAACATCACTAAGACACTAAAGAAAGCTGCACCGATTATCGGAGCGGGTATTGGTATGTACTTTGGTGGTCCAATGGGGGCTTCAATTGGATCGGGTATTGGTTCTCTTGCAGCTGGTCAAGACACAGAACAAGCTTTATTAAATGCAGCACTTGCAGGTGGTACTGCGTATATGAGTGGGTATGGTAAAGGTTTTGAAAAATTACCTGCGTCCACTGGAAGCATGAGTAATATATCGGGTCCAGAAATGATGATGAATCAAACAACCACAACTCCCGTTTCAGCAATACAACAAGCTGGTGGTAGTGGAGTTTTAAATCAAATAGGTGATTTTGTAAAAGACAACAAAGCATTAACTGCTGGTATAGCAGGTTTAAGTTTAGCAGGTTTAGCAGGTGGCGAAGAAGAACAAAAAACTGGTCAAAAAATGCCTGCTTACCCAGTAGGTAAAACTAGACTAGGGTATGGACGAATTGGCGATAAGATGTATAATTTAGATGATGAAGATGAGCGTAGACAATACTTTGAAGACAATAGAAAAAGACAAAATGATGAGGATGATGTAGGTATTATGGCAGCAGCAGGAGGCGAAGTTGAAGGACCTGGAACAGGAACATCCGATTCTGTTCCTGCTAGATTATCAGACGGTGAGTTTGTTTTAACTGCAAAAGCAGTTCGTGGTGCAGGCGGTGGAGATAGAAATGTCGGTGCTGCAAGAATGTATGACATGATGTCACAATTAGAAGGAGCCGCATAATGGCAGATCCACAACAAGTTAAACAAGAACAAATTGTAAGGTTAGCTCCTTTCCAAGAAGAATATTTATCCGATATATTTGCTAGTGCAAAAGCATTAACGGGTGAAGGTTCACAAATGCCTTATGCTGATCAGCAAGTAGCTGGTCTTTCTGATGCTCAACAACAAGCTATAACAAGTGCAATGCAAGGTGTAGGTTCTTTTCAACCATATCTCCAACAAGGGTCTCAAGCTCTTGGAACGGGGATCGAGGCTCTTGGTACTGGACTTGGAACTATAGGAACTGCGATAGATCGAGCTGGACAAGCCGACTATACACCTACTTCTTATCAAGACTTTATGGATCCTTTTACAGAATCCGTTATTGCAGCACAACAAGCAGATATAGCAAGACAAGGACAAATGCAACA
>Ga0070746_10002803_pt1 | contig 10367 bp, 9 predicted proteins | sample VirMetDEL_Mar_21_FD_77016 | JGI IMG/M metagenome (GOLD analysis project Ga0070746, IMG submission 77016) | Aqueous microbial communities from the Delaware River and Bay under freshwater to marine salinity gradient to study organic matter... | ecosystem: Environmental > Aquatic > Marine > Coastal... | reverse complement strand
CAACCAGACCAAGTAATTTGTTCTTCCCATTCTCCATCTGCGTTTTTGTAATCTGGATTGTCTTCAACAGATACAGCTGCATTTGGGTTTAATAAAAGTATTGCTTGTAAAGTAACATCGCAATCTACATATTCAGCCATTAGTTTCTCCTATCCCGTTTTAATTATTCCACTATCAAATTCTAAAATATGAAAAGTTGACAATCCTCTTGATCTGTCAACAGTTCCACTATCAGAATTGTCATAGTTACCATTCATCACCCAATCTGCGTGCTGGTGTTTAACATCAACACCATATTGAATAGAACCAGTTGATGGTGGAGTTACCCAAGCCATCATTGAGTTACAATTTCCCCAAGAAGTATTATCAATATAGCATTTTGAATTAGCTCTTAATCTTGAACCTTGCGCATTTGCGTTCATATTCCCAGCATCTCCTGTGCTGTTAGTTCTATCAATAAATCTGAAAAGCCAAGATGAGCCATGTGGATTTAAACCACCTATCATTTGACCGATAAATAAAAGTCTGTTGCTTGTGCTGGCTGCTTGATGAGTAAGGTTCAAACCAGTTATAGCATACCAAGCTGTGTTTGCGCCAGAGTGAGTTGCTCTTCCAGAATAAGTAACGCTTGAAACTTTCACTATATCTGCTGGAGCAAAATTTAACACAGTTCCAGAATTTGCCATTGTAGCTCCAGATGGAATAGTAATCGTGTCTCCAGATTGTCCAATAACAGTTGTTCCAGTTGCTGTTAAAGGTTGTAATGTATTTATTTTTAATTCACTCATATTTTCTCCTATAAAGCTCCGCTTTCAATTTCCATAATAGTAAATGTGCATGTTGCTCTCATATTGTCTCCATTAGCAAGATTTTGATCATTATAAGCCTTATTAACATAACCACCGTTACCATGAGATGCTGCCAAGATTGTATATTCATTAGCATTCGTGTTTGGTGGAGTTACAAAAGTTAGCATTGGAATAGATGTCGCCCAAGACCCGTTGTTTTGATTGTGCTTACTTGTGCAACCTGGTCTGCTACCCTCTCCTGGGTGTACTGCATTTGTAGGATTAGCTGATGTTGTGTTGTTGTAGTATTTAGTATGCCAAGAAGTTCCGTTTTCAGTTCCCGTAAAATGAGATATAAATAATAATCTGTTACTTGTTGAGGATGCTGTGTAACTTAATCTCAAAGGAGTTATTTCCGTAAAAGATGTGCCAGATGCAGCAAAAGCCATTGTTCCTTTATAAGTTACTGATTTCATTCCAACTACTTTTCCACCACCAAAACCAGTTACGGATCCAGAGTTAGCAACTGTAGCACCAGCTGCAATTTGAATTTTTTGTCCAGATGCTCCAAGTGTTGTTGCGTTGCCGCTGTAAGGAGTTATTTTATCTACTTTAATTTCACTAGCCATTATAATATCCCACTATCAAATTCGATTATTGTAAATGCAGAAACACCTCTACCATCGTCTGTTGATGTGCTGTCTGTGTTGTTATGATTACTATTAATTCTTATTCCACCCGCATTGTGATCCAAAAAATAAACTGAATATTGGTGTGCATTAGTATCTGCTGGAGTGTGTAATGCTGAAAACATACTGGTACTTCCCCAGGAAGTAGAGTTGACATGCATTCTTGCGTTTCCTCTTTGTCTTGATCCATCTGCGTCTGCAACATCAATATCTACAGCTGATGTATTATCACGAAACTTAAATCCGCAAGTTGTTGCGTTTATCGCTATAGTCATTTGGCAAAGAAACAATAATTTATTCGAAGTTGCTGATGCTGTGTATGTGTTTCTCATCATCTGCAATTCTTGAAAACCAGATCCAGATTGAGCTGTACTTTCTAAATATGATGTAGTCTTAACACCAACAATTCCAGAATTTCCAAATCCAGTTGCAGATCCTAAATTTTCAAAAGTAACTCCAGCTGGAATATTAAATGTATCTCCACTATCTCCAATTTGAATAGATGTTCCGCTTTGTGGTAAAATTTTATCTACTATTAATTTTGTCATATTATATTATTTTTAAAGTTCCCGAACCAGTTATAGTCCAGACAGCTGAACCAGTTACGCTTATTGGTCCAACCAAAAATTGATTTTTATCTGTTGGCAAATTTGATGTTGTATTTGTATTAACATCATTCCAGTTTGCAAACATTGTTCCAAGTGTTGAAATTACAGATCCCTCTATCACACCAAACTCTAATGCGTTTCCAGCCGAGTTGACTTTTAAGGCATCCCCCGCAGAGCCAAGAGATAATGCGCTATCATAAATTCCACTCGCACTTTTTGACATAAAATTCCAATTTGCGTGAGCAGTTCCAGATGATGATGGAGCGTTACCAGTTGATGCTGTAACACAAATATAAGTTCCTAAAACTCCATTATCTGTAAAGGTTACAACATCTTTCGGTACATAACTTGTTGTGTTATCGTATGTACCTCGAAATGAGAACGCTAATTTTCCTAAATCTATAGTAGCCAAAATTCCTCCTAAAGTTTGGTTATTAAATTAAATATTGTAAATAATCTTTTTTGTATATTGAACATTTATAGTACATTAAACAGTAGCTATAAGGTTTCCTTGAGCGTTTAAAGACCAAGTAAAACCAACAGAAGAATAAATTACATCTTCAAAAGATGCGTAGGTAGCAGCATCAATGTTGTCTGATCCGCCACCCGTTGTTGTTACAATTAAGTTATTTGACGAATTAACAGTAAAGCCATAAACTTCAGCTCCACCCGTCATTGATATAGTTAAGGTTTCATTCCCTCCAGCATTATTAACTGTTTTAGTTAAATTACCACCAACTAATAATTTTGCGTCTAAAGCATTGGGAGCTGTATCATTCGATGTTATTTTAACAGTTCCTCCTCCAGCAGATGCTGCCGCTGAAGATGCGGATGCAGCCGCAGATGCTGCCGAGTTAGCGGCATTAGTAGCATTTTGACTAGCTTCTTGAATAGCTGTGATATTCGATGCGTTTGTTGAAATGTCAGAAGTTATAGCAGCAAGCGATGTAATATTTGCATTATTAGCTGCAAGACTATCTAACCCAGAAATAGATCCCAAAGTATTAATAGAGCTTATGGAACCAGCTACAGCATTAATATTGCTTGAGTTAGTATTAGCTGCTGAAACTGCAGCTGATATGCTTGAAACATTTGAGATTTCAGTAGCAATTCCAGCTACTGTCGAAACATCTACAGATGTTACATCTAAAGATAATTCTCCAGATGTGTCAAAAGTTAAAACTTTATTTGCTCTTTCAGTTGCAGATTTTGTAAGTTCAGAGTTTGTGATTGTACTTGTTCTTGAAATTTTTAAAGATCTATCTAACTCTTCTTGCAACTCTTGGATTTGCAAAGTTAATTTATCAATAGCTCCCTCATGTGTTTCAGCTGGGAAAGGATCATTAGCTATGTAATCTACTTCTTGAGTTAGATTTGTATCTCTAATTAAAATAACAGATACACCCGTTGCTGGCGCAGTAACAAAATTAACTTGTCCACCATTAACTCCATTATCTACAATTGAATAATGAGTTGATAAAGTTTGTACTGTTTCTACTCCAACAGAAGATCTTAAAATAACTATTAATTCTGATGTGCTGTGAATAGGAAAAGTATATGCAAAACTTGTTGTGCTGTTATTTCCATTATAGGAATTTTTTACCGATAAACTCGATACTGTCATAATTTACTCTTTTGTTATGTTAGGAAAAATTTTTGTAGGCGTTATAATCCTACTATATTTTTCGTATTAGATTAATTTGTCAATTCTGTCTATAACTATTTATGGCTTTAAATAGTAAGTTTGACCCCTCTGATCTTCATGTTTTTCAGATATTCTACTAAAATAACCTGGGTCTAAAAACTCTTTTAATTGATAGCCAATCAAATAGTCATAAGCTGCCTTGGAATAGTACATATTTAAAAATGGTACATTACCCTCTGCAAACTGTAAAAACTTTTTTCCAGCTTTTTTGGGATCATTTACATTTTGAACAATACTTATAATTTTTTCTAAATCTCCATAAGTTGGTCCCAGTATAGTCTCTGCCATACCTCCGCCATACTCATTCTGCAGTTCTTGGAATATAAAGTCTCCATATATACCTACCCCACCACCTTGAGCAAATGCTTGAAATAATACACCTGGTCTTTTTGGATCTCTTGGAGATCTACCTTTAAGCATATCTTTAACAGACATAGCAATATAACCAAACATAGCTGATAATAATAACATTGATGTTAAACCAGATATTTGAGCAAATTTACTATCATCGGGTCCATAAGATTTTAATTCTCTACCAATTATTTTTTTCCAAATTGTTATAGGAAAAGATTTAAATTGACCCATAAATCTTAAAACTTCTCCTCCAGCTGTACCTTTTTTGTATCCTTGGTTCATAAAAGCTCTAACCGAGCTATCTGGCTCTGGAGTTCCGTGCATAGCTTGATCGACCAAAACATTACGCCAAGTCATTTCAAGATCTTTTTTAAAATTTCTAATTTCTCTTTCGCTTAAATCTTTGCCAGTATATTTTTTTATTGTATCGTTTGATATACTATTGACATCTTCTGCTGTCATATATCTTTTGTTTTCTACATCTAAAGTTTTAATAGAACGCAGCATGTCCCATTTACCCTCATCAAAACCATAGAGCTTTAAAACATTTCTTTCTCTTGTTTTAAGATCTAACCATTTTGTGTCAGCTAGCATTCCATAATGTCTAGCTAAACCAACTGTCATTCCAGATTTTAAACTTGAGATCCATCGGTTCAAACTGTTGTATTTAAAAAACATATTTTGTAGTTTTCCCATAGTCCCCCAGGTATCACTACTCGAACCATATTTGTTGCCTTGGAATGAATGAATAGAATTACTTATAACACCCAAAACTTCCATAGCTTGTTTGTCTTGTGTTTTAAATAAAGCACCCAAAGCCTCAAACAATCCATGAAATAAACCTCTACCTTGGAATTTAGTTGTAGCCATATATTGACCAAGATCTGCAATAGATGTTGGAGCTGCAAAACCTAACTTACCCATTGTTTGTAAAGCTCTAATAGTCATACCAACTTTAGCAGCAATCTCATTTGCAGCACCATTAATAGAACCATCTAACTCTGCAAATTCTTTACTAAAATTTTCAAAATTTAGTTGTCGTGCAAATTCTGGGTTATCTTTTTTGTATTGCTTTCTTAATACAGCTAACGCTTTGTTAAAAGTATCTTTAGGATTTGTTCCAAGTTCTTGCATCAAAGCAATGTTTCTTGCAGAATTACTTAATACACCTAACACACTTTCTTTTAAAGATGGCTCTCCAAAAGCTACATCGTATTCATGTCTAGCTGTAGCGTCTTTAAAATGTAAAACTCTTGATGCGTTTAATCTGTTAGTGACATTTTTAGTACCATATATACTATTAGTCCCACCATGTTTCAGATGATCGTTTGCCATAAAGCTATCATAAATGCCATCTAGGATTTCATCGATTTTTTCTGGATCTCTTACATTCTCAAAAGTTCTTTGAAGATCTAATCTTGATTTTATAAACTCTCTCCAGGCAGTTCTATTATCAGTAACTATTTTAGATACTTTGCTAGCATTAGCCATTTTTTCTGTATTATGACTTTGCCTTGTTAGCCAAGTATCAAGTTTGCCAATATTAGCTCCTAAATCATTTAGTCTTAATCTCCAATCTTCTTGGAATGATTTTAATATTTTAGAAATTTGTAAGGCTTGTTCATTTAAAACTGTTTCGCCAAGCATTGCTTTTTTAATTTCTAAATCAAAAACTCCGCTAGTAAAATTATCCCAAACATCATCGCCTAAATCTTTTACAGCTTGATAAAATCTTGTTAATTCTACAACTTCAATAGTATCTTGTTTTGAACCAATAGAGTTTCTGGCAACTAAAGAAAATTCTTGGATCCCAACTAAAACACCCATTAAGGCTTGTTTAGGTTTTAATTTACCCTCTGATAGATCTACTGCATCTTTTACTTTTTCAACAAGTTCTAACGCTTTAATATTGTTTTCTGCTAAATTTCTTTTCTTTAATGCTTGTTCATATTCTAATTTTTCTGCAACATTATCTGCAATTAAATTTTCTGTTTTTTCTTGGTTTTGTCTAAACTTTGCCTCATTAACTTGTATTTTAACTTCATCTAATATTTGATTTATTTGTTCTTCTGGTAATAAATCTCCAGTTAATCTTTTTACTTCCTTAAAACATTTACTTATTGTTTTTACAGTAGGATTTTTTTTAGCCATTAAGTTCCTCTTTTAACACAATTAGCACCAGCTCTAATCGCATCTCTAATCTTTGTTTTGTTTTTTATATTATTGTCTATTTTTTGTATTTCAGCTCTATCTTGAACAAGACCTATATCGAGTTCGTCTAAATCTTCGTCTTTAACATCTAATTGTCTTTGATGTAATTTTTGTCTTTGATTTAATGTTTCTGCTTCATTCTCTAGCTGGAATGTATCTTTTTCTCTTAAATTTAATTGCTCTCTTGTTATAGCTCCAGTTTCATCTCTTTGTTTAAATGTAGCTCTTTCTTTTTCTACCGCTTGATCGTTTGCTTTTTTTTTAGCCTCAAACAATTGTCTTTCAGTTTTTTGTAAATTTCTAATATTTTGTAAATATATTTTAGCAGACTTTCTGTCTCCTCTTTTAATTGCATCTGAATATAATTTTTTAAATTCTGATATTTGATCGTCTAATTGACTTAATTGTTTATCTCCTATTTTAGTTTTATTAACAATTAAATCTCCAGTATCTACTTTTTCTCCTCTTAAATGTTTTCCTATTGTGTACTTTAATAATGCTTGTTGATTTTCTGGAGATGCTGCAGCTAACTTTTGATAGATATTTGGCTTACCTCTTTTTTGAGCAATAAAATCTCCAAGTTTTCCAAAACCAGCATGAAAACTTGCTCCTATCAAACCACCAGCAGCTACATTTATAAAACTGTCGTAAGCATCATAATCTGATTGTTGAGATCTGTGTACTCCATATACAATAGGCTCTACAGCCAAGTTTCCAACAAAACCCTCAATAGATCCTCTTTTTAATCTTGCTATATTCTTTCCAGATTTAGCAACCATTTGAGCAAATCTAGCTTTACCAACAACTGGTATAAAAGCTGCTCCAATATTTATTGGATCTAAAAAACTTGTACCAAGAGAAGTTAAAAAAAATGAGCCTTTTGCAAATATGTTTTGTGGTCCCTTGGATATTGTTTCTGATCTTTGTCTTTCTTTTTCTTTTTGTTCAACAATATAATCTGCAACATGCTTTCTAGTATCTTCTTTAAAATTTAAACCAAGATAACCATATTTCTCATTTAGTTCATCTCTACCTATTAAAGTATTGTCTTGATTGTAAGCATCAAACTCTTGTCCCTTACGCCATAAAGACATACTTGGATTGTAGTTCCAGGTATTAACAATATTAGCTTTTTGTGCCTCAAAAAAACCAGTAGATATATTATCGTAAGAAGATCCTATCTCATCTTTTGTTTTTTCGAATTGTCCAAATCCAACATTAATCATTATGCAGCTGGCTCCGCAAATGGATCGTAATCTTCTACAAGTACCATTTCTTTATTAGTTCCAGGGAATACATATTTTGTATCTAAAAAACTAAATTCTACTTTTTCTCCTTTAGCATTTACAACTGGAACCATAGTCCCGTCATACCAAGTAAAATGTAAAACAACACCCGTTGAAGTATCGTTTAATAAAAATTTACTATCATTTTGCATTGCTGATTTAATTCTCATTTTAATATCTGAACCAGATAAACCTTTAACTTCTGTATTACTTGCATAATGAGCATATCCATCTTTACCCATAAACTCATCTAGGTATGTTCCTTGTTTATCTTCTACTGCTAATTCTATAGCCTCTGTTTTAGTGAATACTTGTATTTGACTTACTCTTTTTCCATTAATATCAGCTGGAACAAAAAATGTTTTACTTGGAGCTATTGTATAATCAGATAAAAATTCTTTTGTAACAGAATTTATTGCATCATTATAATCATCTCCTCTTTCTATTCTTACAAGTACAGCTCTATATAATGTATCTTGCAGTTGAGCTTTATATGCAATGTCATCAAAAGAACCAGATTGTTGACTTTCAATAACTGTTTCAAAGTCATTAATTTTTTCTGATATTTTTCTGTTTATATCTTTTTTAGAAATATTTTTTGGTAATTCTGGTAAAGCAGCTTTTTCTAAATCTTTCATGTTGTAGCCTTGCAAAATATCTTCATTTAATTTTGCGCTATTGGTACTCATAGCAATTGCATAAGCAGCTGGTAATTTTTCATCCGTCATTTGTTTTAGGATTTGTGGCATGTGTTCTTTGCCATAAACTTCTCCAAGACTTAACAATGTAGCTTTTTTCTCTTGCCAAGTTTTGTCAGATGAAGTTATTGCTGCAACACTTGCTTTTATTTCTGAATTACTAATATAAAATCGTTTGCTTTTAGGTATGTTTAAATCAATAAATTTTTGGTCTAATAATAATTTTTTTTCTGCAACTAATTCTTTTTTCTTTTCTATATCTGTTGTGCTTAATATTTTTTGTTCAAGAGCATTTATCTCTGGATTTGTTTTATTAATATATCCAACAATATCATTATTGTTTATATCAGTTTGTCTTTCAGTTATTGCTTTTTGAATAATAGCATTAGCTGCTGTCTTTGCTTTAATTTCATCTCCAGATCCAGTTAGTTCATATAATTTAATTGTTGATAAATCTTCTTGCTTACCATCATGCACTTGTCTTATAGATTTAAAAACAAAAGAATTAACATCAATTGCAGTTTTAATTTCATCGTAGTTCTCATAACCCTCAAAAATTTTTAAATATTCTGAAGCGTCATGCTCTGGAGCCAAACCATTAGATACTCTTACACTATCGCTTTCAATATTACCTAAAGCCTTTTGTTGTGCAGCTAAAGTTATTTTGTTGCCTATTCTAATTTTTGTTTCCGCATCTAAACCTTTATAAACTCCAGCGTCAAAATTCTTTTTAGTTTCTATTGGATCTTTACTTAAATGATTTGTAATTGTTAAGACATCTATGTTGTTTGCAGTATCAAATTCTAATTGTTTAAATTTATCGCCAAACAAATCAATATTACTTTGATTAGTAAAAAAAGCATTTTTATCTGCTACTGCCATTTGATATTCTTTAGATCCTACTTGAGAATTTGCAATTTTATAACTAATAGCATCTAAATCTTTTATTTTTAAAGATCTACTTTCATTTCTAAAATTAACAAAAGTATTATCTCTTATTGTCCCGCTTTCAGAAATAAATCTTTTGTTCATATAATTTTTGAACATTTTTTTAGCGAATGGTCCCTTGAGATTTGGAAGTGTTTTATCTAAAGTTTTTTGCCAATCAGCCTTATAAGCAGACATAGCCTCATCTGGCTTTGTGCTTTCTTTATATTTATTAACTCTTGTTGCTAGTCCCTCTTTGTTTATAATTTTAGCACCATGTATATTTTCAGATACATCGTCTTTATCAATATTTTTACTTGCCTCAATAACTGCGTTCTCGGCTTTTTGTTTTTCATATTTTATGTAAAGATCTTCTCCAGCTTGCATCATACCTTTAAAGGCATTAGGTATAGCTGTCATTGTAGCTCTATCTATCTTCATTCCAGATGTTGAAGTAGTTTGAGTTATTTCCTCTGTGGGTCTTATTTGTGATTGATAAATTTTAATAGCCATATATCTCCTAGGTTACAAAAGGTGTTGCAGTTGATAATAAACTTTGACCCGCTGCATAATAAGATGCTTTTTTAGCTACCTTACCTCTAAATCTTTCTATAGCTGCCTCGGCTCTTGCATTAATAGCATCATTATAAGTTTGATCTCTTGCTACTTCTGCATTGTATTTTAACATATCTCTATCTCTTTCCATGTTTAAAGAGTTTTCAAATAAAACCTCTAAAGGTGAACCAGATAATTCTGCACCAGACGCAGCGTAAGAAGTTCTTATTGTACCCTCTAGCTGTTCTGCTTGATGATTAAATTTTGGTAAATCGTAAGTAGTATAGACTTTGTAAGCCTGGTCGGCTTGCATCTCTTTTATTTTTGCATCTCTTTCTATTAAAGACGCATTGTAATTAGCTCCAGCTTGTGCAGCTCTGCCTCCCATTATATCGCCAAAAAAACTCATCTTTCTATCCTCGCAAATCTAATAAAGTCTTCTCCATCGGGACCATAGTTTTTCATTACTCCCTCTGAATTAAGACCTAGCCATTTAGCAAATCGGATTGCCATTTCACAATCTGCTTTAACACTTGTTTGTAGTCT
>Ga0070746_10002796_pt1 | contig 10370 bp, 11 predicted proteins | sample VirMetDEL_Mar_21_FD_77016 | JGI IMG/M metagenome (GOLD analysis project Ga0070746, IMG submission 77016) | Aqueous microbial communities from the Delaware River and Bay under freshwater to marine salinity gradient to study organic matter... | ecosystem: Environmental > Aquatic > Marine >... | reverse complement strand
TCGAAACAGGCGCTCCTCGATCTCGGGTACACGCAGGAGCAGCTCAATAACCTGCCCCGCAGCGCGCGCCGGATCTATACGACGAAGGAAGAGAACGCGACCGATCCGGAACTGATCGCGGCGTATTTCGGTTTTGATGACGTGATCGAGATGATGGACGTGTTTTTGTCCATGCGCCCCGTAAAGGATGCCATCGAGTTCGACGCCGGCACAATCATGAGAAGCGAACACGGCGATCCGATGAACGACGGCACGATGGAGCGCATCACCGAGGAGCGGCTGTTCAACGACGACCGGTACGCGGCGATCGAGGCCGAGCTCGAGGCACTGGCACGACAGACGGGTCAGCAGGCCGTGGGCCGGCGCCTGGTGAAGGCTATCGTCGATCGTGTGTTCGCCGAAGAAACTGTCGGCGGCCTGCTCACACCGATGCGCTACCAGGCGGCAAGCGTGCGCGCGGCACGTGAAGCGGAACGCGCGGCGGCGAATGGTGATTATGAAACGGCGTTTATGAAGAAGCGCCAGCAGCTCCTGAACCACGAAATGTTCCGTCGATCGCTCCAGGCACGTGACGAGATCCAGAAGATCTCTCAGAAGATGAAGGGTTACAGGAACAGAACCTTCAACAAGAACCAAGTCGACTTGAACTATATCGCCGAGATCAAAGCGTTCCTGACGTTCTTCGAGTTCGGTCAGCGCTCGAGGACAGGGCAGGTAAAGGCCGAGGAAGCGAAGCGGCTGATGGATTTCATCGAGGCGCGCCAGGCGAAAGGGCTACCGATCATCCTGCCCGGCGAGCTGGTCGAGGTCGCATCTCTGGATCCTGAAACCGGCGCGCCAAACGTCGTGTTCAAAACGAAACACTGGCGCGATATGACGCTGCCGGAACTGCGCGGCCTGCGCGACATGGCGGATAACCTGTACAAGATCGCCCGCGATAATTCGCAAGAAGCCAAGCAGGCACGCAGGCAACGCGGCGAAGAACTGGCCGACGGCATACTGGCAAGCACGCGACAGCGGCGCGGTCAGAAAGATCCTCTTGCGATCCCGACGCGCGAGGAACAGGTAAAGGAGAGCCGTCGCTCCGGTTTCTCTGCGTCGCACCGAAAGATGGAGAGCATGCTTTATCAGCTCGACGGTTTTAAGAACCTTGGGCCGATGTGGCGCGCCACCTTTGAGAAACTGGCGAGAGCGTCGGACGTCAAGACGATGCTTGTTGAGAAGGCGCGGAAAGACTTCGATGACGCTGTCCGCATTTACGATAAGGCAACCCGTAAGATTTTCGGGGACGCGAAGTCTGCCGTCGCTATACCGTCACTAGGTGGCGCCCGGTTTACTAGGGAGCAGCGGGTCACGATTGCTTTGAACTGGGGAACCGAAAGTAACCGGGAGGCGCTGCTCGAGGACGATACACGCAAACGGCAGTTCGGCGCGCTTTGGAACGAAGAGAGTATCCAGCAAATACTGGAAACCCTCGACGACGCAGACTGGGAGTTCGTGCAGAAGATCTGGGGCGATGTCGACAGCTACTGGGAAGATATCAAGCTGAAAGACGGCTCAACCATCAGCGGCGTGAAATCACTTGAGATGGAACAGACCGGCATAGCGCCTCCGAAAGTAGAAGCCAGCCCGTTCGTGGTGGGCGAGCGGGAATTGCCGGGCGGTTATTACCCGCTGATTTATGACAACCTGAGCGACGCTCGGGCGCATAAAGAGAGCGAACAGGATCTAATGAACAAGCTGCAATCCGGCGGCTTTACCCGAGCAGCGACGTCACACGGATTTACGATCGCGCGCGTTGGCTCCGGCGGCCGACCGATACGCCTCGATGTCGGCGTGCTGTACGCACACCTCGACGAAGTAACGCAGGATCTTGCCTACCGTGAGGGCATTCAGCAGGCCGCCGAGATACTTGGCAATAACGACGTCCAGGATGCGATCCGGGCCACGATGGGTGAGCCTTTCCGGAAGGCGTTGGAAAATATTCTCCTGCTGACGGCCAACGGGAATATGCATAATTCCGGCACGCTAAAAGATAGCGCAGCGCTCCGGACCGCGCGGCTGAACGTGACCATCGGTGTCATGGGTTTCAATATACGTTCGCTGTTGACCCAACCCCTCGGCCTGACGCAGTCGATCGCTCGGATTGGCGCTAAAGAGGTCGGCAAAGGTGTCGCCTGGTTTTTCTCGAACCCGGCCAAGATCAATCAGCGCATCCAGACGATCAATGATCTAAGCCCGTATATGGCAGATCGGGCAAAGACAATGACCCGAGAGCTCGATGACATGACGTCTCAGCTCGGCAAAGAAAAGAAGATGGATAAGGTCCGCCAGTTCGGATACGCGCCGATGGTGTTCCTCGACGTGGCGACGGTAGCCTACCCGACGTGGTGGGGTGCATACGACAGCGCAATGAACGGACGTGTCGACGGTATAGACGCCGCGGATGAAAAATCGGCGATCCTCTACGCGGACAATATCGTTCGTGTGACGCAGGGGTCAGGCGGCGCGCAAAACCTCTCGACCATTCAGCAGTCGTCGGAAGCTATGAAACTTCTGACGATGTTCTACGGGTATTTCAATACGACCTACAATTTACAGGTCGAAGCATATAACCGTGCTCGGGCAGACGGCTCGTCGATCCCGCGCGCGGTCCTGAAAAAAGAATTCCTCGGCCAGACCATGATGCTGCAAATAATCCCGGCGATCCTCGCAGGGTTACTGCTCGAGAAATGGCCCGACGAAGAGGAGGAAGAAGAAGATCCCGTATGGGCCTGGACGAAGTGGAGCCTCGCGCAGTTTGTAAACCACACCACCGCGCAGATGGCGATTGTCCGGGACATCGGTTCAGGTATCACGTCGCCGTTTGGATTTTCACTGTCGGCCGCGGAGAGTTATGGCGAAGCTGTCGTCGATCTTGGAAAGACGGCTGTAAAACTTGCAGACGCATTCATCGACGACGACAAAGACTTCGACGAAGCGCTAACGACCGCAGCCGCAAAGAAGATCGCCCGCGGATTAGGATATTTGGGCGGGATACCGGGGACTACGCAGATCGTTCGGACTGCGGACTATCTGTACAAGTACAGCCAGGACGATCTGAAACGGGAACCGGAAAACGTCGTCGACTTCTTCCAGGGCGCTGTAATGCTCGGCGATCGGTAAGGATAAACACATGATGAATTCAACTGCCCGGCCGGGCGACTGGCCGGGTTTTTTATTGGCTGGAGGTAAAAAGCCATGACTGTCGCATCAGAATCGAACAAGGTCACGTATAACGGGGACGGGACGACGACCACGTTCTCGACGGCGTTTACATTCGCCGAGGACGCAGAGGTCAAGGTCACGCTCGTCGATAGCACGACGGGCGGGGAGACCGCGTTCACCAAAGGCACCCAGTACACGCTGACGGGCGCCGGTACAGGGTCCGCGGGGACCGTGACAATTGTCACGTCACCGAGCGACTACACGCCGGCATCGGGTAAGAAGCTGGTGATCCAGCTTGCGCCCGACTTCCTGCAACAGACCGACCTGCCGCGCGGCGGCACCGTCTCACCAGCCGACACCCTGGAGCCGATGCATGACAGTCGCGTCCGCCAGATGTTGCGGCTGAAGGACGAGCTCGACCGCGCCATCAAGGTGCCAATCGATGAGACGACTGCGCCGAACCTCCCGAACGTGACGTCTCGTGCCGGCAAGATCCTGACCTTCGACAGCTCCGGCAACCCGGAGGCCGGCGATGAGATCGGCGACTACAAGGGGAACTGGGCCGCGTCCACGTACTACGCGAAACGCGACCTTGTTAAGGACACGAGCACCAACAATATTTTCCGTTGCAATACCTCGCACACCTCCAGCGGGTCGCAGCCGCTCACCTCAAATACAGACGCAGCGAAGTGGGACAAGATCGTCGACAGTGAAGCTGCGAGCACATCGGCTACCGCTGCGGCGGCGAGCGCTACGGCGGCCGCGTCATCGGCTACATCTGCGAGCACCGATGCCGCAACGGCGACGACAAAAGCTGCCGAGGCATCGACCTCTGCCGCATCTGCCCTTAGCCATAAAAACGATGCCGAAACTGCGAAGACCGCTTCCGAAACCGCTCAGGCTGCGAGCGAAACCGCTCAGGCAGCAGCGGCGTCGAGCCAGACAGCGGCCGCGTCATCGGCTACATCTGCGTCCTCATCGGCGTCATCTGCGACGTCATCCGCCTCGTCCGCGACCACATCGGCTGCCACGGCGACGACCAAGGCGGCTGAGGCATCGACTTCTGCTGCATCTGCGCTTAGTCATAAGAACGATGCCGAAACCGCAAAGACTGCGAGTGAAACTGCTCAGGCAGCAGCCTCCGCAAGCCAGACAGCGGCGGCCTCATCTGCCACATCTGCGGCGTCATCGGCTACTTCTGCGGCCTCGTCGCTTAGCACTTTTCAGGGTCAATATCATGGCGCTTCATCAAGCGATCCATCAAGCGGCCTCGATGCCGGTGACCTGTATTTCAATACGTCGTCAAACGTCATTCGCGTTTACAACGGCAGCTCCTGGCAGGACGCGGCGGTCGATGCGTCGAGCTTCCTGACGGCGGCGGATAATCTCAATTCATTGAGCAACAAATCGACCTCGAGGACAAACCTCGGCGTAGCGATCGGCTCCGATGTCCAGGCTTTCGATGCTGATACGTTGAAGGCTGACACTGCCGACGTACTCACGGCTGGCTTTGCTGCGACGGTTCACGATTTAGGAACGATTAGCAGCGGCACCACCACGCTGGATGAGGCTAATGGGAACTTGCAGAAGTGCGTCAATGGGGGAGCATTCACCCTGGCGCCCACATCAAATTCCGCCACCGTTATTTTGCAGGTAACCAACAACGCCAGCGCCGGCGCCATTACAAGTTCCGGATTTACCAAGACAGACGGAGATACCTACGAAACTGGGAATGGAGACGACTATTTTCTGTATTGCACAGTTATAGGTTCGTTCAGCCACCTTACTGTTAAGAAGCTGAGCTAAGCTGATGTTTATGCCTGCCGTCCAAGGCGGACACGCAATAAACGATATTACGCTCGACATCACGTCGAATACGTCAGACGTGAATATTCTCACCTTGGCAACCGCTGCGGGATACAGCGCGGGAAGTGACACAACGGCGATCATCGTCAACGTAGCGAGCGGCGTTGCTATCACGGCGACGAGCGGCAACCCGGCCATGCGAACTGGTGCTTTGAACGCGGCGTCAAACCTGACCATCAACATTGCATCAGGCGCTACCTTCTGCGGATTTGACGGAGCCAATGGTGCATCAAACGGAGCGGCTGGCGGCAACGGAACCGACGCAATCCTCTTCGAAATAACCTCTGGCACGGGCACCTACGAGGTCGTCAATAACGGGACCGTCGGCGGCGGCAGTGGCGGTTTTGGGCGGGGAGGCTCGGGTGGCTCGGCAGGGGCTCGGCGACCTCAGACTTGTGACTCAAAAGGTTTTTGCAGTTGCTCGTTTTCTGGCGCGGTTTATGGCAGCGCTGGAGGCACTGGCAGCAACGGGACCGCTGGCGCTTCATGTATGGGACAGAACGGCACGGCCGGCGGAACAGGTGGTAGCGGCAGCTACCCTGGCGGTAGTTGCCCGATTGTTGTCACTGCTGGCTCAGGACAGGCAGGCGGCGCTGGGGGCACGGCAGGTAAGGCTCTCAATAAATCCGGCTTAACTGTAACGCACGGCAACGGCTCAGGCACATACAACGGGACGGTTGGGTAATGGCTAAAATTCTTATTCCGTTTTCTGGCGGCATCAATTCGACCTACGCCTTGTGGCGATACCTTGATGAAACCGATCACGAAATTCACGCATACAGGCATACTGAAGTTTTCGAAGCGCAGGACCGAAAGCGTGTAGCCGCGCTGGCAATGGTCGATTGGTTAAAAACCAACGTGCGCGACTTCACGTTTTGGGAGGAAACAGGAACGCTACCTGAAGCAGCGGAACAGCTCGAAAGAGTTCGTATCGGGTTTGATAGGTCGTGGGACGTTGGAAAAATCCTACCCCGTTGGGAAAAGCAGGAGCAGATTTTAGATAGCGTTCAGCCTGATGCTGTAGTGCGAGGATACAGCCGGGAGCAGTGGGCGTTCGACTTGCTGCCTGTGCGGCTGAGTGATGTCCGTAATCGTTTGTTCGACCGCGACGTTGACGTGTACTGCGCGGGGCATCCGACGCTTCAAACTGCAATCGACTTTATGAACCCGACCGACCCCGCTGAGTGGATGGCGCAGGTCTGGCGTCCGCTTGGCGAAATCATCACTGGCAGGTTCGAACAGTTAGAGGCGCTACCTTCGGTACTGCGAGACCTGCGTGAGAAAGAGTGTGACGAATACCATCCGCCTGACGGTAGCAATTCGCATATCTGCCGCGAGTGCTTGTATGAGGATTTTCTGGAACGTCGTACCGATTTAAGCGGGCGACAGAAAGATCAGGAACTTGCGCGGTTAGCACAATATGACAGTAGTTTTGCTACCGCTGATCCAGCCGCATACACACCTTTGACCGCTATCGTCAGTGCGTTGATCGAACTCAATGATTATTGACCGCCTGCATGACAGCCTGGGGGCGGTAGTTTGGGACGTTGACTTGTCCAAGCCGCTCGATGTTGCGGATCAAGTTGCGCTTTACGACGCATGGCTCGAACACCTTGTGCTGGTGTTCCGCAACCAGGATTTAACCGAGCCGCAGCAGGTCGAGTTTTCCCGGTATTTTGGTACGCCGCGTTGGCAGGACAAGCCACGCACCGACGACCTGCCTGACCAGAGGCCCGAGGTAATGCTGGTCGGGAATTGCGAGGGCGGCGCGCTAGGCGATGGGCCTGTAGCCTTTCATTCCGATAGTTCGTTTATGCCGCAGCCACTAAAGGCGACCGCGCTCTATGCGCTGGAGGTGCCGGACGAGGGCGGCGATACGTTGTTCGTAAATATGTACGACGTGTATGAGCGCCCTGAAATATACGAGGACCGTGAGCGGCTGAAGAAGAACGGTCGCACCGCGCTGTTCAGTTACACCCGCGCATTCGATGGCGTCGAGCTATCTGCGCGTCATCCCATAGTGCAGCGGCACGAAGAGACAGGTCGAGAACTGATCTATCTGAACCGTCTGCACTCGAAAGAAATTGAGAGCTTCGGCGTTTCTCACGAAACCGATATCTGCGTGGATTGCTATTTGCGCGATATCCTCGAGTGGATTGAAGAAGAACCGAGCTATCAACACAGGTGGCGTCCCGGCGATCTGATCGTCTGGGACAATCGCTGCACTCAGCACGCGAGAACTGACTTTTCGCCAACAGAGCGTCGGCTACTGCGCCGCGTTGGCATAACGTAGGAGAGAACTTTGAATAAGTTTCTGTTCGGCGCCCTTGCGGCGCCTTTTTTATTGGCCGCATGCACAGTGCATGCAAAGCAGCCCGTAAACGTGTGGGTTGGTTTTAACCCCGGCGGCGGGTACGACGCATCTGCGCGCGTCTTCGCTAAGTATTACGGGAAGCACCTCCCAGGTCAGCCTGCCGTAATCGTCAGAAACAAGCCTGGCGCCGGCACCGCCAAACTAGTCGGGTATATGCACAAGGCCGTGATGCCGACGCGGTTCGACATCGGCTTCTTTCACCCGGCCGTCATGCAGATGGCCGTCTACGGAAAACGTAAGATCCGTTTCCGGCCGACTGATTTTAAGTACGTCGGCAACATGTACACGGACGTGAATTCGTGCGGCGTCTGGAAAGGCGCAGGACGATCGATCAAATCTTTCGCGGATCTGCGTGCAGCAAAGCACCCAATCATATTCGGTGCAGCTTCTCCCAACAGCACGATGAGCACCTATCCGCTGTTCCTCAAAAATGTGCTGGGCGCAAACATCACTGTGATCCAAGGGTACCGCGGCACCAGGAAAGCAATGCGTGCGATGCAGGCAGGTGAGATCCACGGCGCGTGCGGCTTCTTCGAAAGCTCGATCCGTTCCAGCTACGCGCAGCATTGGCAGCGGGGCGACCTTGGTGCTGTCGTTCAGCTAGACGTTACTCGCCGGTCAAAGATGTTCGCGAAGGTGACGCCGTTGTCCGGGCTACTGAAAACGAAAGAGCAGCGTCAGATGGCTCAGTTCGTTTTCGGCGTGGACATACTAAGCCGACCGGTTCTCGCTTCACCGCGCACACGACCGTCGGACCTGCTTGTTCTTCGTCGCGCTTTTATCAACACGATGCGCGATCCTGGACTTCAAGCAGAGATGGTTAAGCGCTTCGGCGTGAACCCAAATCCGATGCGTGGTGAGGCCGTGCAGAAATTCTTCGCGGACATGCAGTCGACCCCGAGACCCATCGTCGAAAAGGTCTGGCGTCTCACTCGCCCAGCGAAGAAACAAAAATGAGCGGGCGCGTGTGGCTTCTGTTCGGGGTGGTTTTGCTCACGATAACGCTGTGTTTTCGGAAGCCGCACGCGCACGAACTCCCGTGCTTCATGAAAGAAAGCTCGGCACTCGAAAGCCTCGCAACGACCCGCGGCTACGGTCTCGCTGAAGAGGGTCTGATCAAGCTCGGCGTCAATACAAACGGCACATTTATCCTGACCGTCTCGCCGCCGGGTCAGCCGGTCATCTGCATATTCGTTATGGGTGAGAACTGGGAGTGGGTGGTGCCGAAACTCCCGAACAAAATTTCGGAGCGTAAGGATGACTGATCAAAAGATTGTTATCGATGCCGCCGCGGTCGGTACAGGTTTCGGATCCTGGCTCGCGCTGCTACCTGACGCGGCAGCGCTGTTCTCGATCATCTGGCTCGCGATACGGATCTGGGAAACGGAGACCGTGAAACGTGTCACGGGTCGCGATTGATGGACGACACTAAGCTCCTGATCAGTCTGGGTTCGACATTGGCGTCGCTGGCGGGCGCCTTCGCTGTGGTCCGCTATCAAGTGGGTTCTATCCTGACCACCCTCATAGACGTGGAAAAAAGGTTACGCGCTATGGATACCCGGATCGATAAGGCGGAGCTTACAGACCAAAGGGTCTCCGTGCTCGCCGGGATGCTAAGCCCGTCAGAACGTGAGAGGGCTGCCCGCGAGCTCGAGGGCCTCAAATGCATGGTTGCGCAATTGAGGAAGGACGTCGATCACCAGCTCCACATCCATAACTCCAAACATATCCCTGTCTCCGATGTTCGAAAGGGCGAATGATGACTGACGAAAATATCCCTGACCGCGCAGCCTATCAGGTAAACCGGCGCCGCATGTGCTGGTCCGCACTCGGCATGATGCTGGCGATGCTGCTGGCGATGCTGGTGAACCCGGATAAGTACGGAAGCCTCGCTGCATTCGATATGGCCTTCATGTCGCTCAGCGGCCTGGTCGCGGTCTACTTTGGCGCAACCTCATACACCCAGGCGAAGCGTAAATGATCGCTCTCCTGGGCACGCTGCTGGGCTTTGGGACATCGATCGTTCCGGAGGTCCTCGGTTACTTCAAGCAGAACCAGGCCAATAAGCAGGAACTGGCAATGCTCGAGGCGAAGGCCAAGTACGCGGCGCAACTATCGGATCTCAAGATCAAGGAGCTCGACGCGCAGGCAGAGATCGCCGAGACGGCCGGGCTATACGCGCACGATCAGTCTCTCGACAGCGGCAAGTTCGTAAACGCGCTGCGTGGCAGCGTCCGGCCTGTCATTACATATCTGTTCTTCGCGCTATTCGCCGCGATCAAGGGCTCGATGGTTTACGCGATGATCGTGCATCAGAACGTCGACTGGTCAACGGCCCTTGCGAATGCCTGGGACGATGAGACCGCGGCAATCTTCTCCGCGATCATGGCGTTCTGGTTCGGTAACCGCGCGATGTCGAAAGCCCGTGCCTATCAGATGGAGAAACGGAAATGATTTCGGATAACCTGATCGAGAGCATCAAAGTGCATGAAGGGTTCTCGAGTACCGTGTACCGGTGCACGTCCGGCGTTCAAACGATCGGCTGGGGCAGGGCAGTGGACCCGGACGAGGAGGGCACCGGCATCACCGAGGAAGAAGCTGAGGTACTCCTGAAGAACGATCTCGAGCGCTTCGAGGAGTTCACGAAGGACGTAGTCGGTGACACGTGGCACGTGTTGGATCAGGTCCGCCGCGAGGCGTTGATCGAGATGTGCTTCAATATGGGGCCGGGCAACCTCTCCAAGTTCAGGATGATGTTGGCCTGTCTGGCGCAGGAAGTGCTCGGCCGCTATGATCTCGCATACGTCGCCGTCTATGTGCCGACGATCAATCATATGACCCGGTTCTGATCCTTCCAGCGATACGGACAGCGCGGTGGCCCACCTGATCGCTCCACCTGGACGCGATCGCCTGGTCGGCGGCG
>Ga0070746_10002790_pt1 | contig 10382 bp, 22 predicted proteins | sample VirMetDEL_Mar_21_FD_77016 | JGI IMG/M metagenome (GOLD analysis project Ga0070746, IMG submission 77016) | Aqueous microbial communities from the Delaware River and Bay under freshwater to marine salinity gradient to study organic matter... | ecosystem: Environmental > Aquatic > Marine >... | reverse complement strand
GCGGAACAAGATGCACGGCTCACGCTCCTTTTATGGCAAAGATTTAAAGCTGAAATAAGAACACAAAGCATAGAAACTATTTGGGAATTAGAGTCTAACTTATTACCTGTATTAATTGAAATGAGAGCAAACGGGATTAATGTTAACTTAGAAAAAGCTGAATCATTAAAATTAGAATTTGCATCTCAAGAAAAAACATTATTACAAAAAATAAAAAAATTAGTAGGAAAAGATATAGATATTTGGGCAGCACGCCAAATCGGTGAAGCTTTTGATAAGCTTGGTATAGAATATCCAAGAACACAGAAAACAAACGAACCATCATTTACTCAAAATTATTTATTTAATTCACCCCATGAAATATCAAAATTAATTGTTCAAGCACGAGAAGTTAATAAATTTCACAATACTTTTTTAACGGGTATAACTAAATTTGCACACAAGGGTAAAATACATGCAGAGATAAATCAACTCAGGTCTGACTCAGGGGGTACAGTTTCTGGTAGATTATCTATGTCTAATCCTAATCTACAGCAACTTCCTGCTAGAAATTTAGAATTTGCACCAAAGATACGTGGATTATTTATGCCAAAAGAAGGTTGTCATTGGGGTTCTTTTGATTATTCACAACAAGAGCCAAGACTAGTTGTTCATTATGCATCTTCAATTGGAGAAGGTTATGAGGGATCACAAGAACTTGTTGAAGCTTATGCAAATGCTTCAGCAGACTTTCATCAAACTGTGGCTGACTTGGTGGGTATTGATCGTAAACAAGCTAAAACAATTGGACTTGGTTTGATGTATGGAATGGGTAAAAACAAATTAGCAAATTCACTTGGACTTGAAAGAGAAGAGGGAGATGTCATTATCGCAAAGTATAATCGTAAAGTACCTTTTGTAAAATTACTTTCTGATCGTTGTATGAAGAAAGCTGATGAAGAAGGTGTGATTAGAACAAAGCTTGGTCGTAAATGTAGGTTTGATGAATGGGAACCTAGAGATTGGGGGTTATGGACAAGCGAAACTTTTGAAAATGCTGTAGCTAAATACGGTAAAGATAATATTAAAAGATCTAAAACTTATAAAGCTTTAAACAGATTAATACAAGGTTCTGCAGCCGATCAAACCAAACTTGCTGTTGTTGAATGTGCTAAAGAAGGTTATGTACCTAAATTACAAATTCATGATGAATTATGTTTTGATGTAGAAACAGAAGAAGATGAAAAGAATATTAAAAATATTATGGAAAACTGTATGGAGTTAAAAGTTCCTAGTGTCGTTGATGTTGCTATTGGTAAAAATTGGGGTGAAACTTCTTAATGAATGATGAAGGATTTGTAATATTTTTGTAATGGAATATCTCTGCAAAATTTGTAGAAAAATAGCCCACGTAATAGATAAAGAAGAATATTTTTGTGCCGATTGTATGCTTAAAATATTACAGCGAAAGATATCCCGAAACAGTAAACCTGTTTTTAAAAAAGTATTACCAAAAAACTAACCGTTAACTACTAAATCGTTTTGTTCTAAGTGGTAATCTTTGTGTGCGAGTCTACATATTTCTTGGTCAGCCATAACCATTTCTTTTCTGACTCGTCTTATTTCTTCTTCGATGGGTTTCATATCAACAGTAACTCTACCTTCAACTAGGTATTTGTTATTCCATCTGTTTTCAAGCTCCATCTTTCTGGCCAACAACTTTTTGTTTGCTTCTGGGCTCATAGTTTATCTCCTCATAGAAAAAGTACAAACGATCTGGTTTATAAACGCCTTCATTCTCAACCGAATAGTTTCCTTTTTCTAATTCGTTAATGAAGTCTTTGTGTATCGTATCGTCATTTTGTCCTTTGAATTCTGAGACAATCAGATATCCTCCTAGACGACACTGGACACGATAAGCCTTCATAAGATAATATATACTATTTTAAGCGGGTGTGTCAACCTTTTTAATGGGTTGACAAAAAAGTTGCATATCAAGGATAAATAAATTTTTTTCATGCAAATTAATTTCTAAATTTTCAGAAAATTCTTTGGCTCTTTTATCACATTTCTCTTTATTTTCATAATAAATCCTTGGCTCTTCATAAAAATACATACATTTAGGTATAGTCGGTGTATCAAATGGTGCAGCACACACCATACCAAAAAATATAAAATGTTCTATCATTATGTAAGAATATCACAGATATTTTTTAATTGATATGACCGAGTATTTATAGTAAGAGTTGGGAAATCTAAGGAGTAATATATATATATGGATATCAATAAATGGAAGTCTGTTGCAGTTCGAAAAGACGATTATGAAATTTTAAAAGCAATTTCTAAAAATAAATTTAGAGCTCCAGCTTCAATGATAAGTAAACTTGTTAATGATTATGTAAGTTATCAAGCGAAAAAAGAAAAAGTACCTCTAGATTCTTACAAAAAGAAACTATTAAATGGAAAGTCGTAACCCGTTTAAAGAGGAAGTTAGGTCTCTTCAGGAAGAAAATAAAAATCTTTCTGAAGAACTTAATCACTTGAAATATAAAATAATATATTACGAGAATCGTTGTAATTTCCTAAAAAGTATCATAAATAAGTTGTTAGTTTTACGAAATAAATTTTTAAATTAAATTTTTTCGTCAAGGACTATCAATAATGAAGAAACATTACTACAATAGACCTATGTCTAAATTTGAAGATTATTTTTGCGATGACTATGGGACATCGATAAAAGACTTTGAAAAAAAAGTCGCCGCCTATAGTAGAGAAGAAATTAATGATCTCATGCACGAAATTCATGCTGATGCTGAATTTCTAATGTCCTCTTACGCTCCACCCAAGCTAATAAGGTATTATCATGAGTTATTATCAAGACTTGTTAAAAATTATGGGCATTAATTTTGCAACCGAAATGGTTCAGCAAAATAAACCTAGTGAAGTTAAATTATGGCGTGCAGTTATTAACAATGCTTTAGGTGATGTAACACTCAACTTATCAGACCGAAAAAGTTCAATTCAAAAAATGACTGCTCATTATTGGATTGTAAATAATTCAGAAGATTTTCAACAAGTTTGTTATTACGCTGATCTCGAACCCTCTAATGTAAGATTACAATATTTGCGTGCGATAAAAAATAAAAAAATTATTTTTACAGATCGACAAGTGAAATGGAAAAAATATAATGACCATTACCAACGACTAAAAGAAACTAAAGATAAGGAAGAACGAAAACATCTTAGAAAAATTGTAGATTATTTAAGAATGTTGGTATTTAATTCGAATAATAATCCTATAATGATTAATTAAGGGGATAAAGGGCAGTCTCCCGCCCTTTATCTGTGTTTAAACAACGAAAGGTAGTTATATATGAAAACTACTATTGATTGTAGCACCGAACTTGAATAACCGCAAGATTTAGATTAAAAGGGTAGAACAAGTACCCCTACCTATTCTACCCTATCGCCTAGCGTACCCGATCAGGTGCATTCAGGTTCGATTATGCACAGTTGCTATAATTTGATCACGAATCACGGATCCCGAACCCAAAACTTTTAATTCTTCATAGCTTTTAAACAAGCTTGTGGACTAGAGAATGCAACTTTTCTAAATAGTTTATCATTCTCTTCTTTAGTCTTGCCTTTGAATACGATCTCGCCCGTATCCCAATTAACTTTGACTTTGTCCTGTTCCTCTAGCTTTTTTAAAAGTGCTCTTGTGTTTTCTATACTACTCATCTTTTAAAATTTTATATTCTCTAATCGGTTGTTGTTCGCCCCAATAATTAACATCAGATTTTAATTCTTCTTCTAATTCCTGGTGTTGCCATTCATATAAATTTCCTTTTTCATCTCTACAAATAACCTTCTCTACCTTGTACTTATACTTCTTTGCCATATCTACTTATAATATGATAAATATTCTAATCAATTTATTTTATTCGCTTATTTTCTTGGATAATCTTATAAGCATTTTCCATAGCGGATTGTAGCATTGTAGATTGATTGAATCTTTTAATTTCTACATCTATGACATTAAATAAATTTTCTAATGCGGTAAATGTTCTGCTTGCTAAAATATTATCTTTAGTATCCTTAACAAGTTCTTGTTGTTTTTTAGATAAAATTTCTATTGTTTTATGATGTTCTTCAACGTCTTTATTACTAACTACCATTATCCTACCTTTCGTTTTAATTGAATAATATTATTAACTCTTGGAAATAAAAGATGTGGCTTGCCTTTTAGTATACCTAATTGTTCTAATAGTTCGTGTTCCGTTAGATTAATTGTCCTTGTGGAATATACGTAAGCCGTCCTCATCATATCATTTAGCCAAAATACATTTTCATTTTTTTCTACTCGTGTTAGTTTTGTTTTATAATTGCATTCAAAAAAATAAGCAACGAGTTGTTGTTCATTCATTTTTTGAAAATCAGAAGTTAAAAAACTATAATGTTCATAATTTTCATACTCCCCATTTTGCACGTGGTAAGTAATAAAAGTAAATTTTTTACTCATCTGTAATCCTCTTTTGTTTAAGATTAAATTGATATGCTACGACTTTAGGGTGTCCTAACGCTATCGCTTTTTCGAATTCAACGGGACATTCATTTAACCACTTTTTAAAATCTTGTTCCAATCGATAGTAGTACCGCCTTGCTTTATTTTTTTCGTGTACTAAAGTAATTTCGGGTAAAGTTTGATCGACCATTGTTTTATTTCCCTTTTTCTTTTTTATGTTTTTTTAATAATTCTTCCATACGCTTTTCTTCTTCTTTAATGGTTTTATCAGATATTGGTTCACGGAACACGGGTATTGTTTGAAAGTCTTTTAAATTTGTGAATATAGCCCCCGCTTCGTTACCCTCATCATCTGCGGACGGGGTTAATATAGTGCCGTCATTTAAATGTATTTCACAAGGTTGATGTGTCCACCCGAATAGTTTGTAGGTATTATCTGCGTCTAACCATTTAACTTTAGTAATGGTTTTTCCCACTAATCGTTTACTTACTTCTTCATTCCAGTTATAGTTCATATATATATCCTTTTGTTTAAGTTCCGTGAGTCGTGGTCAAGGGAACAAGGATCACGGCTCACGGGCATTTTTTGATTAAGTAACACTCCCGATCCATTTCTATGTGTTCGTTCTTCCTCTTACGAGGTCTGGGACACCTTAACCAAATTTTTTGACGCTCTCCATAGAGCCGTTATCTATTATCGGTCAGCAATGATTTAACATAGAATTACAAATCAAAGCCCATCTATACTACCGTGCGTCTAATTTTTTTTATAGTGCGGTGGGTTATTAAGCAAAAACTTCGCCACCTTGCCTTTAAATTGCTTGGCTTGTACACTCGTAGCATTTCACAATAAATTGTCTGGACTTACTATCAATTAGGCGAACCTCTGAAATAGCCAGTTGCTTCGTTGCTACGTTTTAATGAATAAGCAAACCTACTTGACCTTTGCAAAGGTAAGCAATCACGCAACTGTGATTTAATATTTTTAAGACAAATCTTATTCATACATCTTATATATAGTGGGATAAATAAATTGCAAGCATTATTTTCTAAAAGTTTTAGGAAAACAGAAAAAAACTAGGACAAAATAAACCGCATAAAACCTCGCTTTTCCCAAAAGTTCCTACTATAAGGGGGTTTTCTGTGAAAAAAAAATTTTGAAAAATTTTTTTATGGGGAAAAAACTAGGAAACTAGGAAAAATCGGCTATTATCCGCTTAAACATTAGCTTTTTAACCAAAAAAAACTAGGAAAAAACTAGGAATTTTTCCTAAAAAATAGGAAAGTCAATAAAATCAATAGTTTATAGGCAATAATATTAAAAATATAATAATAACAATAAAATTATCTAGAGGGCGAAATTTTGAAATTAATTTTTTATTTTTTTTATATTTATTATTTTTTGCTTTATAGAGTGTTATTTTAATTTATTTTAATTTATGGCAAGATAACCGAATACATTAAAGAATTCAAATGACATTACTTTAAAACAAAAACTATTTGTTGAAAAGCTTGTTGAGGGTTGGGGTACTGTAAAAAAATTAGACGCTGTTATGGAAGTCTACGAAACTACGGATAGGGTAAATGCGTCTAAAATGGCATACGAATTACTACACCCTGATAAAAGCCCCCACGTTGTAAGATATTTAGAAATTAGATTAGCGAGAGAATTAAAAAAATATGAAACAGATAAATTAAGACATTACAAAGTTTATGAACGATTGCAACAAAAAGCGGAAAATAAAAATCAATTTAATGCGTCTATAAATGCACAATTTCGAGCGGGACAAATGGCGAATTTATTTGTAGACCATAAACAAATTAATGTGACGGGTGTTGAGGGTATGTCTAGAGAAAATCTAGAAAAAAGATTAGAAGAACTAGAAAATAAAATAAATGAAAATAAAAAAATCATTGACATTACGCCAGAAGAATTTGTTGAGGGATCATAAAAACTTTTTTTTAGTTTTTAATGAAATACACAATTCCCATTTATCTACTAATGTGGGACAAGTAAAGGTAAGCACAGATGAAGAAAAGAATAAACATAAAAAGAAAAAATAAATCCATAACGGATATTGCTAATTATCCAATGGTATCTGTGGAATGGTTGGATATTGAATCAAATAGTGCTTGGCAAAATTTAAAAGAATTACAAAATGCAAAATTACCAACTTGTATAACTAAAGGACATTTATTTTCTCAATCAAAAGGCATTACTAGAATTTTTGGGGACTATTCAAAAGATGATAATGATGAAATAACCGAAATAGGTAATTCAACTATTATCCCTAATTCTGTAATTGTGTCAATTAAAAAAATTTAGGTTATACGATTAAATCTATTTAACCATTTTTTACTTGAATAAAAATTGTCATCTTTACCCGTAATAAATATATTCTTTTTAAAATTATTTGTTTTACCCTTAATAATTCTTAAATTGTTTTCAACGTGTAATCCACACACGTATTTATTTACTAGCGGTATGATATGATCTACTTGATAACCTTTTGGACATTTACTATAAATATCTTTAATTTTATCTATATTTGCCCATTTTGGCATTGCTTGTTTTAATCTTTTTTTTCTAACTGCTGAACTTCTTTTTTGAATTAATTTAAACTTTTTAGATTTTTTATATTTATCTCTAATAATTTTTACTTCGGGTTTTCTCTCCCAATTCCTAAACCATTTTCGCCTTTTATCACTTTGTTGGTATTTTCTTCGCCACTCTACAACGTGAGGTAATTTATCATAAACCTTGTCCCTACATTTACGGGAACAATATAAACTTTTTTTATTGTCTGTATCATCTTTATATTTCCGATTACAATTATGACATTTTTTAATTAATACTTTAGGAAATTTTTTTACTTTTAAAATGTGATTATAATAATAATTTTTACAATCCTTACTACAATGTAATTGACATTTTGACGGGGTTTTATCTTCAAATTTTTTATTGCAATTTTTACAATTTCTTAAAACTATCTTTGGAAATTTTCTATAATACTTATCATATCTAAATTTACTATTACATAACCTACTACAAAATTTTTTATTTTTACTATCCGATTTATCCTTAAATGTCTTATTACAATAATTACATTGTTTAATTAATACTTTTGGAAATTTACGATTAATTAATCTGTTATATTTACCATTACAAATTTTTGAACAATATTTGCCCCGTTGATGTGATGATTTATCAATAAAAGATTTTTTACAAAATAAACATTTTTTATTTTTAATCATAAACAAATCCCGAATTATCGTGCCTTGCTTTCCCTTTTGCAATTAATCCCACAATACTATTCGGCTTATCTAAAAATCTTAAATCGTTAATATCCCCGTCTATTACTTTACGCCCTAAAAATTTTTTAGGAAGTTTTTTTCTAAATACGACAGCAATATTAGTTTTAGTATTTTTAATTATATCTTTTGCTATGTCCAAATTTTCTTCAGATAAACTAAATGTTAAATGATAATTTTTTGGAAGTTTATTTTTAAATCTCAAATAATTTTTAGTATAATCATAGAAATTTATTTGCGGATATAATTCAAATAAAGTTTTATTATCTCTCACTTTAAATTTTTCAAAAGATAAATCACTTGTGCCATTTAAACGTACACACAATATTTTATTTTTCTTTTTTGCTCTAATAATCCCATTGGCGATTTCTCGGTCTAATTGCTCTAAAAATTTTTGCCTATCAAATCTTAAATAATGAGTTTTATTAATTCGTGCCTTTTGTACTACGTTTAATTGTCCTAATCCGCTTGTATTTAAACAACCTTTAATACACCCTTTACTTGCTAAAGGGCATACGTTCCAACCAGATAAATCAAAGGGTGCTAAATGTAATATAACACCCTCGTATCCAAATTTTTGGGACTTTAAAATTTTTAAATTATTAAAGCTGAATAGCCTTTTTACTTTTTTGTATTTTGACATTTTCATTTTCCTTTTTTAATAATTCAATTTGCTTATTATTTAATTCCGATTTTAAATAGAAATTAAGTAAAAATTTAATTGTTTTTGCGACAGATAAATCCACGCCCATATTATTATTTTGGGATAAATGAAATATTTGCTCGTAAGTTTTTAAGTCTAAAGAGATATTTTTAAATCCCTTTATACTATCCATTGTGCCTATATGTAGTTGTTTTTGTTTTTTCATAATTTATTCCTTTTTGTTGTTTTTTCATATATATAGGCAAACTTGGGATAATTTACAAGGGGTTATTTCTTATTATATCCCATTATTTATTTGACAATGATTTAATTTAAATGTAATTATTTGAATAACAACAAACAATAAAAAAGGAAAATATATGAAAACAAATAAAATAAAACTTAATGCTCAAAAAAGAAAATTGAGCGTTGAGGTTTTTAAAAGTCATTATCAAAAGGAAGATAATATTTTAAAAACTGCTTACTACGAAAAAAGAAAACTTTTTGACACTCATATTCAAAATGCTTTTGAAACTGTTAAAAAGGTAATAGAGAGAAAAAACCCTACTGAAGATGTAGCAATATTAAAACCTCTACAACATAAACATAATTTTGATGTTGTTAGAAAAGACAGTTGTTTTCATCTTAAATCAGATCAAGGCGTTGAAACTATTCGTTATGACGGACAAAAGGAAATTAAATATAATGAAAGTTATGTTAATTTCAATTTGAATGGGGGCAATTCTCATTATTCAGATAACGTGGGAATTGATTTTGCTTTGGCATATAACCACGATTATCTTAAACAAAAAAATCTTGTTCCTGAATGCTTGGTTATGCAAGGGGATAAACAAGATAATCCCTATCATACTGATTTAAAAGATAAGTGTTTGGAAGAATTAGGACTTTCAAAATATTCTTCTTATCATAGTGATAGCTTAAGCGGTATGGGTAAGGAATGGCAAGATAAATACACGCTTGAGGTAATTGGGGGCTCTTCACATTGTAATTCAAGATTTTATCAATGTACGCAAGATGAATTAGACATTGTTAATGATTTTAGAGTTGCAAAAGAACAATTAATTATTGCCCATAAAGAATGGCAAGGAAATATTGTTGCAAGGGTTAAAATCGTTGATGATACCTTAAAAAATTATACTACTTATGAGCAAGTTAAAAATCTTGCTGATAAACAAGGTATCGAATTTAACGAAAATTATTTAAATGTTGAAAGTCGTGAACTAGCAATATTTAATCCCGAGAATGTTTCTTCAATGCTTGATGATCTAAAACCAAAAGCAAAAGAAACTAGAAAAGAAAAAATTGCTCGTGTTATGGCTTATCAATCGGGGGCAAAAGCTAATGGCTAATCTTTGCCAAAATCCATTGTGCCATTATTACGATTCAGAAAATCGAAAACGTAAAGGGCATTATCAAACCGCAAAAGCAACAAGCGGGTATAATAAATATTTTTGTACCCTACGTTGCCAAAATCAATATTTAGAATTATTTATTGAGCGAATAGTTAGATTTATTGGTTTAAAAGAAACGCCCTCAACCCGTCCGATTAATAGCCCTAATTTTTGGCAATTAAGACGTAATTATCACGATAGTACGGGGCGTTGGCTTGAAGATCGAGAAATATATAATCAAATAAATAATAACTAAAAAAATAAGGGGCGTTAAATTAATAACGCCCCTTAAAAAAATTTAAATTTAATCTTTTAAAATTTTAATAATATCCGAAAAACTTGGTCTTAATTTTGCAATAGTATCGGGTGTATTTTTTTTAAATGTATCCGAACTAGCTAATAATATTTTATTTTGAATTTCAATATTATCATTAAGCCGAGTTAATTGCTTTGCAATTTTTTCGATATTTTCGCTAATTATATCTGCGTAATCGTCCATTTAATTAACCTC
>Ga0070746_10002788_pt1 | contig 10394 bp, 13 predicted proteins | sample VirMetDEL_Mar_21_FD_77016 | JGI IMG/M metagenome (GOLD analysis project Ga0070746, IMG submission 77016) | Aqueous microbial communities from the Delaware River and Bay under freshwater to marine salinity gradient to study organic matter... | ecosystem: Environmental > Aquatic > Marine >... | reverse complement strand
TTGGCGGGGCTTCGGCTCCGCCTTTTTTGTACCGGGCAACTAAACGTACCGGAAACAGCAAGGAGGCCATAATGCGCCCCGGCGAAAGACAAGTTGCACCGTCTATTGACGGCATCCGACAGGACCACGTTGCCCGCTACCAGTGGGCGGATAGCATCATTCCGACAGGCGCAAGCGTGCTGGACTTGGGTTGCGGTGTTGGCTATGGGGCCGATCTGCTGGCGCGGGGCAAGCGTGACGTGATCGGCGTGGATTGCGATGTTGAAGCGCTGGAATATGGAGCGGCGAACTACAAAACAGCCCGATACCATGAGGCCGATTTGCAGACCGGCTGGCGCATGGCAGACGTTGGCAAGGCTGATTATGCGGTGGCGTTCGAGTGTATCGAACACGTCCAGAAGCCGGAAAAGTTTTTGCGCGCGGTGAAGGCAGAATACCTGCTTGCGAGCGTGCCGAATGAAACGCACTTCCCGCACGGCGGCAAGGTCCGGTTCCACCATCGGCATTACACAGAAGAGCAATTCATCGATCTGCTGGACGGCAGCGGATGGGATCTGGAGGAAATCAGGCACCAGGAAGGCGACACAAGCGAGGTAGGGGATACCCCAGGCCGGACGCTGGTTGCCCGGTGCAAGCGCAACGCAGACTTTGCGGCGCTATACGGAAAGCATGTTGCCATCGTTGGATTGGGGCCATCGTCTGACACGTTCGTTGACCATTGCAAGCGCGCGGGCGGCGCATCGGCATACTGTGACGAGATATGGCCCATCAATGCGCTTGGCGACGTTTTGCGGGCGGACCGCATCTGGCACATGGACGATGTGCGGGTCCAGGAATCGCGGGCGGCGGCGCATCCTGAAAGCAACATTGCGCGCATGATCGAATGGATCAAAACGCATCCGGGGCCGATATATACCAGCCACCTAGAGCCGGGGTATCCGGGATTGGTGGAATACCCGTTGCAGAAAGTCGTTAAGGCGACCGGGGAGGCGTACTTTAACGGCACGGTGGCCTATGCGGTGGCATATGCCCTATATCGGCGGGTTGGCCGTATCAGCCTGTTTGGCTGCGATTACACCTACGCCAACAGCCACTCCGCAGAGCGCGGGCGGGCATGCCTGGAATACTGGATCGCCATCGCCAAGTCGCAGGGCATCCAGATTACGTTGCCGCGTGACACGTCATTGATGGACGTTTGCGACGGGCCTGACGCGCTGTTTTATGGCTATGACGGCTACAAGGTCCGGCTATCGGATAGCGGCGGGATGGGGCTCAACATAGAGCCGCGGGAACTGCCAACGGCAGCAGAGATTGAAGCGCGCTACGACCATAGCAAGCCAGCAAATGGGCTTGTCAGGGCGGCAAGCGAAGCAGCGGAGGCCAAAGCATGACCAAGGCAAAGATTACGGCGCAACTCGGCTGGCGATACGCGCCGGAAGGGCACACGGTCATTACTCTGCCATGGGGCACGGAGATTGAAGGCCGGTTCGCGCAAGTTGCCATTGATGCGGGCGCGGCGGTTCCGGTGGTCAGCTATGCGACCAAGGTAAACGGGCCGAGCGAGTTTAAGGCGACGGCACCGGCAGACGATAAGCCGAAACGCAAATATACCAGAAAGAAGGCGGCTGAATAATGGCGCTACGTTCGCAGCCACGGCTTACCCAATACCGCGGCAACGTGCTTACCAGCGCGCCAGCCGTTGAGCCGGTGACGGCGGCGGAATTGCGGACGTTCTTGCGTGAGACGGCAACCGGCCTGCCTGATACCGAAGCGAATGATTTCATTGCCCAGGCGCGGCAAGAAATTGAGGATTTCAGCGGGCTGGCGCTAATTACCCAAACTTGGTTGATGAGCATTGACCGCTGGCCAACTCAGAATGAGCCTTGGTGGGATGGCGTCCGGGATGGTGCAATGAATGACCTGCACGGCGCGCGCTATGCGTCTGACGTTCGCCTTCCCCGCTACCCGCTGCAATCCATCGCCAGCGTGACGGTATATGACGAGGCCAGCACATCGACGGCGGTCACGGTAGCTACCACGTTCGACGTTGACACTTCGCAGCATCCGGGCCGGATCACGCTACAGAGCGGCGCTACTTGGCCAGTTGCCTTGCGCGCCAACAATGCAATCCAGATTTCATACATCGCAGGCTATGGCGATGCGGCAAGCGATGTGCCCGCGCCTCTTATCCGGGCCGTGAAACAGCTTGCGGCGAGCTTCTACAGCAAGAGGGGCGACGGCTGCGACGCAGAGCAAGCCATGCGTGAAAGCGGCGCTATGGGCGTTCTAGGCGTCTACAGGGTGGCACGCATCTAATGAAATGCTGCGATATGCACGCCGGGATGCTTCGGGAGCCTGTGACGTTCCAGGAAATGGCGCGGCTAAACGATGGCGCGGGCGGATTCACGCAAACATGGTCAACCATTAGCGGCGCACCGGATCGGGCGCACGTTAAGGCTCTGTCAGGCGGCGAACGCTATGCCAGCGCAAGGACGGAAGCATCGGCAAGCTGGCGCATTGTCTGCCGGTATGATGCCAACATTGACGAGACCAAGAAGGCGGTTATTCGCGGGCGCAGCTATCAAATCCGGTTCGTTAACAACCTGGAATTGATGGACCGTTGGCTAGAAATCGACCTGGATTTAGGGGATGCGGTCTAATGGCAACGCTTAAAATGGAAGTTCACGGGCTGGCTGAATTGCTGGCAGGGCTGGAAAAGCTAGGCCAGGATATGACCGGCGCACTTGATGACGTGGTAAACGCTACCGGCCTGGAATTGCGCGGTGACATTATCAAGCGATACCAGCGCGGGCCAGTGAGTGGCAAGGTCTATCGCAAGTACAGGCCGAACCGGACGCACCAAGCCAGCGCACCGGGGCAATCGCCGATGACAGACACAGGACGGCTTCAGGGCGGCACTCTGTTTGATAAGACAGGCCCGGCATCGGTTAGGGTGTTCAACGCCATAGAATACGCGGCGGCGCTTGAATACGGATCAACCAACGGCAGGGGGCGGATTGCACCCCGCCCGGCATGGCGTCCGGCAATCGATAAGATGCGGCCAAAGTATGAAAAGCGGATCAATGACGCGATAGCGGAGGCCGTGCGCCGTGCGACCTGAAGAATTGCAGATTGCCATATTTTCCGCACTCAACACCGCGTCCTTGGCGGCGCTTATGTCGTCGTCACACACATCGCTAGTGCCGTTTGACGACTTGGAACTTGAAGGCGATTTCAGCGGCGACTTGGAACTTGAAGGCGATACCAGCGGCACGCTAACGCTTGGCGTTAATGCGGCCATATACACGCAAGCCAGCCCGCAAATACCGCAATCAGAAGATCCGGCATACTTCCCCTATATCACCATAGCATTTCCAGGGGATGGAGGCTTGCCGGACAAGGACGAAGGCGGAAGCGATGCCACGGTACAGGTTGACGTATGGCACCGCACAACCAGCGAGTTAGCTATCAAGCCGATAGCGGCGGCGGTCTATACGCTATTGCAGCGGCAAGACTTGCCGGAATTGCCGGGCCATATCAGCACCGAATGCGAAGGCATGGCTTTTGACGTTTCGCCCGATGGCAGGACACATCGGGCTCTATTGGAATTTCGCGTAACTTCGCGCGGATAAACCCCGTTTAGCGGGCTCACGCGCTGCCGTTGTGGCGGCGCTTTTTGCATGGAAAGGCCAAAATCATGGCAGCAGCAGCAGGCCGCAAGATGCGGATCAAATACCTTACCTCAGCCGCGGCAACCCCGGCAGTCATTGCGGGCGCACGCACTGACAGCTTTACGATCAACAATGAGCCCATCGACATTACCGACAAGGACGATGTCGGCATTGTGACGTTGCTGGACGATATCGCCACAAAGCAGGTTGAAATGACCGTTGAGGGCGTGTTGACCGATGGCACTCTTGTTTCCTTGGCAGCCAACACGGCAAGCGGCGCGGCTCTGCATTTGATGCAATTCGCCATTCAAAGTGTCGGCACGCTGGCCGGATCGTTCTTTATGAACAGCTTCCAGGGCGAAGGCGCGGAAGGCGGCGACCCTGCCACCTTTACGGCATCATTCCAGTCATCTGGGGCCGTGACACTCTCCTAACAGACACTAACGAAAGATAAAAAAATGACCGGAGTATTTCGTGAAATGTCCATGCAGTGGAATGGGGTGAAGTACACGCTTACCCCTTCCATGGCATTGATGCGGCGCATTGATCGGGAAGTATCCATCATGGATATGATCCAGCGCGCCAATGAAAACCGCTTCCCCGTGTTCGACCTGTCCTATGTCATCTGTGAGTTCTTGCGGGCGGCGGGGGCAAAGGAAGTGAACGACGATCAGGTTTACAAGGACTTGATGGCCGATATGGCGGACAACGAAGGCAAGGAAACTTTGCCAATGTTGCAAGCCATTATCACGGCAGTCTCGCCAGCGGACGAAGACGGAAAAAAGCCAGAGGGCCGCGCCGTGTCCAAAAAGGCGAAGGCAACTTAAGCAGTGTGCGGATCGACTGGACAACGCTATACTTGCACGCAAATTCGTGGGGCATTCAGCCAAGCGAGTTTTGGGCAATGACGATGCCGGAATGGTTCGCACTCCATGAGTTTCACCGTGAAAGCAGGCCCGGCGATTATGCTGGGAAGCTGACAAAGGCCGATGTTGATGAACTTTGGGAGTATGCATTAGATGGCGCTGCCTAAAGTAGAGGTGGAAATCACCGCAGACACGGCAGGCGCGGTTGCTGGCTTTGAACGGGTGCGCCGTGCGGCCAACGAAAACGCAACGGCTTTTAACCAAGCATCGCGAACGGTTGGCAACCATTCGCGCCAGCTTTCCAGGCAGGTTAGGGGCAACAACGCCTTCGGGCGAAGCGTGCAAAATATGTCTTTCCAGGTGGGAGACTTTGCAACCCAGGTTGGCGCGGGCACGTCTGCCAGTGTCGCGCTTGGCCAACAGTTGCCGCAGTTGCTTGGCGGGTTTGGCATCCTTGGCGCTGCAATGGGCGCGGTGGTCGCGATTGGCGTGCCATTGGTTCGCGTGCTTACCGATGTGCAGAAAGGCGGGAAAGACCTAAGCCCTATCCTTGGCAACCTTGCGCCGCTCGCCAGGGAATTGGGCGGCGCTTTGATCGTGGTCAAAGATATGGCCGTGGACTTTGCGGAAACGGTCATTAACAACATGGACCGGCTGCTAACCACTGCCGGGACCGTGGCGGCGTTCTTTGCCGGTAAGTGGGTTGCTGGCTTTGTGGCCGCGCGTGTGGCGACGTTCTCGCTGGTGGGTGCGATGGTGGCGCTAAAGGCGGCGCTTATCCGTACGGGCATCGGCGCGGTCGTTGTTGCGGCGGGTGAATTGGTATACCAGTTTCATAGGCTGGTGCAGGGGGCGGCCAGCTTTGGGAAGGCAATGGACCTAGCCGGGAAGGTCATTCTGCTATCGTTTAAGACGGTGGGTGCGCAGGTAGAAGAATTTTGGTATGGCGTATGGGATAGTATTTTTGGCGCAATAATAGAGGCTATTAAAGTTACGCGGCCAGCTATAGCAGAAGCCTTGGCCGAACCAGCCGCCAAGATTCGGCTTTCATGGATGGATGCCCGAATAGCGGTTGAAGAATACGGCACAGCCTACGCCGCGGCCATGAACTTGATGACTTCGACCATGAGCGGCGGGGATAGCAAGCGCCTTAGCCTTGGCGACATATTCGGCGGCGGAAAAAAGGACGGGGACGCGGCCAATAGCAATGACCCGAACGCCAAGGATGATGGTTTCGCGGCGAAGCTGGCGCGCGTGCAAGAAAGCCTTATGACCGAAAACGAATTGATTATGGCGGCCAACAACGAACGGCTCGCCATTATCGAGGAAGCGCGCAACCGGGAACTGATAGGCGCGCAAGAACACAGTACGGCCATAGCGCAAATCAATCAGGACACTGCCGACAAGATTACAGCAATCGAAGCGGCCAAGCGCAACACCATGCTAGGGCAAACAAGCTCGCTGTTTGGCGCGCTGGCAAATCTTGCTCAGGCAGGCGGCAAGAAAACAGCGGGCATTGCCAAGGCGTTTGGCATCGCAGAGGCTTTGATCAACACCTATGTCGGCGCGACCAACGCGCTGCGAACGATACCATTCCCGGCAAACTTCGCGGCTGCGGCTGCCGTCATTGCGAACGGCTTGGCGAGCGTTGCCACAATCGCAGGCGTGAATGCCAATGGCGGCGCTAACTCCGCATCTGGCGGTGGCCGTGCCGGTGGCGCTGCGGCTGCTGCGGCTGCTCCAAAGCCTTTAGATGTTATGATCCAGGGGCTTCAACCTAACGACCTGATTTCAGGGGGCCAATTGTCAAGCCTGTTCGACAAGCTGATTGACGAGGCAGGGGATCGCGGCATTCGCCCGATGTTTGCCGCATGACCATAGTCATAAACCCTACAACGGCGTCGGCACTCAGCACGGCGGGCACGTCAAACAACCCAATTATTCTATGGGATAATCTAGGGGCGGGCGGCACGTGGTCCACTGACTTGGGAACAGAGATCAATTCAGCGGCTTATGCTGGCACAGGAACCACGTTCGACCAATGGAAGGCGACGGTACACGCCAGCGGAGATGCTGCAATTGAGGTGGATTTAGGCTCTGCGCAAGATGTGTCTTTCGTGGCGATTGCAGCGCACAACGCAGCAGACATTGCCGCCACGATGACTACAAGCTATAGCGCAACGGGCCTTGCCGGATCGTGGACAAGCCCCGCCGCCGCAACCATTCCAACCGACAATCAGGCAATTGGCTGGTATTTCCCAGCGGTTAACGCTCGCTATTGGCGGGTATATTTTAACACCGCCACGGCTGGGCAAGAGGCTATTGCGGGCGTTGTCTTTGTTGGCAACCCGCTTACGGTTGAGCAACGGATTTACCAGGGCTACAAGCCGCCAATCACGCCGACAGAAGTCGCCTTGCAATCGAACGTCTCAGAAGGCGGTCATTTGCTGGGATCGAGCATGGTCAAGAAGGCATCGACAGCCAGCGCCAGCTTTACGCATATCTTGCCAACGACATTTCGCGGGGCATCATGGAAGGCGTTTCAGAACCACTTTAACGCGGGCGGCGGCTTTTTTTGGGCATGGCGTCCGACGAAATACGGCGATTTCTACTATGCCTGGAGGTCAGGCAGCGCGCTTGCGCCTGAGAATATGGGGATCAAGGACTACATGTCGGCAACTCTGGAAATGAGGCTATACGATGAGCCTTAAGAAAGAGCCGCTTCAAATCGTTGAGATTGATATTGACTATTGCAGCCTGACCTATGGCGGCGCGCCATGCACGGCGGCGCTTGGCGGATTGTTCCCGCGCAAATGCTATAACACGTTCTTTACCTGCCAGGATCAAACGAACTACAGCGCGGGAACGCTAACGCTTCGGTTCGCGCAAAATCAGACCGGGTTGCCAAAAGGGACCATCATTTACCCGGCATTGGCCGGACCGGTAAGCACTAATCCAACGGAGGTTAACCTTGGCGGCGTTGGTGACAAGCTGGGCAGCCTTGGCAAGCGCGCGCGGGTGAATATCAAGCTGAAGGATTTCACCGACAGCGACATATACACCGACAAATACCGGGCAGACCGCATTGACGGAACCGGGCAGACGGACGAAGGCGGCTACAACCCGCAAGACCGCGGCACGTTCTTTGGCAAGTTGCGCCGCCGTTGGCCGTACTATCTAGGCCGCCCGTTGCGCGTGCTGGAGGGCTATACGGGCGACAGCTTGGCATCCATGCGCACTCGGCATTATGTCATTACAGAATGGAGCGGGCCGGACCATAGCGGCAACGTGGCAATCACCGCGCAAGACATTCTAACGCTAGCCGATGACAAGAAGGCGCAATGTCCGCAGCCGTCACGCGGCAAGCTGGAAACGGCCATAGCCGACGCGACGGAACTGCCGACGATCAACCTACTGCCAGCGGGCATTGGTTCGGAATATGCGGCAAGCGGGCGGGCGTCGATTGGTTCGGAAATCGTCACGTTTACCCGCTCGTCAGATGCAATCACCATTACCGCGCGCGGGGTAGATGGCAGCGACGGGGCAAGTCATTCGGCAGATAGCGTGTTTCAGGAATGCTACTACACGGCGGGATCGACCATTCAAGCCGTGATTGCGGACCTGCTAGAGAATTACGCCAACATAGACCCGGCTTTTCTGCCGACAACGGATTGGGCGGCGGAAATCAACCGCTGGGTGCCATACTGGCGGCTAACCCGAACTATTGCCAAGCCAACCGGCGTTACCAAGCTGCTTGGTGAAATCCTGCAACTCGGCATCCTGCTTTGGTGGGATGATATCGCGCAGGAAATAAAGCTCAGGATCAATCGCCCGGTAGACTTGACGGAGACGCTGGCGCAAGTGTCAGACGCCACGAACATTCTTGAAGGCTCGCTCAAAAACAGCGAATTGCAATCCAAACGGCTTAGCCGCGTGCTGTTCTGGCATGGCGTTATCGACTATTCAGATACCACTAGCGCGGGCAAGAACTACAAGCAATTGCTGGTCGCCATCGACGAGGATGCGGAAAGCAGCGATGAATATGGCGAGATTGCAACCTTCGAAGTGTTCAACCCATGGCTAGGGCCAGACGGCGACGATCAGCTTGCCCAGGCGGTAGCGGTCAGGTTGCGGAACAGATACCGCAACCCGCCGCGTGAAGTGCAATTTGATGTTGACGTGAAAGACGAGGCTACACTTCGCACGGCAGACTTGCTGGCGCTGACTACCCGCGCATTGCAGGATGAAACGGGCAACTCCATCGCCACTCAAATGCAGATTTCGTCCGTTGAGGAAGTGAGCCCAGGCCACAAGCTGCGCGTCACGGCGGAGGAATGGGATTTCGCGGGCCGGTATTGCTTTATCACAGAAGCTGCTCGCAATGACTATGGATCATCGACGGCGGCAGAGATTGCCAAAGGCACCTACATCGTTGACGCTGGCACGTTGCTTTTTAGCGACGGGACCGGCCCCTACTTGATGTTTTAAGGCGGATTGAATGACAACCTACACAACCATCCCGAATACCGACATTGACGCCGATAGCCCGGTAACAACGACGCTAATGCAGGCATATCGGGACAACGTGGCAGCAACCGCCGAAGGTTCGACGGATGCGCCTGTATTATCCACGGGCTGGCATCCATATGACATGGTAACGGTCGGCGACGGCAATGACGGCGGCATATATGACGCTACGATTGATTTGGCAGTGGCCACCATAACAACGCCAGACTTCGAAGATGGCTATGAGTATATGTTGCGGTTCGTGAATTTGGGTGTGTCGGCAACGCTCCCAACGATGAATTGCAACCTGTACCGCGAAACTGACGCGGCCTATACAAACCTCACGGTTTCATCGGGCCTTAACGCGGCATTTGGCTATGATGGCCTTCTGCAAATCTATTTCCCGCGTGTTACCGGCGTTTATCATAAGGCCGATTGGGTTTTCCCGTTGCATGATCGCTCTGGGCCAACCAGCGCCGCCGCAACCGGCCCGTTTGAAGTTCTTGATGCTACGGTGCAGCCAATCTTGAGGGCTCAGCTTGACTTGTCGGCGGGCAACTTTGACCAAGGCAACGTCTATATGCTCCGTCGCCGCGAGTTTATATCAGGATGATGCGGCGTAGGGTAGCGTTTGCGGCAAATGGCATGAAGCGGATCATTGATGACGCTCTCATATGCTCGCCCGCTCAAATCCGGCTTGCACTGCATCGGGCGGGAGCGCTGGCGCAAGTGGAAGCCATCGCAAACGCAGACCCAGAGGCAAAGATTGTCTGGGAATACGCAACAGAAATACACCGCGACAGCCCGCTAATAACCGCCATGGGCGGGCGGCTGTTTACTGAGGCAGAGATAGACAATCTCTTCTTGGCCGCAATGGACATAGACCTATAGGACCATGCTGAAATGACCGTACTAAGCGCACTCACGCCAGCCGCAAGCGTATCCTTGGCGGATCAATTCTATGGCTTATCGGGCGCGAATAGCCGTGTTTACACGCTGGATCAAATCCGGGCCGGTGTGTTTTGGTGCGGCACGGCGGGCGGCACGGCGAACGCTTTGACGCTAACGCCAACGATTACCATCGCAGCCTATGCTGCTGGCCAAGTGTTTTCATTCATTGCGGCATCCGCCAACACATCGGCCACGGTCACGGTAAATGTTGCCAGCCTTGGCGTGAAATCGATCACCGGCCTAGCCATCGGGCAAATCCAGGCAGGCGCAAGCTATCAGGTCACATACAACGGCACTGCGTTTTCGTTGCTGGCTTTGGCGGGTCAGAATACGGCATTGCAGAGCCTTGGATTCCTGACCAGGGCGGAGGCCGAAGCGTTAAACAATACGGCAAGCATCA
>Ga0070746_10002783_pt1 | contig 10402 bp, 10 predicted proteins | sample VirMetDEL_Mar_21_FD_77016 | JGI IMG/M metagenome (GOLD analysis project Ga0070746, IMG submission 77016) | Aqueous microbial communities from the Delaware River and Bay under freshwater to marine salinity gradient to study organic matter... | ecosystem: Environmental > Aquatic > Marine >... | reverse complement strand
GCCAATTGTATTTGATAGCTTGCTCATGAGTTTCTAGTCTGCGTCTTATTCTTTCATAAACAGTTAAGTCTGGATTGGATGCACTTTGCCACATACGTTGGTTTTCTAAATATCCTGTATTGCCATTGTTAAAAAAGTAAACCTCATGTGAGTCAATCATATTTGCTATTGGAGTTTCTGGTAAAAAGACTAACATACTACCCAGATCGCATCCTGAAATAGTACCGTCGGCTACATACTTTTGCCACCGTGGAAACATCTTCATGGTTTCTTCATGATCTTCAATGGTTTCGGTCAGGTAACCCAATAGCATTAAAAACATAACTTTTAGTCCATGCTTACTAAACTGTTCAAGCTGATAGTCAATATCTTCGTTGCTAAACTTTTTATCCATCTCCCAACGTATCTTGTCACTGCCTGTTTCTACACCCACAAAAAAACTGTCCGCTCCTGCCTTGCGCATGATTTCAAAATCACTTTCTGGAGTTTGATTTTTAGGTCTAAATATGTATTGTCCTTTCCATTTAAATCCGGCATTGTATTGTGTATTGTAGTGTGCTAACTTTTCGCACATGTCACGGAATGCTTTCAGACTGCCGTTGACCAGGCTGTCCGTAAAATAAAATTGATTGATGCCCTGTGTTTCATAATGAAATATTAGTTCATCAGCGATGTTTTGTCCACTACGATAACGATACTTAGGCCAGTACCTACCAACGTCACAGTAGGTACACTTGCGAACGCAACCTCTGCTGGCAACAACAAAAACTTCTTTGCCGTCTAGATAATCATATTCGTCGACTTTAAAATACTTGTAGTTAGGAAAAGGCAGTTGATTTAGTTCGTCGATCTGTTTAAAATTGCTACTGTTAATACCTTCGTAGTTATAGTTGGTTTTTAGATATTCAACTACAGCAATTTCTCCTTCGCCACTTATGTATGCATCTGCAAGCCCTTCGTCAATTGCTATTTGTCCAAATGGTTTTTTATCTCCTAGTGCGTTACTAAGTACTCCCTGACCACCTAACACAATTTGTTTATCAGGATAATGTTTTCTTATGTACAAGCATAAAATTTTTGTAAATGGTCTGGCATGGTTGCCAAACACACTGATCATGATGTTATGATTTCGTGCGTAATTGTTGTTGTAACTTTTTATGCATGCAAGTATTTGTTTGTATTCATTTAGACTTGGTTTACGGGTACCTTCCCAAACCGAGTCGAGATTCCAATATAGGTTATTGTCTATACGGTTGTATAGTTTAATGTTAAGATCTAATGCTTCCACAGGATAGCCAGCACATTCAATTGCATGTGCAATTATTCCTGTGCTTATTGGCGGCCGGTGCGGCTCAAGTTTAGGTACGCTGATTACTAAACTGCTTGGCTTGTTCGATAATGTCATAAATTTCGTCAATGAGTTCTAAATCTTTTTCGTAGTGAAATAGCGTTGTTGAATTGCTATAATAACTTTGTTGTTGTACGGGCTGTTTCCATTTTTGATTGGTAATACTATTCAAATATGGAGAAGAATAATCAAGCGTAAAGAATCCATTAAAGTTAATTGTCCCATCACTTACAATCTCTTTGCCTATGTGTTCTTGCCCAAAAGTTTTGTCTAATTGGTAAGGTTGTTTTAAAATTAAATCTAAAACATCAACAGCTTCCAGGGTAGCCGATTCAATTGTTAGTGTTAGATCCTGAACAATTTTACCTGCGCTGTCTGTTTGTGTATCCCAAACATTCTCAGCACCAAACTGTTTGTTGTTTATTCCAAACGAAATGTGGTTATCGTCAGAGTCTTCTAGTGTTAAAGATACAGTTTCAGGAGTTGAAATTTCTTTAGAGTAAATCAACTTACCGTTGTGCTCTACAAAGAAACAAGGCCATCTGTTACAGTGTGTAGGCACTAATTTAAATTCTAACAAAGGCATAGATATACTTATCGGGTGTAAAATAGGAGGCTCTTTTCTGTTGCCAGGGAGAGCCGACCCCCCGCATACTTAATTAAGCTGCAAGTGCAAACGTTTCGTCGTTAGCATTTATTTTATTTTGCTAGGATTACGTCCTTCGCCTAACGGTAACTCCACTTTCTTAATCATGTCGGCGTCGAGTCCAATATCTGCCCCATCATAAACACTTGTTGGCTGGACTTGAACCCACCGTACTCCTTAGTACAACAAGTGCTTATGGTGGAGCAGCCGGGATTCGAACCCGGGTCCGTCAACCTTTCGGTCTGCTTCAACATTACAACAGTAATTATACACATAATAATATTTTTGTCAATAATAAAATCTACTACATACAACATGAATGATCCAGCATATAGCCACGAAAACTACACCGCAGATTACACCCTAGTTTACCATCCAAGGATTGAAAAAACATGGGTTACGCCAGTTCTCACACTTGACAACCTACTAGAATTTGTAAACAACAACGTATTACCAAAACCACGTGATCAACACAACGATGGTGAAATAAACGCTATTGCCCGTTTGATCAGATTGAATTGGATGGTCCAAGATCTCCGAAGCAACCCAATGGTAAAACCTATAGTTGCATACTGTAAGTTTTCAAACTATCGAGATCCTGAAGAAACAGACGTGTGGGAAGTTGTTATTGGTGACACAAGATTACAAGCACTAGAACTGTTGCCTGAAATAAAACATGTTGCTGTGATACTTCAGATACCAGTATTTCAAAGAGATTATTATAATTTTAAAGAGTGGCGCACTGTGAACACAGCCGCTGATGTTGCCACAGCACTTGGACAGCCAGGCAGAGATGTTGTCATTTGTAATCAGGATTGGCACAAAGAACAACTGGATTGGTTGGAATTTGATTTGCCTAATAGCGAAACACACATGCATGATGAAAATGCTAGACTAAGAATGGGCTACAATTATTTAGATCAGGCTGGAAGCAATTTTCAGTTCACACGTGAATGGATTCAAACACCTGTTGACTGGAGCAAGTTCGATAACTTGTGAGGCCACTGTTGTTCGAATCGTTGTAGTAAACTGCGATTATGATTTACTGCCTGTTGATAACGCGGTAGGTAAAAATATTGTGGTTTTTTGATTTGTTCAATCAGTGCATCAATTCTTGTTTCTAAGTCTTCTATGCTGTCATAATCATGATTCACCACATCATCCAACAGGTCAAATCCACTGTCCCGCAATGTTTTAACAGCATCAGGACTGGCCAGCATCACCCAGGGACGTGGTGTTTGCAAGGCTCGAAATACCTTTTCGCTGAAAGCTATCACAGTGTCACTGACATAACTTTCCACAACCACAGTAAGATCGCTACGCATTGCGGCTTCATCTGGATCAAGTGTGTTCAGCATTGGCATGGCTTCTTGCAGAGTTTCATGTACATGATCCCATTGGGTCCAACCACACATGTTGTGTACCTGTGAAAAGTTTGCTTTACGTTGTGCTACATCAGGATCCATGTCATGGTACAAGCAATTAAAGCTCACAATGCCATGTTTGAGTAAGTCAGCTAGTTGTAGTTTGTACAACAACATAAGGCGTTCACCACTAACCCTGTTCATGTAGCAGGTAAAACGTTTGTTTGGGTAAATGTTTTTGGTGTACTCTGGACACAGATGTACATGCCAAAACTCGGGAGCTAGATTGATATAATCAACAGGCACCCTAAATTGATTGTCAGTTGCAAAAGGCACGGGCAACTGATCCAGTGGAGTCTGCACAGCATCAGCAAGCAAATTGTTTACACCGTGTTCGTTGAGTAGGTCTCTAATTGCATATTCTTTTTCTAAACAACCTGCCGCAAATATTCTGTCGTGGTGGGTACTGATGTGCATACTAGCCCTGCACTATTAGAGTATGAAACTCTGGAAAGGTTTTTGCAAAATCTTCACCACGTATGATATCAAGAGCATGGGTAACCTCTAAAAAGTTTTCCCAACTGTGGAGATCGGCTGGCTGATTTATAACACTTATTATGTCATTGAACTCTTCATCAGCGGATAATTTATTGATCACTGCCTCCTTGATATTATCAGGCATGTTTTTTATAAACAAATATTCTGGCTCAACCAATAGATTCCAATAAGGTGCTAGTGGCAGTACCTCCATTACTTTGCTTTTAAGTTCTGGCAGGTAAAATATGTTTTGTATCTGCACTGTGCTGATACTGTCTATAAAGTATTTGGTGTCATGCTGTTCAAAATAGTTTTGCCAAATTCTAATGTTTTGCAGTACCGTTGTAAATTCAACACCGTTTCTAATATAATTGAAATGCTCGTCAACGGCGTCAATGCTTACTCCAATTTCCACTGCTTGAAATTTGTGAACACTTGGCATACGCTCTGTGATGTCAACACTGCCATTTGTATTGATGTACAGTGTTATGTTATTGCAATGTTCGCTTTGTGCAATGCGTTCTACCAGTGCATTTACCTGTTTGTTGTACACTGGTTCGCCACCGAACAGCTCAAGCCTTGAAAGGTTTTTACTTAATTCGTAGATCTCTTCTAACTGTTTAGGACTCCAGTTTATTTCAGTTTTGTTTACAGTGTGATAATCTTTACCTGTGATTTCTTTTAATTTGTTTGCATCTGCAATCCAACGACTGCTATCGCCGGGGTGGCAAGTTCTACAACGAGCGTTGCACACATTACCGTTTTTAATTGTAAGTGTTTCTGGGCCTTTAAGATAAACACCAGTGGTTATTTTTTGCAACAATCGTTCTACGGTGTTTGGTTGTGCATACTGTGCAAAATCACTGTGATGTGTTTTAGGATCAAGCAATCTAAGTCTCAGACTGCGTTTGCCATTTTTTTCTTCGTGCCAACAACGATTACATATTGGACTTTGCTTGTTATCGAGAAAGTCTGCACGTAGATCTGCTAGTCCCTGGCTGGTCCATTGTTGATGTATGTTTCCGTATTCACCTGGCCAAACCGTGCCGCCAAGATAGGGGCATGGACTAAAACTTTGACTTGGGTGTGTTGTGCATTGTGTAAAAGGCGCAATGCAAAAGTTTTCAGGTAAACTGTTCATTGACTATTATATATAAAAAAAGCACCCCGTAGGGTGCTTTTAATGCAATGTTAGTTCTGTATTAGAACTTAAATGAAATACCTACCGCAGTAGTGTCTTCGCTTGGTGTTTTGTCGTCTGAAGTTTGTTCAGCAAACATTACAACATTTGAACCTAGGTCGTGATGAATACCATAAGTGATTTCATCACTGCTTACTGTACCAGCACTCTCTTGCTCGTATGTTTCAACTGCAAAAGTAGTAGCACCTACAGTGTAGGTTGCTGAGATAAGTTTGTTATCTGTGTCAACGCCAGCGGCTGTTGTGTCAGTGTACAACTCATATGCAACACCAAGTCCGCCAACCGAAGTTGAAACGTTCATAACTGTTGCTTCTGTGTTATCATCATTTTCCAACAAACCGTAACCAACTTTGGCAATACCAAAGTCATAACGTGCGGCGTATGCTGTACCAGCGGCGTTGCTGTCATAGTTAGTGTCAGCGGCTGTTGATACGTGAACTGTAAGTCCTTCAACACCTGTTGGTAGTGTCCAGAGTACAGCGTGATCAACGTTTGGAGAACCGTTTGTCAAAACATATCCCCAGTCAGTTACGTCGTCAATAGCATCTGTTGCGCTTGAAGTGTCGCCTAAATCAAAGCTACCAAAAGCGCCCGAAACTGTGAGACTTGAGTTGCCGTCAGTAGCACCGCTGTTTGCGATGTTAATGTCAGCACCTACAGTCATGCCATTTTCTAGTTCTTGTGTGGCTTTAACTGAGAAGTTACCGTCAAGTGCAGATGTAGTTGCACCGTTGCTTTCATTCCAACTCCACTCCTGTGCTCCAGAGAGTGATACGTCAGCGGCGAAAGCTGATCCCGTAAACGCAGTTGCTACTGCGAGTGTCATTAGTTTTTTAGTCATTAAGTATATTTCCTTTATATAAAGAACTGATTGCATTGCACAATTCAGCCTTTTACTTACCGTATATAAATCAAAGTTATACTAAAAGATTGCACAAAAACAGGCCTAAACCATTGAAAAGGTTAAATTGGTGCCCAGAAGAGGACTTGAACCTCCACGCATCTCTGCACTGGTACCTAAAACCAGCATGTCTACCATTCCATCACCTGGGCATTTTTGACTGTGTATTTACTGTCTTACTCAGTAAAGCAATAAGTACAGTTGTGAGCAAGTATGTGGTCGCTTTGAACACTTCTCATTTCAGCGTAACATACCTCGCTACATATCATCAGCATTGCTGACACTGCTTGTCTCACCACTTACTTCAATCCACACATTGTCTGCAAGTATTTTGTAGGAACCAACAAACGTTTGCTTGCTCATGTATTCAGAGCCCCATTCTTCGGGGCTTATCATACTGATAAAATCTTTATTTTCTTTGTTGTACAGATGGTACACTTGCCCAATGTTTGGCTTGAATGCTATGCTTGCATTTAGCAAGCGATCATTGTACTGCGCTTGCGTCATAAGTTCATTCATTGCTTGCTCTAGCTCTTCATAGCGTTGATGGAACCTATGACTAGCTTCGGCTGCCTGGCCTTTCTTGTATCCTTGTACATCAGGCAAAGTGAAAGCCGGAGCACCCACATGATCTCCATAAGCCATTGTGCTTTTATTGTCTGCTACCCTTGCTGGCTTTTTCATAGTTCATAGTCCTCTAAGTTACCTTTGCGTACTGTATCTAAGGTTATACAGGTAATGCCTTGATTTAAAAAATGCGTGTGTCTAAATTGTACCGGCACTGCATTTATTTTGGCACGATCCAGTTGTCGCATCACGTCACTGCTGGTAGTATTATATACCAGTACATTTTCCTCGTCGATGTTAAACATGTTAGCCATTAGATTGGTATTTTCCCAATCGTCATCTTGTAGGTGTTCACTAAAAAGTTGTGGTGTTGCTGTTTGTGCAGTGTTTGTTTCGCTTATTACCTGCCAGGTTTTAAAACATTCAGGTAAACGCTTAGGATGCATGCTGGTGCTTATTACACCAGGTTTTAGAATATTAATGTGTGCATCAATGTGTCCGCGCACGGGTAATGGCATGGCATGAAATCTGTAATCATTGCCCATTTGCCTTTTTAACCATTTTACAGCACTTTGATTTATGGTCTCGTAAGCACTATACAATATGTCTTTGCCGTACTTTTGGAAATTTGCGGCGGCAACCAATGGAAAATCATTGTTGTAATAAGCAAAGTCGTCGCTGACATTTTCAAAAGTATCACAGTCCAGTCGCGGCATAGGCATACTGACCACGTGGCTGTCCTGTTGAAGATAACTTTTTATGATATCAGTGTAGCACATACTTTCAAAAAGTCTATTGTGTTCAGCAAGTGCTGTGATCACCATGGTGTCATCATAGCAAAACATAATATCTCTTGGACTTAGTGGTACTTTTGTTCCCTCTGTGTTCACAAACGGAGTTGAACATGGTTTACCAAAATCAATATCACTGTCAGGGCGAAACACTGAAACCCCAAAATTTTGTAGGGTTTTAGCAATGTTATCTAAATCTTCTGCGGTTTCGGCTACTACTTGTTCTACGATTGCACGTTTTTTTGCAGGCATATCATCGTCGACAAAACTGGAACTAACAGCGCCAACAATCACTTCCAGTAATGGATCAAATGTGTTATGAACGTTCAACTTCATATACAGACCCTTTGTTGCCCTATTCCTAGTAGATTATTTTTCTGCCTACTATGATGTGCAGATATTTCATATTCAACAGTACCAAACCATCCAAAATGTCCACCATGATTTATGATTTGTTTTTTTGCTTGTGCAAGTTGTTTTGTGTCCAACCCTTCCCACCAGGAATTTGTATCCGCATAATAAAATGCGGCTAGCACATTAATTGGCTGATTGTTTATAGTTAAACTGTGTATGGTAAATTTTTTGTTTTCCTGCTCTTGTCCAGCAAAAACAAAATGTAGTGTGTTAATGCCCAGTATCAAATCTGTATCCCATACCAAACCACAATCAGATTCTGATCGTTGATGAGTTATTTTACTTGACGCTTTCTGATTTACAAGCACTTGTATGCTAAGGTCAAGTTCCAGATCGTTTTGTATAGAATACTTTAATTCAAAATGCATGAAAACTATTTACGTGAAAGTTGGCACCGGGTGAGGGAATCGAACCCCCGGTAAGTGATTTGGAGTCACCTGTGTTTCCATTACACCAACCCGGCATGCGTATTATTATACAGTTTTATAGATCACTGTCAACCACAAAAATAAATACCCCATGAGAAGAGTTGAGGCTGAAAAAGTATATAGTTGGGTAACTAAAAAATCGTATGAGGATATTGCAGATGAAAGTTGGCCAAGCTATGAAGTATTTTGTAAACACGCTAACATACCACAAGTGATTTACAATGATATTGATTCCATGTTAAGGCCTTATATACCTTTTGAACACCCAAGTTTTTGCGTGAATCCCTTTTACAGTTTAGAAATACCTTTAAATACATCTTGCTGTCTGTTGCCAAGATTTGCCGACGTTGAAAGAATAAAACAACAGATGCTAGATGGTAAAAGGCCACCTGACTGTGCAAAATGCTGGAATCTTGAGGATAGTGGACGCAACAGCGACAGGTTACTTAAAAATAAAACCTTAGACTTTTATAGTAACATTGACCTACACCAGTTGTTAAAACTAGCACAAGACAATAAAAATAAAACAACCATGTATAAAATAGACACCAGCAATGCCTGTAACGCAACATGCGTCACCTGCGGAGAGCATCTAAGCACTGGTTGGCAACAATTATTAAACAACAACGATATTATTGCTACTAGTAAAAAATGGACTGTAGATAAACAGACCCTAGATTCAAATATAGATTATAACGAAGCAAAATGCATTGTTTTTAGAGGCGGTGAGCCACTGTTAAGCAATCAGAATTTTGTAGTTTTAGAAAAACTTATACAAGCAGGCAACACTGATTGTTTTATAAGTTTTGTGACCAATGGTAGTATTCGCCCCACGGCTAAACAAACTGAACTAATAAAGCAATTTACAACAGTAAATTTTTGTTTTAGTATCGACGGCATAGGACCAGTGTTTGATTATCTTAGGTATCCACTAGAATGGAGTGTGGTAGAAGACAACGTCCAATGGGCAAGACAGCAAGGATTTGTTGTGAGCGTAAGCTATACAAAAAGCAATCTTAACCGGCTGTACGAAGACGAAACTTTTAAGTGGCTAGATAAATTTGACATTGATTACTTGATAAATCCTGTGTATGTTCCCAATTACTTTGCGCCACAAATATGGCCAGGAGACGATGCGTACAAATCGAAGTTATGGGAAGCATGTAAACAAGAAATTGCTAGGCAAGACCAACTCAAAGGTATTAGCATCAACGATTATCTGCCTGAATTGGCTGCAATTTTACAGCAGTAGTTTACTGAATTCTATATGGGCAACTTCGCCAAAGTGTCCGCCAGCGGTATGTTCATACCCTTGTTCTAAGCACCAATCAGTAAAACAGGTTGTGCCCGCTGGCCAATAAAACTCTTTGTATAGATCTATTGGTTTGTATCCTTCTATCATGTCAAAACTAAAAACGTTGACTACATGTATCCCAATCTTTTTTGCAATGGTATTCAATGCGATTATATTTTTAATCTTGTTCAATCGCCATTTCCAATGGTGGGTATCATATACCATCCATTGTTTGTAATAGTTAACAATGTTGCTATGTTGTATTCCTTGTGCTAGTGGCTGCCACTGTTGATCAAATTGAACTTCGGTCCGTGTGCTTCCAGTCCAACATGCAATAACAACATCAGCACTGGTAATTTTCTTAACATCAACATAGTGTTCAAAAATTCTATACATAGCATCATTACTACCTCCCGGGATACTCTGATTGTCAGGTAGCAAACCCATTTTTTGCGATAACAAAACAGGATAACTCTTGTTCACTCCATTGTGCATTTCACTGCCTGCAGCGTGACTACATCCTAGAATAAGTGCTTTTGGCATGTTATTTTACTCTTTCCCAGATCCATTCATGACAATAAAACATAACAGCACCAGCGGGTATGCTTGCAAGGCTTAGTCCAAATGTGTACCATAAGTCACCACCAGTGACAAGTGCATAGCTCATAAACCAGGCCATGCCGGTTAGTTGCCATGTGCATGTTTTTATTAATCGTCGGGTGGTATTTTTCATCAAAATAGTAATAGGGCCACTTAGGCCCTACACTATTAGTTATGCTAGGCTGCTTTTGCTTCTACAAGATATGCCATTACCGATGATGGTGAAGAGACACCATACGGGTCAGGATCTTCCATTGTTGCTTCTGGTTCTACAAACAGTTGCTCAATGGTGCCATCGTTTACAATCATAG
>Ga0070746_10002780_pt1 | contig 10406 bp, 8 predicted proteins | sample VirMetDEL_Mar_21_FD_77016 | JGI IMG/M metagenome (GOLD analysis project Ga0070746, IMG submission 77016) | Aqueous microbial communities from the Delaware River and Bay under freshwater to marine salinity gradient to study organic matter... | ecosystem: Environmental > Aquatic > Marine > Coastal... | reverse complement strand
TGTTTTTATATTTCCAATCTCTTTTAACTTCTTCTTCAGTAATCCACTCACTCTCTGGTTTTGGTCTGGAGTAATCTGGCCTACCATATGGATCATCTTCCATAGGATAAAAGTTTTGCTTATGAGCATACTTATCAGCCATAGATTTGGCTACATACTCATGACCTTGTTTTAACGCCCATTTATCAGGTTTATCAACATTACCCTCAAAAGGTTTCTGAAATTTATGTAAAAAACCCGTACAAGAGATTGTAGGTTTTCCATTTATATAATATTTGTGTGGTTCATCATAGTATTTAATATGATTAAATTTTGCCAATTCTAGTATTGTATCCATATATTAGATATAATAAAAAAAATAGAATATATAAACTTTTTTAAGAAAATTATATCTGTTTAAAATCAATAACAGACTTTTCATTCCATATACATCCAGAATTTACATCAATAAAAGTTAACCATTGATTTTTCACATCATTAAAATCAATTTGATTTTTCAATTGCTCATAGTTAGGAAATTCAATACCATAATAATCTTTCTTTACATTAAACCAATTTGGTGATGTCCAAATTACACCCCAAACCGATTCATTTAAATCATTTTCATGATCATACATATATTTATCGGATTCATATATTCTATTAAATTCATTAATCTTATCAATCGTATCCAATGTAATAATATTAGTTGGGTCAATAGTTATTTCATATTGAAAATAATTTTCGGCACTATCACCATAATAAAATTCTTTCCATTTGTTTGGTTCATGAGTAAACCAAAAACCCTCTGGTTTATCCCTTAAATGATTATCCACTAAAAATCTATTATCAATTTTAGAAATAGGGGTTTTGGAAATATGAAAACCTTTAATGGTATTATTTAACCCCATAATTTCCTGTATTCTTCTTATTTGTTCCTGCAAATTTTTCATATTTTAAAATAAGTTTTCTAATCTATCTAAAAGAATTTTTATATTTGGTAAATCGGAAATATCGTTATAATCATACCCCCTTTGTTTTAAATCATTTATAGTCTTATTAATTTGTACAATTTGATTTCTTACCATATGACCCATTGAAGGGTATTTAGTCACCATAGGGGATAATTTATAATATTTTTCAGGTAAATTAATCATTTTACCTATTTTATCCACCCATTCTAAACCATATTTATGGGCATCCATTTCCATATCCCAATAAAGTGTATATAATTCTTCAAAATCATCTAAATCACCTGATAAGGGATTAATCTGTTCCAATCTCCCCATCTGTATCTCATGTCTAATTTCATGAAATATAATATAGACTAATTCCGCCAAACTATTATAATTTTGTGGTGAACATATTATAATAAAATCTCTGGTTCTTACCCCACGAAATGGTAGTTGGCAATTATTTAAAACTTTAATATTAAAACCTTCTTCTTCAATAAAAGTTTTAATATTACTAAATACTTCATCTAAATTTTCATGATATATGTCAGGTAATAGATTTTTAAAATTATCTATAACTTTTTGATAGTTATTATTAGATTCTATATTTTCTTTTAATATTTTTTTAATTAATGATTTCATATCATATAAATACTTTTACAAAAATAAAAATTTACAATTTTATTATATATTAGATATTTATTTTATAAAGATATATACATCATTATTAACATTAAAAAAGAAACAAAATGAAGGATATAAATAAAATTATTAAGGTTTTAAAATACATAGATAAAGATTATACTGAAAATAATGGACCTATCGATAAAGGTATGATAGAAAGTTTCGAGAATGATGCTAATTCATTTGATCAATTTTATGATTTTGTTAACAATATTGGTTTTTCAGATGATCAAGATCAGGTAGATAAAATAATTGCAACTTTTTGTTATAACTGGAAATTATGTAATGGTGAATGGGATAAGTTTTTAACAGGTGAATTACAATTAATTAAACCAAAATTAAAAAATTATACTATCATTCATGATTATACTGCATCCGTTTCTATAACTGAGTCAGGTGATATTGAAACATATTTACCGAGCATTGCTAAACTATCGGCACAAAATTACGAAATAGATATGAATATAACTAGTGAAGATATATTAGATATGTGGGATTCCGAGTGGCATATTCAAAATTCATAATAAACTCTCTTTTATCTTATAAGCATTTTTTAATACCCTTACAACACCTTTCTTACCTAACTTTTGGTATACATCACTAATATCAAAACCATCTGGCATCTTAACAAGTAATACTCTGTTATGTAATTTTGTATTATTTAATTCTTTATATAACTTAACTGCATCCCTATAAGCATCACTATCTAAAACAATAACCACCTTAGCAGTTAGTTTAGTTAAAAGACAATCTAATATATGATCGTTTAATACCTTCCCCAATAACGGAATACTATTTGGTATTGGAATATGATCAAATACACCTTCTACTATATAAACATTACTATCCCAATTAATCTTACCTTCATTAAAGATGATATCCATTTTAGAAACCTCTGGGTTTTTATACTTCATCTTACTATAACCATAACTTCTACCTAAATAATAATTTACATCACCATTTTTGTCAAAAGATGGTATTATTATTCTACCAGCATAATCACCATCGGTGGCATAACCTAACTCATACTTCTTAATTAAATCTATACCGATATTTCTCTTTCTAAGATACTCTATTGCTTTACCATAGTCGTAACTACCATCATTCTCAGAAAGTGGTTTATATCCCTTTGGTAAACCTTCAATAGAAAGTTTTTCTCCTTCTTCTTCTACCTTTGGTTCATATGGATTAATAAGGTTATACCTCTTTAAATGATTTTTATTACCGTAGTTTTTAATTAATTTCCGTATGGTACCGTGAGTTCCGTTGGTTTCACTACAAGCCCAACACTTATATACACCAGAACCGTAGTTGACTTCTAAGTTTCCTTTACCATCACCATCCATTAAACCCTTTTCCATCGCACATTCAGGACAATCAAATGATATTTGCCCCTTCGATTCATAATGTTTCTTATGATGACCCAAAAAATCTTCTAATATTTCTACTACTAATTCTGACATAATTTGTCTCAAATTTAGTAAATATTTACGACAATGAAAAGTATTATACGGATACTGATTCAGTTTTCCATAAACCTAACTTTTGCATACCACCTAAAACAACTGCATAAGAATCTGTCATATCAAAATTTTCTTTCTTTAATTTCATATTCTTATCGTACAACCATACAATTTGTGGCTCTCTATCTGAAACCTTTTCCCAAATAACCATTTTCTTATCTATATCAAACGGATAATCACCAAACAACACTTCATTATTTTTTTCTATTGCGTTTTCAGTAAGTGGTGTACCATCTTTCTTTTTGGTTCTCTTAGACATTAATTCAGGGAAAGCATATTTTCTTGCATCATATGATGATACAAATTCAGGTACGATATTTAATGCATCATATACCGCTCTACATATCATACCATTAAATCTTAAAAGTGTTCCGACTGTATTAACATTATTAGACCTTAATAAAGGCTCTTCAATAAAAACTCTAGTGATTTCAAAATCAGCATACTTATGTAAAAACTCTTTCTCAAAAGCTTCTACTTTTTTCATCATTAATTCTAACGAATTTTCTGGTTTCGGTTTAATTTTTGGTGTTACATGTGTTAACTCTAATAACTTACCACTTTCTCCTTTATCCTCAAACAAAGACACGCCGATTGTCTTAGTTGATACATCTAATCCAAGTATGAATCCCATACATTATATTTAAAAAAACATTATTAAATGACTATCTGCACATCAAATATCACAAAGTCATTCTTCTTTTTGATAATATGTCTATCAGGTTTACCTATTGCTAATAATTCACCAGTTAAATCTGTAATACCAATTTCACTAATTCTAATATCATCACTCTCATCCCAAGTATCGTTATCAGTTTTGTAAAACTCATCTCTACCAGCTATACAAACAATATTCTGTACCAAATTGTTAAGACAACTATCAATAGTTAAATTATAACTACTACCAGTCATATAAGTAAACCCTAAAGAGTTAGTAATTGTAGAAGTTTCGCTATCACCACTAAAGTTAAACGATTCTGTTATACCACTAACCATAGATGGTTCAGTAATCGCTAACAATCCTTTATCTAAATAAGCAATACCAATAATTTTATCTGCGTTAATACCTGTTTCAGCAACAGTTAAAGGTCTTATTAATTCTTTATTTTTTTCACTAAAAGGTTTGAATTGATCGTAACCCGTACTCCAACTCTTACTAGAGTCATTGTTTGGTTTTTGAATATCATCAGATACTAAATAAGCAATATTCATACCGCCATTAAATAAACCTTCAGTAAAAACTGATTTATCTTTATATTGTTTGTCTAATATTTTTTTACTGAATTGACTACTATTAATAAAACTACTATAAAATGTATATGTAGTAACACCTGTAACATCTCCACCTGTTGTGAATCCAGTCGCCACTGGTAAAACACCTTTGATAGATTTACCATCAATTAATTCACCATAAGTATCTCTACCAATATTAATCATTAATACATTGTCAGTATTAATACCACTAAATGCAGTATCTAACCACCCACCATTTTTTGCAGTTTGTGTAAAAACATTTTTTCTAACATCTGTTATCGGTAAATCTAAACTTTTAAAATAGTTAGTTTCATCGTTTGTAGTATCTGTCCTATCTAAAGTTAAAAATGTTAAGTTACTACCACTTACAATAGTTTCACCTAAATTAACTAACTCACCTCTTAGTTGATAAGATCCTTTCTCCACACTCTTTAATTTCTTTTGAGTGTTAGATAAGTATAAAGTATTTTTTATTTTAATACCTTCAGCGATATTATTGTTAATCGTATTATTCTCACCTAAATCACCACTATTCACCGGTATTAAACCACTTCCTAATGTCTGGTTAGTTTTATAATTTGCATCAGAGTCACCTAAAATAAAATGAGATATAATAGTATTACTCTCTTCTATTAATCTTTCTCTACCAGCCTTTGTTAACTTAGCTGTTATTGTTATAGTATTTGCTGTACTTACTAATCCCATCTCTATTTAATTAAAAATCCATTGTTACTTCAATAGTCGCAGTTGTTGCGTTTGCTATTCTTATTGGGCGACTTAATTTACCTACCATAACTAAGTTACTATTAGAATCTAAGATACCCACTTCAGAAACATATCTATCTTCACCTTGTTCATATGTTACATTCGAACTAGATCCAAACTCAGCACCATCTATATTTAAACTAAATAATGTTTTATAGATAGTTGCACCGATATGTGTTCTTAAGTTACCATAAAATAATCTTTCATCACCAAAATTCATCTTATCGTAGTAAGTTCCATTAGGTAAATCTAAATGTGCACCTAAATTAAATTCAGTAGCACCTGTATAAAGTGATTTTGTTAATAAAAATCCTGTATTACTACTATTTTGATTCTCTAATAAAACAGGGTCAATTGTCTCACTAGCACCAGACGTAATCAACGTACTTGTAAAATCAATTTCCTTCCATAATTTAGGATCTGGTCTACTAGTTACTGATTCATCTACAATTTGAGCTAATACCACAAAATCGTTAGCGTAGAATCCAGCACCATCATAAGTAGGTTTTTCTACCTTTCTCATATAAGGTAATCTATCTACATTTTCAATTCTAAATTGTACATCTTTAGTATCTACACCAGTATTCTTAATCTTAGTGTATCTTTGACAAGGTAACGTTTCAGTTACACCTGAATTAGATGCTAAATAATATGTTAAATATAATGTTTCATTTTGATTCAATAACCCATTACAACCACCTGACTGACAATTAGTTAAATTAGCGCTTAAATCAGGTAATGTATAATTTCTATTAGATTTATATGACATAGCCGCCAATAATTCTTCGTTTTCAATAACAACCATCTTTAAGTTATGGAATACTTTACCAACAACTAAAGGTGTAGTTGGAGTAACTGACATCCCACTATACTCAATTAAATCATAATACTTATGTTGTGAATTAACTAAAGTTTTTTCAACACCATCAGAAACAAATCTCATACCCATTGTTGTACCACTCTCAGTACCTTCATTTCTTCTGTGCCACATTACAGGTATATCTAAGTTTAATAATTTACCACTTTCTTCATCTATATGGAAAAACTCACCATAGAAATTAGAAATCGTACTATTAGTATAATGTAATACAGATATCCCTTTTTGGTAATTATCCATATAACTATTAGACAACTGATCTACAGGTAAGTTAATAGATGCAGGTTCTTTATAACCTAACAATAATTTTGTACCTATATATTGCTCAGATCCAAATAATTGATGATCATGATAAGTATTTAAACTATCTGCAAATTGACCAGCCATATTTTCATCCCATACATTACTCATATTCCATACAGGAATGTTTTCAACACAGATATCACAACTACTATTAAATGATAATGTACCTGTATTCCAATAAGCTGTTAATGAATTTGCACCATACCAATTATCTGATGGGTTGTTACCACCAGGTATAGTATAATATGTAATAATTGTACCAGAATCCGCACTTAAAATAGGTAAATCCCTATCTAAAGTTATTATATTACCACTAATATCATTAATATTATAAAATTGATTGACTGTAGCTGCAGTCATTGTATCACCAGTTGTGTTACCTAAAGTTGAATTAGATAATTTAAATACGATATAATCATTAACAGATGTTGCAGTTAATGCAGTATCTAATTCTAAAACACCTTTAGTATAAGTTGTAGTATCACTACCACCACTAAATTTTGATAAATCAACTGTACCTGTTTCTTTAATAAAAGTAGCGGATGTATTCATAACTAAACCAGTATCTACAGTTGATCCAGAAAAGAATCCTCTATCATCAGCCTGATTACTAACAACACCCTTAACTAATGTGAGTGTACTCTCAGCATTTAAAGGGTTAATTATACCACCAGTTTGGTTTATTAAAAATGACTTTTGAAAAGCTTGTTTATCTTTCGGTCTTAATATCTGTTGATAATTAACGTTTACTGTTCCATCAGCATTATAATAAAGAAATTGTCCTGTGCTAGCATTAGTTGATGGTTTAAAATCTTTCCACCCTCTAACATAATCATAGTCAATTTCTGAATCCCCTACTGTCCAAGAATTGAATGTTAATTGACCTTTAGCCAATAACTCCCTACCTACATCAGTTAGTTTTACTCTTACAAGTGCTGTATTCTGTTTATTTATGTAACTCATTACTCTTTTATTATTTTATAATAAATATACTCAATGTAAATAATTTAGTAACTATTTCCTATATTAGTAGTTAATTCGAATGTATTTACATCACTATATACCGTATCTGTTATTGTCTCACCACTTATAGGTGTATATATCTTTTTATTTTTTACTCTATATCTAAATTCATCACCAGCAGAAGCCCCCACTAAAGTTATTTGTGATAAATACCCATTTACGTTATCAACATATGGTATCACATCACTATAAATTAAATTTTCAAAATTTAAATCATCTTTAGCGGCAATTTCCAAAGTAAATTCACCAGTTACTGGTGGTTGTGGTGCATTAGCTATCGACCAAGTAAAAATAGGTCTATTAGTATCAATACCACCTAATAACCCTGTTTTAGGTAAATATACCGCCTCAACTATATCACCAACTTTAATACTATTGTTAAATATTACTCTTTTATCATTAGTTGTTGACCTATAATACTCTATATTATTAGATAATACAGATCCATTTACTGACATTATAATATTTTTAGTATCAGGAACAGATTCTAAATAAAACTCATATTTGTTTTGGGTTGTATTATAAAATACTTTATCGTCTATTGATTGTGTGTTTGTTGCACCACTAACAATAGATTCTGATATTAAATACGTATCATTATAAATCACACTATCACCTTCTGTTCCCATATAAGATACGGTTAACAACTGATTGTTAAGTACTTCGAATAATAATGTGATACTACCACCACTAACATTATAATCTAAATTTCTTGCCAATACTGATCCATTATAACTAACCATACCTACAGATTCATTACTTAATATATTAAAAGTATAATTAGTGATACCTGAAGTAGTATACACACTCTTAACATTAAAAGATGTTATACTACTACTAGTATTTCTACTAACCGTATTATTTTTTAAGTTAGGTATATCAGCCCTATTCATATTAATAAAATACCAATCATCATCGTAAATACCATATTTTTCACCGGTTAATGGGTATTTTTGAGTTGTTGTTGAATACCCTAATTGTTTTGACAATAAAGTATTTATATTTCTACTATAGTTACCTTTAAAAATAAACTCACCTTCAGATATTACAGAAAATGGTATCTCCATAGGATACATATCATTAGTTAACCCTGTTGATGGTATTTCTTCACTCGTATAAACTGGTGTTGTATTAAATACCTTATTAATATTATCGTATTTATATAAATTAAACTGAGCAGTTAAATCTTTTTCTTGTATAACATCACTTAAATTATCAAATATTACATCAAATTTAAATGTATCTTGTCTACCAACATTAGTAAAATAAACATCTCTATCACAACTAAAATAGTTATTACTTACAAAGTTAGGTAACCCCCATTGTGATGTAGCACCACTAGTTGCCCCACTTAATACAAAGTAGTTTTCTTTAAATGAGCATTCAACACCTAATTTATTAGAATCATGTATGACATGTAAATAAGGTTCGTCTAAATCAGCAATATAGATTCTATTATCCGGACCCATCTGAGCTGCACCTAAACTACCACCACTAACATCACCCACTTCTATTGCGTGTATTGTCATATCAGTCGCAGAAGTATAACTTAAATCAAATTGATATACTTTTGTTGATGCCCCATCTGTTGCATATAATTTAGATGAATCTTCAGAAAATTCTAAACCATAAGGTCCGTTTATATAAGTAAATCCAGTTATTGTTATAAAGTTTGATAATATACCTGTTGAATTATCAAAATCAAAAATATCTATAATATCTTCATCGTATATTGCACACGCTAATTTTTGTGAATTAGGTGAGAATTTTAAATAACCAATTGCAGTATTGTGAGTACTACCAATAAATGTTGTTACCGGTGCCCCAATACCTGTAGAAGATATTTTTCTAACTGAATAATTTGTCGTACCTGTTGAGTGTGATGCAACCCAATAATCAATACCATTACTATGTTTAGTAGCAGCCACTTTTTCAGTCGCCAATAATAATGAATTGTTCTTTGATGTCACTTGCCCTTCACCATTTTGTAAATCCATATCTACAACACTATACCTTAAACCATTTTCTATAGATGTTGTAAACACAAAATATTTGTTTGTAGAAGGTCTTGGTACAATTAAACAAGTTTGTGTTGATGAAGAACTACCGAATAATCCTGTACCATTCTGCATCTCAGTATTACCACTCGTATATACCGTAACCCCATCACTATAAAAAAGTAAATTACCTTCTTTATCTGACATTGTTGAAACACCTTCCATTGTGTTAACACTACCACTTATTGCTTGTGCAGTACCACCACTCTTAATAGGGTTAAAATCTATACCAGCATTTTCACCAAAATACCAATTATAATATGATTTATTCGCATTAACACTATCTTCACCACATAACGTATCTGCGCTTGTTGATGGTATTTTTCTAGTATTATCTATCGAAAAACTAGGATAATCGAATACTTCGACATCACTTTTTTCACTATAAGGGTATAATTCTGTATTACTTCTGGGATACCACCCATACTGATTACTTTCATCTCTAACACTATATGAAGTCTCATTAACACCTTTATCAATATAAGTTATAAGATGTTCCGATTTAACCTCAATATTAGTTGTTGATTCACCAGTATTTCCTGTAAAATCTATTTCTATTGTCGGTATATTTAGTAAATTAGAAAAAATAGTTAACCCAAAAGTCTCTGGTTTTGTTTTTCTTAAAATAGTATCAACATTAGAAAGATCAGTCATAAAAAAGGTTTTATTCCATGTTTGAATAAATTCACCTCTTTTATATTCATTTAATATTTGCGGTTCAACACTTAAAGGCACTTCTTTTTCGGTAATAACATTAACTCTTACCGAAACTGGATCCCCTAATTCTCCACTATATCTTCTAATTGCGTTACTCATTTATTATTTTCTTTATTTTTTTTATAAATACCCTTAATTATAAAGATTCACTCATAGTTAATTTACACTATAGATGTAATTAAACCATTTGTTACAGTAATGGTTTTTCCATCTGCTGAAGTAAAACTTCCTGATACACCTGTTGTACCAACAACAACATTACCACTAGAAT
>Ga0070746_10002776_pt1 | contig 10411 bp, 17 predicted proteins | sample VirMetDEL_Mar_21_FD_77016 | JGI IMG/M metagenome (GOLD analysis project Ga0070746, IMG submission 77016) | Aqueous microbial communities from the Delaware River and Bay under freshwater to marine salinity gradient to study organic matter... | ecosystem: Environmental > Aquatic > Marine >... | reverse complement strand
TTCGTCAAAATCCGGCATGGCTTGGATACCTACTTCCTCTGAGTATTCGTCAAACGATTTATCGGGCGAGACAAAACCATGTTTTTTCTGCCAATCGAATAAATCGCTAATCGGCAAAACGCCCTGCAAGAAACTAGCCACGACTGCATTAAGCATCATGTGGTCAGTTTGTGGCTGCACGAATTGCTGGTTTACCTCAAACACTGCAACGTCAGGATCGCCGCCCATAAAATCAGTAGCAATCTCTAATGCCTTTGTGTAAGCCAGTGTTAAGTTATAAGCGATCAACGACAATACGCTGTGCTGCGTTGCCATTTCATTACCTACTTGCATCGCTGTTTTATTAGCAGTACCCATCTCCATTAGGTTTGCGCCCATAGAAATCATCATGGAGACTTTATCTTTCATTGCTTCCTTCGCAAGCATATTCGGTTGCGCTTGGGCAAAATCGAATCTTTCGCCAGAGGGTACGCCTAAAAGTCTGCCACTACCGATATACATATGCGCAGCTTTCATTGCGTCGACATTTTCTTGCGTTAGCCCAGACATCCAAGGCTGCACCTGACCAACAGTAAATACGCTATCCTCGTAAATTGCAGAATTATTGTAGTGTCCAACATTTATTTTGGCGAGGTCGTATAGAGGCGGGTGATCGATCTCGAATGTATTAGCCTCAGAGCCAACAAACACGAAAGGAATATAATCTAAAGTGTTACCGGCGCTATCAGTTGGTATTGTCTCTTTATGTATATACCACTCACGGCGCTCATTCTGTCGATATACGCGCTGCACATATACATTTTCCTCAAGGTCTAGGCAAATGTACTCATCAACCTCATCAAATCCAAAGCCGTCCTCGTGCATTTCTGCAGCTTTAGTGGCTAAAACTATTTTCACCGGAATAACTCGAGGTCCGCGCTGCTCAACTTGCCAGTTGATAATTTGCTGCGCTTTATAGCGTGTAATCGTTGCAAATACTTTGCCTGAAATTAGATCAGCACGACTGATTTCGCCATCTGTCTCTGGAAAGTCAATAAGTAATCCAGCGCGACCATTACGCAATACGTCACGGAATACTTCCTGTGATTGTTGGTAAATATTCTGGCCTGCGCCATCAATATTTTCTTTGACATACTCAAGTTCGGGTGGAACTTCACAAGTTGGTGTTTTTTGAAACGCTTTACCTACTAACCCTCGAGAGGTATATCCTGCGATCGCATAGAATACACTACGCTTGAAATACTGGTCTCTGCGTTGGACCATTTCTTCGCTTGTATCTTCGGGATTTATTTTGCGCAGATAATCATTCAGATTTTCGGCATCGCAGATATCATCTACGAGTTTCCATTTCTCTAAGGACTTAACATATTGCGGGTGTTTAAAGTCAATACTCATCTTGCCATTCCTATATTCGTTACCACAACAGGTCTGCCCAGCGACCACTTGCGGTGTAAGAAATAACCTACGCTATCGACCCAATCATCTATCGCAGGATGTTCACTAAACTTTTCCGGTTGACCCGCTTTATCGTAGCCCTGCGACTCTAAAGCGTCAGTCAAGTTTTGGCATGTTTCTGTGTTGATTAGCCATCGATCGTGCGATAGCAATCCGTTTACAGCATTTATGCGGTCTCTAACCGCAGGGTTTGCTTTCGGATAATCTACAGAGTAACCAGAGCTGCGTATTATATCAATATCGCTAGAAGTTGCATTAGTGCTCCCAGCTTTGCCGCTAGCATCCGGATATACAGTAATTTTACGGTCTGCGGATTTAAATTGCTCGAGGCGATTACAAAAATCTCTAGTATCGTGGCTAATAATTTCAGCAACGCTAATCGGTTGATTGTTTTCAATTACGTTAATAACCGAGCAGCACCCACCGATATTGAAGTCGATGCTAACGTGTAAATATTTATCCGAATCTTTTAGCTGTCTCTCCGTATGATGTTTCCTGCGATCGAAGAAATGATAAACCTTATTCGCTGATAGGCTAACGATCTCGCCGTTTAGATACATATCGGCTAGGACAGGATCGTAGTTATCTAAAATCTGTTGAATATAGCCGTCTGGTAAAAATGGGTTGGTCGCAGTCGGTGCTTTGATCACTGCGTAATCTTCGGATGCGTTTTTAACCCATCGAGAATAAATAAACCCGCTATAGCCTTGGTCTGGCGTGGTTACGCAACCGATAGTGTTTCCGTTAGGATGCGTGCATTCTTGACGATTTCTTTCGCTTATCTTTCGCCAAACGAGAGCAGCTTTTTCTTTCGGTAGGGTATCTAACTCATCGACTATCGAATGTGCGACCTCGTAGGCTACGATTCTTTCCGGTCGATCATAAGACCTTAAAATGATCTGCCCATAACCCTGCAGATAAACGATATATTCTGCCCGATTAGTCTTATATCCGATTCCTAAATTGTTTAGCTCTTCCTCGACACCTGCTAAGGCTCGAAGCCGAAGTAGATCATAGGTCGGCATGTAATACGCGCCATTTATCGATGGATTCTGAAGCATTAGCAGGATAAGCCTTGCGATCCCGCCCTTAGTTTTACCCGAGCCTAAACCGCCAACGAGCGCAGGGTACTTGGCTTCACTAAAAACAAAGTCCTCTTGTGGCTCAGTTAGGCTTAGTTGCACGAACAACCGTCACTGTATTGTCTGCGGAGGTGCTGACCGTAGTTTGATCGGATTCTTTCCAGCCAGCTTGCGTTTTGAGATAGAAGATAGCAGCGGTTACGTTACCGTTACGGGCTTGGTTAATTAGATTAGAGCCTACGCTTGCTATCGCATTACCCTTACCCTTTTTATAAGCCTCAGAAACTTCGGGCTGTCTCTTCTCTATCTCGCGAAATGTGTTTTCACTAACACCAAAATAATCTGCCAGTTGTCCTTTAGATAAAACCGAGGCGAGCGCCTTTACTTGAGCTATTTGCTCATCATCGAATACTACTGCGGGTCTTCCACCGCCTTCGCCTTGCTTGCCTTTCTTCATCTTGCGCCAACATACTCAAACGATGCAGTAATCCTATTAGCAGAACCAGTGCTAGCCATTTTTTTTAAGCCTTTATGGACTCCTGCTCTACTTGGCTTGCGTGTCATTATCCATTGTTTACCCCTTGATAGAGAGTGGATAAAGGATTGACTAGAAGTAATTAAAGAAACCCTAAAGCCTTTAGCCTTATAAATCTTTGCAATTTCGGTCATTACGCGACCGCCTACACCGATACCCTGATAATCCGGCTTAACTACAATTCGGTGAATTCTTTTCATATTTTTGATCTTAAAATGCGGAAAATGCAATAGACTGCACCACGCAACAGGTTCTCCGTTAATCTCCGCAATATATTTAAGAGCAGATCGATTATGATCGTGGCTCAAATAGTGATAGTCCATAAATAATCGCCATTCGTCTTGCTCTGCTTTTCTGATACCGATTTCGATTTCGGGTCGCCGAAGTAACCTCCGACTGAATTCCATTTTATTTACGTCATATATCCAATCAGGCTCTAACCATTCTGCAATATCGTTATGACAACTAACGGCGATAAATTGTTTATTTGATTTACGAACAAATTTCTGAATCGCAGCCGACCCTACGCAAGCAACCTGCCGATCCACTACGGAAGTAAACTCGTCATAAATAAATGGCTTATCGGATTCCAATATTAAACGAGCAAGTTCTGCTCTCATTTTCTGACCGTTAGACAAAACGCTAAATGGTTTTAACCAATCCGGAGGCGAAGCGAATCCGACTTTACTTAAAACTTCGGTAATCTCTTTTGCGGTGATACTTTCGGGAAAATCGTCAACGATACTTTTACCTTGCCACTCGAAGCCTTCAAAAAACAAAAAATCTGGAAATAAATTCTTTGCGATCGTGGTTTTACCAGTTCCGGATGCGCCTACGATTAAACCTACATTCCATTTTTCATCTTCGATCGGAATATCTACGTCATAGCTTTTCTTCACGAAATCCATTTCGCAATCAAACATAGATTTTACTTTGTTCGCTCTAAATGAATTTCCTGCTTCGGATTGGACTACAAACTTTGCACTCGGCATCGATAGCCCTCCGCATTTAGCTTGTTGTAAATATTCTGCTGCTCCATTTCGTCATTGCATTCGATAACGATATTGAAGATTTCCGAATAAGATTCCTCAGTTGGCTCGGGATCGTCCAGATCGATCATTTTCGCGAGTTCCTCGGGATCGAAGCCGAGCAGATCGGCGTTGAAATTCTCGTCCTGCAGCCTATCGATCTCTGCAAGCAATATTTCAGCGTCCCAGTTCGCATTTAGAGCTAATTTGTTATCAGCGATAACGTAGGCACGCCTCTGGGCGTCTGTAAGCGATGAAAGCGTTATAGTAGGTACTTCACTAAGACCTAGCGTTACAGCAGCTCTGGCGCGACCGTGACCAGCTATAATCGTTGATTTTTCGTCTATTAGTATCGGATTCGTAAAGCCGAACTCTCGAATCGAGGCCGCGATCTGTTTGACTTGGCCCTCGGTATGGGTACGCGAGTTGTTGATATACGGAATCAAATCTTCCGTTGGAAGGTATTTAATCTCTAACACAGTCACCCCCAGTGATGCGATATAAGCCTCAGGCTGGGGGCGATTGTTTCATAAATAATTAAATTGGTAAATCGGGATATGAACGACAGGCTCGATGTCCTGCCAATCCTTTCGATCTTTGCGACCTCCTATTCCGAGTTGTGATTGACAAGTATTAAGACGAACGAACCCCATTCTGTCAGACCATTTAACGCCTAAGAAAACAGGAAGGCCCGTATTTTGTGATAACTCCCTAGCTTTAACCAATTTAGATAGAGCAAGCATATAAGTCTCGTAAGCATCATGCTTGCAGGTTCTACACTTTAATTCTATGAAGCTAACAGCTTTCTCGGTAGTTTCATTAAAGAATTCGCAGTGCTCAGTTCGCGTTGCCATATAATCGAGATGATAACTAATCGGCAATTTGTGTAACTTGCAACGCCATTTAGATTCAAGCGTAGCGGCTAATTCCCTTTCTGCCGCTAGGCTCTTATCATCTTCGTAGAGTTTACGCATCTCCAAGAGATTCCATTGCTGCTTCTGTTGCATAGTCTCTCGCGAGGTTGCCGATTTGTTCATCTGCGTCTGCCTCGAAGTCGGCAATTAACTCTTCGATATATGAATCTTCCATTGCCTTTGCTGTGCGCCGATATTCTGCCGCAGCCTGAATCGTGCCTTCTGCGACAAATCGATTGTGCATTTTCTGATAGCGTTCATAACCGTATATACCAGACTCCTCAAACCAAGCAGGGTAATGCTCGTTAAGATACTTTCGGCATTCGTCGATTACCATCTCGCTAGGCTCCCACTCGCCATCGATCGCAAAGCACCAAGCTGCATAATCGATTACGATGCTTTTAAGCCCTTGTTTAACCTTTGTCCATTGTCTATCTATTGCAAGCGTCATTTTAATTTCCTCGTTTAGTTACAGTTGCGTGATTCGTAGGGAATGCCAACGTAATCGTGGCCCGTAGCTTCCCATTCTTGTTTAAGATCGCAAGCACTGCTGTGATAGCCAGTGCTCCAACCCTCGATGATTGCGATAAAGATGAAAAAGAAAATCGCGTAAAAACCAATCGCGTATAAACCTTCGACTAACTTACTTTTTAGTGTCTTGCTTCGCATTTGAATACCCTCCCTGCGCGTCTGTCTAGTTTTTTCATTTCTTGTACTTCGCCATCGATTACGAACATAAGGTCATACGGGTAGTAATCGAAGCCGTCTGGCGTCCACGGTTCTGGCAGTCTACCTTTTAATCGTAATGCTGCCGCCTCTAAACTAATTTCGCCGTCAACTACTCTTCTGGCTACGGCTCGCATTTCGTCATAATACTCTTCTGTATTCATAATCCAGAGCATCACGTTAGTAGTATTTCTGTCTCGCCTCTGTGCCATCTTAAAGGCTTCTTGACGCGAATCTAGTTTAGATCGAGCGAATCTACCATCGATACTACAGCAGACCCATTCGTTTCTGGCTTGGTTATCGGGGTAGAAAATTCTGACATACCCGTATGCCCATTTACCGCATCGACCTTTTACGTTGAGCTCTTCGTCTTGAAAAATACCGTCTTGAAGTTTCATTTAATTTTCCTCGAAGTTGTGGGGGCCGAAGCCCCCGATTAATTTAGACCGTACCGTTAATTCTTTTTACCGAGCCATCGTCCTGCAGATGCTCGGAATAATCGATGCCGCCTCGATCCTTATAGACAAAAAGTTTTCTCGAACTTGCGGGCTTGCAGAACGCGATAATTTTCGCGTAATAAATTGCTTGGTCTCTGTCCTCGAAATATTCGTGCGTTTCGATATCGCCTCCTTTACCCTTTTCATCGACTGTAGTGAAACTAGTTATGTACCACAGTTCTTTAACGATGCAGTGAGTAACAGCGACAGCGTCATATTTAATTGAATTTAGTTCGTTCATTTAATTTTCCTCGTGATTAATTTTCTTTATCGGTTGTAAGTAATAACAAACTGCTTAGTCTTGCGTAGCGAAGCGATAAGCGCCTTATACCCGCCTTTCTTATTCTCGATGCGACCTTTATAGCCTCGAAGCATTAAGTCTGGATAACCTAACCACGGCAAGTCCATGTCGACATAGTCGGGCGTTATTTGATCGGGGTCTTCGATCTGCGCTTTTAGATATCGATAACCTTGCACGAATTCTTGCGCGTGGTGGAGAGTAACTTTTACATCGCAGGCGAATCGCTCGTGATGTTTAGCGCCTCTATAGTCATCGAGTAAACAAGCCAACTGGTATTCGATCTCTAGTACCATTTCCATTTCGTCTTGCGTTGGTATAACTCTCGATATCTGTAAACCATCGAAAGGGTAGGCCATCTTCAATGGATTCGTTTCGTAGGTTCGATTGCGTGGTGCTGATTTAATGTTAGTTACAGTCATGTTTCTTTCCTTTTATTTAATTTTGGTTGCTCGTTTTTGCGCGTCAATGAATAGCTCTTTATACAGTGCTCTACGATATGCTGAATGCTCGTTATTCAACATTCCGCTTAAGAATACTGACATCTCTAAGTTTACTTTGGCTCGCTCTCTGGCTTGATCTATATCTTGTTCGGTAGTCTCGCCTGAAGTTGTATTATGTTCGTGCATTATTTATCTCCTTTTAGAGATGGGGGCCGAAGCCCCCGATCGTTTTATTGATTGACTTCTGTTGCTTGAAGTTCGCCATCGTAGTCATAAGTGACGAGACCGATGGTTAATTCATCTACCTCTGTCATGTGGCGATGTATTCGATACCACTTGCCGTCGAATACAAAATCGTCGCCGATCTCGAAGACAGGAATCTCGCTCTGTTTTTCTGAATCGGTTTTAGTGTAGTTAACCCCATCTGCGAAGGCAGGCATCATGCCTTCCCAATCCCAATACATTTTGAAAAGGCGATTATCGATAACGACATATTGCCTTTGGTGAATTTCATGATCGAATTCGTCGCAATCGCTCGTGACGAACCTTCCGCCGTTATAGTAGGCTTCTAGTATCTTGCTGCCCCACCACTCTGCCATAGCTTGTTCTATCTCTCTGGCGATACAAGTTGCGTGCAGTTCGATAATCATGCTTGAAAGTAATTTGTATTGTTTGCGTGGAATAGTAGTTCTCATTTAATTTTCCTCGTTACTTGGATTGTTGAAGTGCGATTAATCGAGTGATCTCTGTTTCTCTAAAGTAGCAATACTCTTTGTATTCTTCGCAGTAGCAGTTATAGCCAACGTTGAATTGATCGTGTATGCCGACGATCTTCCAGAGCCCTCCTGCCTCTGCTCTAAACTGATCGTCGATTTCGTAACGCGCCCTGCCTGTCGTATGTCTTCGAGCAATAAATCGCGGCCAATTATCGAAATGCTCGTTTTCTCTTTCGATCTCGAACCATTCGCCTGCGTGGAAAAATCGCGAGCCTTCTTCGAATACTTTAACAATGTAATCTTCACCGCGTTCGCGTTCAAAGAATCTTGCAGGTCTGAAAACTGGGTATGCGCTTTCGTCTGGGGCTTGGCGTGGGAAGCGATCTTTGTGGAGTTTGACTAACACGCCATCGATGACGCAGATATCGCCGGTGAATAGACGGTTTGAAAAATTATCTTCTTTATCTCTTTCGAAATGAAATTGTGCGCCTTCTTGCAACGCCTCGAGCATGAGTCCGACGAAGTGTGTCAGAGTAGAACCCGACCATTGGTCATTCTGGTTTCTAACAAGATCGATAATTTCGACTGCGAGTTGTTTAGGGTTTTCCATGATTAATTTTCCTCGTTTAGTTAATTGATGTTTTACTGATTCTCTAATTGCTCGACAGCTTTCTCGAGTTCGTCGATTCTGCTTTGTATTTTTGCCATTGTGTCTTCATCTGGATCGCCACCCCACGCTGTAGAGTAATAAACGATATCTTGATGTAAGCCATCTATTTCCGCATAAAGGCGTGGAAGGTTGTGCTCTGCGATTTGCTCTTTAGTCATTTTGCTTTCCTCGGTATATGCGCCCCGAAGGGCGCGATTAATTTTACTGGTTAATAACTTCGATAATTTCGCATCTGTTCTGCTTAATTAATGCGAAGAGACCGATAAAGTCATCGTAGGCTAAAAATTCTGATGTCGTAATTTCGTCGGCCAGATTTACAAACTTGATCGCTTTCTTTTCTCTGCGATTGTTGAAGATGATTTCGTTAGTCTCTTTCATTTCGCTTTCCTCTATATAGTTAGTTCGTTTCGGCTCGTTGGCCTACGGCCAATTTTAGGTGACAAAATTTGAGAAATAAAACAATTATTTTATTCCCTTGTGAATCAACTACTTAGAACTCAGTATTTTTCGTAATTCAGCGATTCTAGCGCGTAATTCTTCGCCTTTTAGCGGCGCCAGCTCATGCTTGGGGAGAAAGAGTTTATGGCTAGTTTCGACCCGATCGGGGCGGCAATACTCTCGAAACTGAGCGAGATCGAGATAGCCTTTATGATCTTGAACCTTTCTAACTGCGATCCACAACTGCTCGGTTGTGAATTCTCGACAGCTTTTTAGCCATATTTTGAAGTCTGTCGAGCCTATCTCTGCATGAACTTTGCCGAAACCAAGCATCATACGCCAAGCCTTTGCGAACTCAGTCTTGAACGTATCGTCGGAGTGCATCGTCCGATCGGTCTGATCTGGTTGTGGTTTTATTTCTGTTATGTGTTTCATGTGGAACATCCTCTTTCGCTATCCAGTTGCCTAATGCATGCTGCCAAGATTTCATTTGATTCTTGCCGACTTTCCATCCATTAGATTCGTAATAATTGACAAACCGATCTGCTAAAACCATCGGTTCTTTTGCGCCTTTTTCTTTTGCTTTTACTGCGACTTCGGCGTTTGTCGGGGGCTTAAATATACTTTTAGATTTAGTTTTAGATTTAGTTTTAGTTTTAGATAGCATTGCGTCCGTATTGCGTTCGTATTGCGTTCGCATATTCTGCCATCTTTTTGCTGCTGCAGATTTTGCGGATTCTACCTTTTTCGCATATTCCGCAATAACCGTTTCACAGCGTTCGTGACGCCATCCTTCGTCTGTCAAAATAAAATATTCATTTAAGATTATCTCCAGAGCAGCTAATTCTTCGTCAGAGTTAGCGATAATTTTACGCCCTAACGCTCTCAGATCGTTTCTAAGAGGTTTTTCCGTGTCGTAGTAGGTATCTATCAAGTCACGATAGATCGACCGTTCTAGGCGCGTCAGATGCCTTGTAGCGGCATTAAAGTCATCGATATAGTGCGGGTAATAATGCATCGTTCCTCCTTCGTTGGGTTTCTGAATATAAATTAATCCCAGAATGAAAAAAACATTTTATTAAGCAAAGAAAAGTTTTATTATCGACAGACTGCAATCAAGCAGTACAGAACGGAGAAAATTAATATGAGTTCCAACACCATAACTGTAAAAAATGAGGAATCCGCAAATTCCGCAAATTCTGAAACCACTCAAATTTTCGAGATAGAACACAAGCCTGCGCATACGATCTACGACAATATGCTCCATGCGCAGAGACTGTTAATGGCAGAGGGTATTGCTAAGAGGTCTAGGAATACTCAGCAGAACTATAGCTTCCGAGGTATTAATGAAGTTTATGCCGTATTGCCTAAGGTTCTTAACAAGGCCGATCTATTAATCCAACCTAATGTTGTTGATATCGAGGTTCGAGATCGAGGTAAGGCAACGCACGTTGTAATGACGGTTGATTACATTATCAGCAACTCGAAAGGCCAAGAGTGTACGCGCAGAGTGTACGGCGAGGCTCTCGATTACTCGGACAAGGCAGTTAATAAAGCAATGACTGCCGCCTATAAATATTTTCTATTCCAAGCGTTTTGTATACCGCTC
>Ga0070746_10002770_pt1 | contig 10426 bp, 9 predicted proteins | sample VirMetDEL_Mar_21_FD_77016 | JGI IMG/M metagenome (GOLD analysis project Ga0070746, IMG submission 77016) | Aqueous microbial communities from the Delaware River and Bay under freshwater to marine salinity gradient to study organic matter... | ecosystem: Environmental > Aquatic > Marine > Coastal... | reverse complement strand
GAAGTGATAACTATTATGATAACATTGCAGCTAGAACTCAAGGTTTAACAACAGGTAACTATACAAATATAATTACTTTATTAAATAACGCTGACGATTATAAGTTTAATGTAATAACTGCACCAGGTATCAATAACAATAACCATAGCGCTACAGTAACTAAATTAATTGATTTAGCTGAAGCAAGAGGAGACGCTATTTATGTAGCTGACTTATATGGGCATGGAGCTACAGTGGCAAATGTTACTGGACAAGCTGATACATTAAACTCATCTTATGCAGCAGCATACTGGCCTTGGTTACAAACTCAATCAGCTACAGGTAAAAATGTATGGGCACCAGCTTCTACATTCATACCAGGAGTATATGCATTTACAGATGGAGCTAACGCACCATGGTTTGCACCAGCTGGATTAGTTAGAGGAGGATTAGCTGGAGTTATTCAAGCAGAAAGAAGATTATCTAGAACTCAAAGAGATGATCTATATGATGCTAAAGTTAACCCAATTGCTACATTCCCAGGAACTGGTATTGCAGTATTTGGTCAAAAGACTTTACAGACTAAAGCTTCTGCTCTAGACAGAGTAAATGTAAGAAGATTATTAATCGACTTAAAAGAGTTTATCGGAAACCAAGCACAGAACTTAGTATTCGAGCAAAACACAGTAAATACAAGAAACAAATTCTTAGCAGCTGTTAATCCATATTTAGATTCAGTAGTACAAAGACAAGGTCTTTATGCGTTTAGAGTCGTAATGGATGACACAAATAATACAGCTGACGTAATAGATAGAAACCAATTAGTAGGTCAAATCTTTGTACAGCCAGCTAAAACTGCAGAATTTATTGTACTAGACTTCACAGTTGAACCAACAGGAGCAACTTTTGGAGCATAATTTTAAAAATAGATATTTATAATAAATAACAAAGTATAAAATGGCAGTATTAGATCCAAATGAAATAATGTTCCAGGCGTTTGAGCCGAAAGTACAGAATAGATTTGTACTTTTTATAGACGGTATTCCATCGTTTATGGTAAAGAACGTTGCAGCACCTAACTTTACAGACGAGATCGTTAAGTTAGATCATATCAACACATATAGAAAAATTAGAGGAAAGAGAGAATGGGGTGATATGGATATGACTTTATATGATCCGATTACACCATCTGGTGCACAAGCTGTAATGGAATGGGCAAGATTATCTTACGAATCAGTAACAGGTAGAGCTGGATATTCAGATTTCTATAAAAAAGATTTAACTTTAAATATCCTAGGACCTGTAGGAGATATCGTAGGAGAATGGATAATCAAAGGAGCATTCATTCAAACAGCAAACTTTGGACAATATGATTGGTCTGCTAGTGATCAAGTTGATCTTACTATGACAGTATCAATGGATTATTGTATCCTAAACTACTAATTATACTTTACATATATTTAAGAACCCGGCATTTAGTCGGGTTTTTTGTTTGCGGCAAAAAATATTTTTCATATATTTATAATAAGACAAGTTATACTTAAATAAAATTTATGGATGCAAAATTCAATTTACCTACCGAAACGGTAGAATTACCTTCGAAAGGCCTTCTATACCCTGAAGGTTCACCTTTAGCTTCAGGTACTATAGAAATGAAATATATGACAGCTAAAGAAGAAGATATACTTACTAACCAAAATTATATTTCAAAAGGTATAGTAATGGATAAATTACTAGAATCTATTATTATTAATAAAAATATTAAACTTCATGAAATTCTAGTAGGAGATAAAAACGCTTTAATGATTGCTATAAGAATTCTTTCTTACGGTAAAGATTATGATGTTATTTATGGCGGTGAAAAAATCACAGTAGATTTAACTAAATTAGGAACTAAAGAAGTAGATTATAATTTATTAGAAAATAGTAATAATGAATTTGAATTTAAATTACCTAATACAGATAATATAGTTACTATAAAATGCTTAAATGGAGCAGACGAAAAAGCAATAGTTGAAGAAGTAGAAGGAAACAAAAAAATTAATAAAGATAGCAATACTGAATTAACATCAAGATTAAAACACTTAATTACTTCGGTAAATGGAATGAGAGAGAAAAAAGATATTAGACATTTTGTTGATAATTTTTTACTTGCGAAAGATGCTCGAGCTATAAGAAAATACTACGCAGAAATAAACCCAGACATAGATTTAAGCTATACGTTTACTAACAGAGCTGGTAGGGAGGAGGTTCTTAAGGTCCCGATAGGGATAGACTTTTTTTGGCCTGACTCCGGAATATAGAGCTGGTATATTCACTCAAATTCATAACATAGTTTATTTTGGTAATGGAGGATATAGCTGGTCCGATGTTTATAATATGCCTATTTGGCTTAGAAATTTTACTTTTAAAAAAATAAACGATTACCAATCTAAACTTGCCGAACAGTCTAAAAAAGCTTCGCCTAAAAAGCAAAACACGTTAGGTCCTAATATTCAACCTTCTTTCACCTCGAAGGGCTCTAAAAAATAGATGTAATCCTATTTATATCATATAGACCTATATGGCTGATAAACCTAATTTTAATAAAGACGAATTTAAAAAAGACGTAATCGATTCAGTAAGTGTAATCGAGGATACAGTAATTAGTATATTCGAGAACATTAATACTAAATTAAAACGTCAAGTAAAAGATACTTCTAATGAGTTAGATAGCGCTGTACTTTCAAAATTGAGAGTAGATATAAATAAATCTGTGAGAGGATTTGCTAGTAGTTTAGCAACTACTAGAAAAACTCTTAAAGATACTTTAGAAGGAAGAGGAAAAATTTCTGATATACTCAAACTACAGGTTAAAATGCAGAACAGTATATCTGAAATTGAGTACAGAAGACAATTATTAGTAAAAAACGGACTTGAAGACTCTGCAGAAATGGAAAGCCTTCAAAACGATTTAAATATTGCTTATGAAGATGCTGAAGAAGTAAACGAGAGTATTTTAAAATATCAGGAAGATATAAACGAACAAGCAGGTTTAGGAGGAAAGTTATTTCAAGCATTAGCAGATACTCCTTTTCTTGGTACTTTATTTAATGCACAAGAAGCTACTAAAGCAATTAATTTAGCTGTTCAAGATGGTAAAAGTGGAATAGAAGCTTTTGCTGAAGGTGCTAAAAAAGCTTTTTTAAATCTAGAAAGAGGCACTGTTATATTGGCAGCAATAGCAGCTATTAAAAAAATATTTCATTTTATAGTTAGCTCTATGTTTAGAGCTGATGAACTAACAACAAGTGTAGCTAAAAACCTAGGTGTATCAAAGGATAACGCCGAAAACTTAGTTGAACAGCTACAGAGACAAAATGATGTACTTACTTCTACGTCATATATTACTGAAGATTTAATTGAAGCTCAGTCTCAATTAGTACAGTTTACAGGAGCAGTTACTAGAAATCTAAATGAGCAAGCTGGCGAACAAGCTTTTTTAACTAAGTTTGTAGGTATGCAAGCCGAATCTGCAGCGTTACTTAATATTGCTTTAGATAATCAAGAGCAAGGTACTAAAGCAGTTTTCGATAACGTAAACAATACAGCAAATGCAGCTGCAAAACAAACCGGAATATTTATATCAGCTCAATCTATATTACAAGAAATAGGAGAAACATCAGCAGATATCCTAGGAAATTTTGCATTCAGTGCTGACGAACTTACTAATGCTGTATTAACCACAAGAAGATTTGGAGTTACTTTAAGTCAGGCTAAAAATATATCCGAAGGTTTATTAGATTTTGAATCATCTATAGCGTCAGAATTAGAAGCTGAGTTATTGACCGGAAGACAATTTAATTTTGAAAGAGCTAGAGCATTAGCAGTAACCGGAGATATAGCAGGAGCAACAGAAGAAGTATTGAAGCAAACTCAAAATTTAACTGATGAACAATTAAGGAGCCCTATTATCCAAGGTGCGATTGCAAAAGCAACAGGATTAAATGCGGACGAACTATTAAGAGCTAGGCAACTTACTAGAGCATTAAATAGAGAGAGTAAAGAATATAACGAGTTGCTAGAAAATGCAGCAACTGAAACTAAAAGAAGAGAGATAGAAAATCAAATACTACAAGGAGCATCTGCTAAAGAGATTGAAAAAAATATATCAGCTCAAGAAAAATTTAATAATGCTCTAACAAATGCCAAAGATCAGTTTGCCAATTTAGTAGGTTCTGGAGTAATAGATATGCTTACTAATATTTTACCTGGCGTACTAGATACATTAGCATTTTTTACAGGAACTGGGTATCAAACTGACGCATCAGATGATATAGCAGCAGCTGTACAAAAAGCTGGAAAAGCATCAGGAAAATCAGAAGAAGAGATAAATAAAGCAGTTCAAACAGCACAAAAGAAGTATTTTGAAGAAATGCGTAAATTAGATAATTTAGGAGGAAAAATAGGGAAAAGAGGAAAAAAAGGAATTTCAAACGCATTTATACAACAAGCAGCACAATTAGGATTTTCAGACGCTGAATTTGGGTTAGATAAAGGATTAGCTTCTAAAGATCTATATGGTAGAACGAATGCTTTTTATGGAAGAGGAGCTGATAAAGAGTTAGTAAATGAATATTTTAAAAATCTTTTAGCTGAAAGTAAAAGAACTACTGCAGCAATAAAAGATAATAGATACGAAGCTTTTAGATAAACTATTTATAAATAAACAATCATGGGAATATTAAACGATCAATTACCAAAATCAATTCTAGGACTTAAAGGAAATACACCTGCAAAAAGAGCCGGAGCGTTAAATACTTCTAAAATGCATAACTTAAACTCATTAGACGTTAGCAATTTAGACTTAGATGCTAAAACACCAGCTAAATATGTGGATAATAAACCTGAATAGTGCCGATATTAAAGAATTACATAGAAGGAACACAATTAAACCAGTTAAGGTATAGTAGCTATAACTCGGGCCGAGGTCCTATTGTACAGAAGAAAATACCTACCGGTATATCCGAAAGAGGAAATGAGTTTACTCAAGCCGGTAAAAGAGCAGATGATCTAGCTAGAATCGCAGCTCTAATGACTAGACCTGAAGGACTTAGATACTTATCTAATGAAAAAGGATTAAGTCAGGTAAGAATAAAAGGACAAGCACAGTCACAAGGTAAACAAACTTTATTAGGTAGACTAGTAGGAGGAACTCTTAATACTGTTAAAGTATTAGGGTCTACCTTACTACAGGTACCAGTAAACGGGACTGGTCTACATTTTGTAAAAGGATTTGGAGAAAGAGCAGGATATTTAGAAAAATCTTTTGCCGGAATAGTTAAAGAAGGAGGTTCAGCAGGACCTTCAGTAATTGGAGGAAGATACTGGGGTAGAAAAGTAGGATCTCAGTACCCTCAATTTACACCAGACGACGTTGTAGGACCAATAGGACCTGTAAGAGCTAAAACTTTTAAGCAATTTGAAAAAGAAAAATTTCATTTAGAACAAAGAATAGGCTTAGGAAATATATCAGGTAGAACAGCAGAGGAAAGAGTATCTCCTTATGAGAAAAAACCTCAATTCGATAAAATAGACAAAAAGAATTTTTTAAGTCCTTCAAGAACAGCTTTAAGTGAAGGATTTGACCAACAAGCTCAAAAACCAGGTGAAGCTAGAGATTTAGTAAAATTTAATTTTGAAGTTATTACACCTGGAGAAAGCGGCGGTAAACCTATAAGTACTTTTTTATATTTTAGAGCACTTATCGATTCTTTTAACGATAGTTATAGCTCAAATTGGAGTGAATTTAACTATATGGGTAGAGGAGAGTCCTTCTATAATTATTTAAATTTTAAAAGAGACGTAACTGTTGACTTCAAAGTTGCAGCTATGACTAGACATGAACTTGCTCCTATCTATAGAAAATTAAATTATTTAGCATCTTCTCTAGCTCCTACTTACAACAAAGACGGATTTATGAGAGGAACTTTTACTAGATTAACCCTCGGTAGTTATTTCTATAAACTTCCAGGATTTATTACTAATTTGACTTACAATTGGAATACTGTTTATCCTTTTGAAATTGCTTTAAATAGCCCTGATCCTATAACTGGTGAAAGAGAAAATGATACAGACGTTCAAGAGTTACCAATGGTATTAGATGTATCATTAAACTATACTCCAATCCATACATTTACTCCTCAAACCGGGTACTATCATTATACTACTAATGATAAAATTCAACCATTTTTCAAAGGAAATGGACAATTCCAAGATGAATTTAATAAAGACTCTGGGGTGTTAAATAATGCTTCTAGTAATACATCACCTGCACCTGATTTAGGATTTAACGATTCACCAAATTTAAGCTCTTTTTCTACACCAAGTTCATTCTCTTTAAATCAAGGAAATTCAGGATTTAACATTATTTAATGAAACGGTATAAAAAAATAGATAGATATAGAAATAAGGAAGGAAAAAGGTATAAAACAAATGCTATATACCCTACTATTCCAGAAACAGAAAACGATATTTATGTTATTGCTTCAGCTGGTGATAGATATGATAAACTAGCACTACAGTTTTATAATGATTCATCACTATGGTGGATTATTGCCTCTAGTAATAACTATCAAAAAGCTTCCCTTATACCAACACCTGGGGAGCAACTAAGGATCCCAGCTGATGTAAGATTAGCTTTAGAGTTATACGAAGATTTAAATTCATCAAGATAATGTCATTAGGTTGGACAGCAGAAGGTACAATATACAGTAATTTACAAGAGGGAATACAAATTCAACTTGATAAAAGACGTAATGTCGTAGATGCAAAAACTTCAAGAACAGATCAAGATCTAATCTACTTAAACAGTAATACCGGATGGGTTAAACTTTCATCAGGTATTATCTCTACTAATGAAGAGGATACGTACGAACCGCAAGATTTTGTACTTTTCGGTGGAACAACTTCTCAATCTGGTTCAGGAGATAATTTAGTAAAAAATCAAAAAGGAGGTTTATTTAATTCCAACCAACAAAACTACAATTCAAATAGTTCTTATAATTGGTCTGATCAGTACGGATACAGGCCTATGGGCGGTATAACAGATGCATCAATAAAAACTCACGGTACGTTTGGTGCAGTAAAAAAAGCTACTGTAAATTTTAGAGTTAATAGTTTAGAAGAATTAGAAACATTCGAAAAACTTTATATGCTTCCAGGGTATTCTATGTTATTAGAATGGGGTCATTCTCTTATATTAAAAAACGAAGGAAATGAAACCGAAGTTGAAACTTTAATAGACTACTATAAAAAATGGTTTAGAGATAAACCGCCTTCAGATCCTAAAGCAGCAAAACATAGATCTACAGCCGTGCTTGAAGCAGTACAGGAGATAAGAAGCGGTTCTAATTTTAATTACGATGTACTTTTTGGTAGAGCATCTAATTATTCCTGGAGTTTAACGGACGAAGGAAGTTATGATTGCTCAGTTGATTTGATTGGGTATGGAGAAGTAGCAGAATCTCTGTCTGCTATTTTTACTGTTTCTGCCGATGATGAAGATAAAAATTTTATCGGAGAAAATACTGTTAATACTTTCAAAGGTTATTTAGATTTAATTTTAGATACTGCACCTAGTCTTACTCCCTCCGATGGTCTTTCTCCGATAGCTTCTTTAGAAGAAATTATTAAAGTAAAAGAAGAGCGAGGAAAAACAGAAGATCTAGAAAAATTACAAAAAAAAGCCGATAGATTAAAAACATTAGGGATAAATCCACTAACCCTCAGTATTGAACCACCTAATACAGGTACCCCTAATTCTTACAAATATATTACTTTTGGTAGTTTTCTAAATATGATTAATAGGCACTTTATGTTAGCTGATGACGGTATAAAGTGGGTTAAATTTTATTGCGGCAAGTACGATACTGATATTGACAGTAGTGAAGTAGTTTATGAAAATAAGAGCCCTTTTGTTACTTTCTCTGATCACATTTCAACAAATCTTAAAGTATGTTTTTTACCTAAACCGGTTATAGCAGTTCCATCTAGTAATTTAAGAGTATTTGAATATACTTTTTCTACATCACATACAGTTGCCAACTCTATTCATGGAGACTATAACGATATTTTAAATATCTTTATTAATGTAAATCTTATATCTGAATTATATACAGAACTTATTAAAAAAACAGATGTGCAAGATACCGGGATCTATGAACTTGTTGAAAAAGTTCTTAAATCAGTTGCAAAAAGTTTATCAAATATAAATAATTTTTCTATAGAAGATAGAGACCAGGTTAAATTTATTTGCGATAGAAAAGGTACACCTAGTTATGATAATGTAACGTATACTTGGGATCTTTTTGGTTCTAAAGGACTTACTAGAGGAATAACATTGCAAAGTGTAATTCCTAGTAGTCTAGCAAACATGATTGCTGTTGGAGCAGCAGCAGGGGGAAGTTCTTTAAATGAAGATATTTTTAATTTTGAAAATTTCTACAAAGGATACGTTGATGGATACATAGAGCAAAGAACTTTAGATAAAGTAAGAAAACAAAGAAGTCCGGCTGAAGTAGCTGAAGACGATAAAATAAAAATAGTTAATGCTGCTAGGATTTTAAACTCTTATCTCAAAACAGTAAATGAATCTAAAGTAGATCCTGACATAGATGAAGTTGATATTATTACTGCTCATAGAATAGTTACTAATTTATTTTTGAAAAATACTCTAATAAAACAAGGAAAAAACCCTCCTGGTATTATTCCAATAGAATTAAAATTCGATTTATTAGGAATCTCTGGTATACGGATTACTGATATTTTTAATGTTGCACCAGGACTTTTACCATCAAGATATAAAAATAATGTTAGTTTTGTTGTTACCGGTATAGATAATAAAATAGATTCTTCTGGATGGGTAACTAGTATCACTTCACAAATGATTATCACTGGAAAATATTTAGAAGAAGAAGAATACGATACTAGTGTAGTAGAAGAATTAATACAGGCAGGAACCTTATTAGATGTTGGTGAAACTGCTTTAGATAGTGAAATATTATTTCCAAATGCAGTTGAATTGAGAAAATATATAGCTGGGTATCCTAATTTATTTGCGGAAAAAGGAGCAGAATTAAATAGCTCAGGAGAGGATATAAGTGAAAAAACTCTTAAATTAGGCCGTAACATTATTGTAATTGCAAATATGCTTTTAAAAAATCCTGCTAAAGTCGCACTTTTTATGAGAAATAATCCTAATGATGCAGAACTTAATAATCCTCAAGTCTACGATTTTACCACTCTAGATCCAGTATCTACAAACCTTATAGATAATTCTATAGAAAACCCTGCAGGAAAATTATATAGATTTACAGCAGGAAATGATAGACACCATAAAAAAGGAAAGCACCCAGAAGGTAATGCCTTAGATATTGCTATTAATCAAACAGATAGCACACAAGCTTGGATTAATGCTACTAGGTTAATGCTTGAGGTTAGTAAAAGTATACAGTCAATAGTACCACACAAAATGACCCCTGAACTAAATTTGACTGTAGATGGAACTTATTACCCTATATCACATAACGGTACTGGAAAACACTGGCACTGGGCTGTAATTTAAACTATATGTATTTACCAAAATCAAAATATATCGTTAAATTTACAAAAGGAGGAGAATTTACTAAATCTGATGGATCTAGGTATGTAGGTAGTTATATAGAAACCTATAAAGGAAATGTTTATGAAGGAAAAACTTTTAATTCTAAATCTAAAAAACTTATAGATCTAAGAGGAGGACCAGACGAACATACTCTTACTGCAAAATTTAAAAGCGACCGTATAGTACCGACTGAAGAAGATTATAAAAAAGGTACTTTTAAGAGATATATTGTCCAAGATAAAAGAACAAATAAGATTGTTGAAGTAAGTTATAAAAACTATATAAAACTTTCTAATGAATTATATACAGAATCAGTAGTGATAAGTTGGGAACTTAGTAAACCTCTAGAAAATCTTAATAAAGGACCTTATATTTATTTTGGAGCAAAAGCTAAAAATAAAGAAGCCGTTTTAGAAGCAGAAAAAACAATTCAAGGACTATCTTCTTTTTTAAATAATTATGGACAGTTTGTAGTTTAAGATTTTTATCTTATCTTACTAAAAAGGTTATATATGTTTTATATTATTGAGACTGATACTCAATTAGAAAGGTTACAGAGCTTTGGTAGATTAGGAGGGTATGTAGACATAGTTCCTTCTAATTATTTTTATCATCCTAAACTTACTTCTACAGTAGCTGTATACATAAGGCCTACTAATTCCAAGCATGGATTCATAGTTCCGATAGATCATGATGAAGGACTTAATGTAGATAAAGAACGTGTCTATGAAATTCTTAAATCTTATAGTACACTTTATACACTAGATAAGAAACTCTTACTCTATCACTTTAATCTACAGGGAG
>Ga0070746_10002765_pt1 | contig 10453 bp, 24 predicted proteins | sample VirMetDEL_Mar_21_FD_77016 | JGI IMG/M metagenome (GOLD analysis project Ga0070746, IMG submission 77016) | Aqueous microbial communities from the Delaware River and Bay under freshwater to marine salinity gradient to study organic matter... | ecosystem: Environmental > Aquatic > Marine >... | reverse complement strand
ACTACGTGCCCAAATAGTACAAGGATGATTATACATCATCGGTAAGTAAGGAGTAACTGTACGTTCTTCTGGTTTGAGTGGCTTTTCTGGAGCTTTCGCTTCATTCAGAATTGCCGTTTCCTCTTTAGTAAGAGCGCGAGGAATAAACCCCAGGACTAGATCAATCCAGATACAAGTGCAACATATCTGAGCTACTTCCAAGGGCATTTTCACAATGTGCTTGTCGACGTGACTTTCGGCATTCGCATCGAAATCTTCGTCAAGGTAAAATAAATTCATGGTTACTCCGAAAATTTCTTATATTATACTAAATTCGAAGTTTGCTGTCAAGATCTATTTTAGGATCTACTGCATATACAAGCTCTTCTGTGTCGTAGTTTCGCACCTCTACATGTGACTTATGTCTTTTTGCCATGTGTTCTGCGAAATTCATTGCAGTTTCAAACTCATCAAAACGCGTATATTTTTCGTATCCGCCCTTTAAAAAAGTAACCATGTAAGTTTGCATTTCTACTCCTTAGGTAGAAGGACAGGCTGCCCCGTCATCAGATTGATCATATCTTTCGTCACCACAGCCATACTTGTTATCATTATTAGTATCACAAGCACGTTGCCAATTGACTTGTGTAAATGTTAAACCTTCACTCCAAGGAATAAATGCTTTACACCACTCATGAGAGCCCATAGCTTGGCTAGGCTCTGTACCGTTGTCAACAGGCACATAATCTCGGCGTGTAGTCTCTGGGAACTCTTTAAACTGGTAAGTACGGCCATTATTGTATAAACGCTGCTGGTACAACTTACCTTTTGTTACATGAATCTTTTCGTCTTCTTCTAGGGTTAACGTAGATCCATCATTATAATTAATTACAGTTTCTGCGGCTACGCAGATGGGCACAATAGCCAACAGAGAGAGTAAATACTTCATTTTATCTCCTAAGGAGATTATACGTTTTCTAACCTCCGCATGAGCCTTTCAGCTCGGTTCGTAACTTGCCGATACCACAAAGAGTCTCGACCTTCAACTGCTGCCTCTTTCCATTTGCCTTGAGACAGCATATTCTGCATATTTTTAAATTTTGCTAAACGAGGAGCACCTAGATTAAATGCCATGTTCACTAAGATTAGTTGAACCTCTTCTGGCCAATTGTGCCACTGTCCGTAAAGTCGCTCGCAGTCCTTAATGGCACACTCAACGTCTCGATCGAAGAGCTCCCTGGATCGTTCTGCCGTAATAGGAGTACCGGTTGGTTCTCCAAACTCTTCATCTTGTTCTGTGACCAAGTGTCCAATACCAATAGTAGCGTACCCCAAATGATCTTTATAAACTTCAAGAATTTCTCCTTCATCTGATTTAATTTCTTCATATAATCTTTCACGATTCATTTTATATCCTTGACGTTGCCATACATTTTTTTCCAATGATCCACCTCATCTATATAGCAATTGTGCTTTTGGGACCTTGCCCAACTTAGTTCTTGAATGATACGATTATACCATTGTTTATCGTACTCGTCTTTTGCCTTATTCATATCATTGGAGAGTTGACTAATACGAATATCAATGTATTCAATTATGTCGTGTCCCTTACCCCTTCTCATGTTTGCTCCTATAATCCGTGATTGCGGCTTTGATCGCGTCTTCGGCCAACACGCTACAATGTATCTTTACAGGCGGGAGTGATAGTTCTTGAGCAATTTGGACATTGCTGATCTTTCCCGCTTCGTTAAGGGACTTTCCTCTAACCCATTCTGTGAGTAGTGATGAAGAAGCAATAGCACTGCCGCATCCGTAAGTTTTGAATTTAGCATCTTCAATAATTCCGTCGGTCGATACTCGGATTTGAAGTTGCATGACGTCTCCACATGCTGGAGCACCTGTGAGGCCCGTTCCGACAGCCTCATCATTTTTGTCAAGTTTTCCGACATTTCTGGGATTTTCATAATGATCTAGTACCTTTTCTGAGTACATATTTCTTCACTCGCTTTATGCTCCCATATGTTTGGTAGAAGCCCGTGCACAAAGAGTATAAAAGCTATTCTCCAAGCGCCTATCAAATGCTGGATATATGTTTTGTCTACTTCTTCTAAATGATTCATACTAATACTTCTTTTGCTACAACCCTACATTCAGGCCAAGTTTGGTTTACTCTACAGTCGACCTGTTTAATTTCTATGGTGGTGCATCCTGTCACCATCATAAGTAGTACACAAACGCTTAGTTTCATGATATATCTCACACTTTACAGAGTTATTTATGGTATTACCTTGCCAACTAAAAGCAATTAAACATAATATAAATACTACTGTTAATAACCAGTCTTCCCAACTCACCGCCACTTTGGGCCTTCTACCCAAGTTACTATACTGTTTCTAGTTCCTGAAGTAACAGGAGCTACTCTATGTATTGTAAAGCTTGGGAAAAATATAATACTACCTTTTTGCAATGCTTCTTTTGGCAACTGTGGAATTGAAGCATCAAACTCTAACTCTCCGCCTTCATATCCGTCGCTTAGTATAAGACTGAGACTTAATTTTCTATGAAAAGTTCCTTGAGCTAACCAATCTACATCATGGTGCCAGTTATACTTCCCAGGAGTCTCTGTATCTCCTTCGTACTTAGTGAGTTGAATTTCATTAATATATTGAAGATCAAAGTTAAAGTGATCTCTATTAGCCCGTTGAACATAATACCATAATAGCTTTACTATCTTTTCTTCTTTGTACGGGTGGGCCCATGCGACTTTACACTTTCTAAAAGTTTCATTTACTTTACTATCCTCTCCAAATCCAATAGAAGGTTCTAGGTACTCATACCTTTCCTCTAAATGGGACAACAACGTATCGCATTCTTCGTCTGTTATAGCTTTGTCGAAAAAACACCACTCTGATTTCATATTTATTACCAATCCAATAGTTTATTTATGGTTCCTTCTTCTACTACTTCTTCGGTATCTTCAGGAGTTTCTTTAATCATTGTCTCAATACTTTCTTCATAGTATATAATGAGTGCTTTTTGTTGATTAATATATCTTCGTAGCTCTGCTACATTTAAAGACATATTTTCATAATCTGGTACACTTACTGCAAAAAATACGTTGATTCCTGATTCTTCTTCGAATCGTTGCAGGAACTCTTCCATATTTTCTGGAGTAACTGCATACCACTTAACTCTGTGTAAGTTAAGAGGTTTAGGCTGTGGTTGGATAGGAATATCCTTTACCACATAATCTGTTTTAAGTACTACTTGGGGTTCGACATTTGCGCATCCACTAGTCAACAGCAGGAGGCTGCTTACCAGAATCAATTTCGAGCTCATCAAAGATTTTAGCTGTAGCATTATTTACTCTCTTTTCAATAAGACCTGGCTTCTGTAGTGTAAGAGCAGTGAGGTCATGTCGTCGTAGTTTAGCAGAAAGCTCGTCTTGATACTCTTCCGCTTCTTTTGCTCGTTCTTGTAATGCTTGCATATTCTCTTGTGCGATTGCATAGTCCCGAGCCATTGAGTTAATAGTTTCTTGATTCGTTTCTGCTGCAACCATAAGTTTGGAGTTATTATCTCGCAGAGTTGCGATAGTAGATTGAGTATCTTTATAATACCACAATGCTCCACCACCCATTGAACCTACTAACATTAAAATTATTAAGTATGGCATGTTGTTCTCAAAAGCCCGCCTAATTTCTCAGGCGGGTATTAGTTATGTAAGGGGCATTATACACGCAGTAAGCGTGACTGCTACCCAAAAACTCAATATATAAATACCATAAGTATTTAGAGGTCGAAAAAGTTTGGTTTTAGACATCATTTATCTGCACAACCTTTGCTTTTTCTTTTTCTGGAACTTCTTGATACATATCTACACATAAGAGGCCGTTCTTCATAGTAGCTTCTTTTAGCTTAATGTTTGTTCCTACTTTAAATACTCTGGTAAAAGTTTTCCCACTCAGCCCTTTATAGACGAATACTTCATCGTCTGCTGCTTCTTGTTTTGCAGTGCCTTCAATACGAAGCTCGTTCTTATCAAACGTAATCTCAATATCATCTTTGTCCCAGCCAGGAACTGCGACTTCTACACGATAGCCGTTGTCTCCTACCTTGAGTACATTATATCGAGGGTATCCTGTCATAGGATCGTTTGCAAAGAAATCGGGGGTCATTCTATCAAACCCTAGAAAGAACTTATGAAAGTCACTCATATTTATCATTTGCTTTGTCATTTTTTTCTCCTCTGCGCCCTGCTCGGTACGCAACTATGAGAACCCTTTCGGTATTCTCTATTCTAATTTCCGAGTTATAGAGATCGGACTCTTAATATGGAAATGAATGAATATATAACATCCATGATATAAAAGCTATCAAACCGGCCTGTATTACGAGAGCGCCCAGCACTATACATACTGGACATACTGCGTTCGCGAGCATTGGGTTTTTACTTACCCACTCTTCAAATTCTTCTTCATTCATTAATATATTTTTTTAAGATCGTAGCCTACAGGATCCACAACTTTGATCTCGTGCTTTCGCCCATCAAGATCAACAAATATGAAGTGATTAGGGGTAGCTTTTTTAATTACTCCTGCTCTGTAGGTTTTAGGGTTGCCACTTGTGATTCGAGTACCATCTCCCAGAATTTCTGTTTTGCCAGGAAAGAAAATAGTTAACTCATACTCTTCTTTGATAAGAGTAAACCACCAGTTTTTAATTTTATTCCACATCTGGCTCTTCCACTTCAATATAGCCTTGGTCTATAAAGTACTGAACTGTTCCTTCAATACCCTCCATTTTACCTAACCTCCAGCAGTGTATTCCACACCCAATAAGGCAAAAGATAAATACTACAACATTTGTATCCAAGGGCTTATCTCCATTTTTACTTAGTTTATTAAGTTAAACTTCATTTTCCCACAAATTATATCAAAAATAAGTATGAAAGTCAAGAAAAATTTTTTGGGTTGTTCCCAACATACGTTAAAAAAAGTACTTGACATTCAACTGAATTTTTCGTATAATATACACTATGAAAAAATACGACAAACAGCCTTGGTCAGATTCCGAAAGGCACGTTCTTCGGGATTATTATTATACTTTAAGCATGGAACATTTGCTTGAAATATTACCTGGCCGCAGTCCCAATTCAATTAGAAAACAAGTTGCCTATCTTAAAAAAAGAGGTTGGTATTTTAAAAAGGAAAAATGAAAGTAAAAATTAGAAATAATAATGTTGACAAAGCACTTAGAGTGTTCAAAAAGAAATGCAGCGAAGTAATTTTTGAATATCGCGAGCGTGAATACTTTGAAAAACCGTCTGTGCAAAGACATAAAGCCAAGAAAGCCGCGAAACAACGAGAACGTCGGCGTATGCAAAAGGAGCAACTAAAACATGGCAAGTGTAAGTAATTTCGAGCTTGTAGGCGATTTCATGGAAGGTTTTGGGCAAGAGGTTCATTGTGAACCGAACTGGCCTGACTTCTCCACAAGAGACCTTCGCTTAGAACTAATTCACGAAGAGCTGGAAGAGCTGGAAGAAGCTATCCATAATAAAGATATGGTTGAGGTCGCAGACGCTCTTACTGATCTGCTATATGTCGTATATGGAGCAGGTCACGCGTTTGGAATTGATTTGGATGAGTGCTTTCTTGAAGTCCATGAAAGCAACATGAGCAAACTTGGTCCCGACGGTAAAGCAATTTATCGTGAAGATGGTAAAGTAATGAAGAGTGAAAACTTTTTTGCTCCAGACTTTAGTCATATTTTAGGACTATGAAAAAACGAATCAAGTTTAAACATTATAAAACTGGTGAAGTGCTTACAATTGTAGGCACTCTTCCCAAAGAACTTAATCATCCGCAGTCTGATAGATATATTGTGCGCTCTGGGGTACAAATCGTGGATGTAATTAAGTCTACGGTGGTTTCTATTGAAGAAGTTATTTAGTACCCTACCTTTTGCGGTTATGGTAGCTTGTGGTGGAGGAGGAACCTCCAACCCCGTTGAGACCCCTGTAAAAATAGCACCCGCCCCTCCTACAATCGTATCAGAAGAAGAGTATTGTATAGAATATACACTATACAAAGATACTACTTATAGCGATGGTACTGTCGAAAAACAACTACTGAAAGAAAATGCAGAAGAATGTGGGTATATTTCATATCCTCAGTTTGGTACGCCCGTAGGAGAAGCATATTGTGCGAATACTACAGGAGCTAGTAATAGATTCCAACAACTTCTAGAAATTATACAAGGTCTTCAAAGGGAAGATCGTTTACAAGATTATGCAGATGGTGAAGGAGGTACTTACACAGAAAGAACTGTAAGTATTGACCAAACTTGCTTTGTACAAATGGAAAAGCCTACTGACTGTCCTACTGCTCGATCTGATACTGGGGATTCTAGATATAACTATCTAACTTGCGATGGTATCAAGCAGAAAACTTCAGTGAGTTTTCCGTATGATCCTGGAGAAGGTAAAGCTATTATTGATATGCTAATTGTATTCGATAGCAATATTACTGAGGAAGATCGTGATGGCATGACGGTAGAGCAGTTTATTGATAAGCAAGTATATGAGTTGAATAAAATATACTTGAACTCTGAAGTTAATACATTAGTTAGAGTAGCAGGAATTAAAACTGTTGAAGTAGCTCCTGGGGACTTATATAGACAGTATACTGCATTTTTTGATGCTAGGTACGAGTTTCAGGCTCTGGATACTTGGCAAAGAGAGGTGGATGCTGATATGGCATTTTTATTTAAGAAACGACCAGAGAATCCTATTGCCTGTGGAGTTGCGAGCTTAGATGCTACAAGAGGTTTGAACAGAACTCGTGGTATTACTCAATGCTTTCACAACAGTGTATTCCAAGAAACTAGTACCACTCGATATTATGAACGTGCACATGAAACATTTGCACACGAAGTAGGCCACCTACTTGGAGCGCAACATGAATACAGAGATGCTGACACGCCCGGCTTATTTGAGTACTCCTTTGGTTACAACATCCCAGGTTATAACCCCAATTCAGGAAACCCCGACTACGAAGGCTCGTGGGGAGGATACGGGACCGTTATGTCGTACGCGGACTTACCCACCGGACGATTTTCGGATTACGATGTACGACGTGAAATACAGGAAACTGGCGAATCAGTACGTTGGGGGACGATGGGTGGATGTTTCTGTTTAGATCCTGTAGAACAGCAACCTCCTCCTACAAATAATGCAGAAACTATACTTCGTACTCGTTGGGTAATGAGCCAACTACATGAGCATGAACACGCTGTTCAGTTTTCTACTTCTGTGGAAGTGGAGATGGAAGAAGATATTTGTTTGTTTTAAATAAGAAAAAACCGGCCTAGCGCCGGTTTACTAATTCTTCGATAGCTCCCACACTCATAGGCGAGGTCATTTTATCTACTTCTATTTTTAGAACCCGAGGAGTACATACCCCAGGAATGTTATCTGCTCGTCGTCTTTCCATTTCGTACTTTGCTGCGGCTTCTGCTTTTGAACCACTGCTGAATACTCCAAGAAAGTATTTGAAATCAGACTTATCATTTTCCATCATTACTAGGTGTAGCGGTTGCATTTTTCTCCTCTTTTTTTCGTATTGCGATCGCTGTACTTTCGGATCGTCCGTGATAGAGTAAACTGCCGTCGAGAGCATATACTTTGAATATATACTCTCCCGGACTTATTACTTCTCTTACAATATGAGTCATTCTACTTCGATACCGTAGATTTCAGACTTGAACTCAGCACTCTTTCCAAATACAGCAGCAGCTTTTGCTCGCTCTGCACGTTGTACTACAGGTGAGTTGGGCTTTCGCTTTGTACGAAACGCACCGTGAGAGGTTATTTTTTTGCCGGCCATAGCAGCATTCTGCTTGATTCTACGACTCAACTGTGCATCATAAATCATTGTCTTTGCCATTATAATATTGCTCCCATATATGTGATATAGTAGTGTGCTACTGTATCTGATTCGTTTAAGCTGTCTCGTTCCCGAAGTGCATCGTAGGAGTCGATCCAACTATTCATAAAATAAATATTCTTGCCTGTGCTGCACCATACAACAAAGGCATCTAATTCTTCTCGCAACCAAGGAGTCTCAAACATCGTAAATAAATTCGTCCCTGTTACTTTCTTCCCAATATGCTTCCCACTCTTCTCCAGTGATACCAGTTTTGATAAACTCTCGGTCATCATCGGACAGATGAGGAAACACTTTTTGAATGAGAGCACCTGCGGCCCAAGCATTCAGTTGATCCTGGGTGATGTTCATTTCTCGCACCCGCTCAACACCCGTGAGAAGGCTTTTTCTTTTAATTTCCATACATACCTCCTATTTCTTAGAATATATTATAGCAAAGGAAAAACGAAATGTCAAGAAGTTTTTATTCAATGCTACCCTGGAAAGGTAGAATATTTTTACGTTTGCTAAAAGGGGTAGAGATAGTATAGTTCATGGACCTGGGCAAAAAAGATACTTGTGTTATGCCAAAAATTGTGATAAAATATATACTAATTGTTAAACAATAGAGTCCAATCGAGATTCTACTTAACTCTAAGATAGATACTGTGCATAAAGCTATTTGTGCGATAAGCACTCTCGAAGCGTAAGCGAGAGAGAGTGCGTACCCACTAATTAGCTTGTTGTTGCATAGAATCTATCGTCAATCCCATTCTTACTTTGCTTCTGTCAAAGTAAATTCCGACTAATCGTTAAGACTTCGTTAAATTTAATAATGACTTAACGACCCCGCCTCAATTTCCTCCACTTGTACTAAAAATTCGTCTTTTAATAACACGCTCAACTTACGCCAATTCGCGATAAGCCGCTTTTCGTAAAACGTACCCAAACAAATTAAAAACAATTAAGGGAAATTTAATCCTAGAGCCGTTAGTCTGGGAAAATTGCTATGGGAATTATAGATAGTATGAACCATGCCATTAGAGATATAAAAAACTCTTCCACACTTTCTACAGAGGTGAACCAGCTATATACTGTCATTCCAGTTATATAACTCCACCAGAGTAACATTCCTACTTCTCGCATTTTTTAACTCGCTTCTTCTTCATTACAGGTGTATAAGAAATACGGTATACTCTATTCTTCCAGTTATCTTCTTGCTCTTCTATAAATGATAACCCCGCTGAGACCCCTGATAAGGTATACTCTGCTATGGGTTTGTGATTTTCGTACTCAACTACATAAATCGCCATTTTATAGCCACCACCCTAAGTTTTTTCCGTTGTGAATTATAATGAAAAAGCACGTCACGACATGCAACGCCCACCAGAATGTCCGTATAATGGCTACTAAGTCTGCTTCCTCTTTCGAACCAACTTTCTCGCCTAGTGACTTCGCCCACACCCGCCACCATTTCTTCATTCTGATAATACTTTCTCGATTGTTTTAAGAGTTGACTTTGGAGCTTTCTCGAGACCAGCCAAAGATTCACTCTCAAGTCCAAGACAGTCGGCAATACTTTCAACAATCTCCACTTTAGTGACAGGGTTCTCCCCAGTTTTAGTCTTGTAGACCTCACGGCGATATACACCTTCGCGTGATAGTTTGCCAATGACTGATTTAACACTTTTACTGAATTCATCTGCTAGCTCCTCTACCGTATCCCTAGATGGGCTGGTTTTATATCGCTCGATCATATACTCAGTTTGATCTTTTGTATAGTTCACTACTTAATCCTCGTCGGGTGTAAAAATAATTTCAAGTTCTGGCTCTTTGACAACCAGTTTATAAGTACCATCTGATTGTAGCTCTGGTACTACATTTTTAGAATAGTTTAGGAACTCGACGGGAATGTTTTCTCCACCGATCTTCCTGGCAAGCTCCAGGACTACTTCATCATAAAAGCCCTCTACTTTGCCGCATTCTTCTTCCATATAATTAAGATTCGCATATGCATCATCTATGTGGCCCCAAATCTCACTTAGAGTTTCCTGTAACGAATGGATTCTCTCATATATTTTTCGTGTTTCGGGATCTTTCGGAGTTCGCTTGCGCGATGTAAAATCAATTACTTGTCCCATAACTTATCTCCTGTTAGGTACATTGCGTATTTCAGCATAAAATTTTCTCCCTAAATTTTTATTCTTATAATTTTCTCATACTTCGAGAAAAATGTCAAGAAATATTTTCGAGTATGCATAAAAAAATCCCCACACATCGCTGTGCAGGGATTTTGATGGTAATTTTTATTGGTTTACCAACCCCCTACTTCTTTTGCAGGTCTAAGTAGGCAGACCTTGTAGCTAGGTTTAAAGCCGCGAACTACCACTAGGCTATATAGTGCCTTAAAGTAGCCATGAGAGTTTTCGACGCTCTATCGCGATTTGCTACTTACAGGACTTCCTCCTATAGTTAAAATGGTAGACTCCTCCTCTGTTCTACCCTGATGCAACTCCGGATGTTTCATCAGCCGCATTTTCTTTTTT
>Ga0070746_10002763_pt1 | contig 10457 bp, 6 predicted proteins | sample VirMetDEL_Mar_21_FD_77016 | JGI IMG/M metagenome (GOLD analysis project Ga0070746, IMG submission 77016) | Aqueous microbial communities from the Delaware River and Bay under freshwater to marine salinity gradient to study organic matter... | ecosystem: Environmental > Aquatic > Marine > Coastal... | reverse complement strand
TCACTAGATCATTCTCCTTTGATGGTGGTCAAAAGGTAGACTATTATGACTACTCAACACTGGTCAGAAGAGAACAGGCTCAAACACCTTCTAGAAAACTGAGAGTATACTACGGAAGAGCATATTATGATCCTTCCGATAGTGGAGACATCACCACAGTAAACTCATATAACCTGTTTGACTATGGTACTGAGATTGCAGTCACCAATGGTTGGAGACACCAGGATATTGTTGACGCAAGACCAAGAGTAGCCTCCTACGCTGTAACTCAGAACTCAAGATCACCATTTGAATTTGATGGTAGATCATTCGATCTCCAGAATGGTGGTAATCTCCATAGTGCACAATACATTTTGGCCTCTGATGAGTCCATGACACTCGACTTCGCATATTATCTCGGTAGAATTGACCGAATTTATGTCGATACACAGAGAAATATCAGTGTTGTATCTGGTACTCCTGACGATCAACCAAGATTACCACAGGATATCACTGGTCAACTGAATATCGCTAACATTTACCTTCCACCTTATCTTTATGATACGGCTAACGCAAATGTGACATTCATTCAACACAAGAGATATCAAATGACTGATATCTCCAACCTTGAGAAGAGAATCAAGAACATTGAGTATTACACTTCACTGAACATGCTCGAACAGGAGACCGTAAATCTCTTCGTTCAAGACGCAAATGGTCTGAACAAGTTTAAGTCTGGTGTATTTGTTGATAACTTCTCAACTCTTGAACCACAGGATAACAAACTGGGTGTCAGAAACAGTGTTGACACTAACAAGAACCTCCTGAGACCTTCTCACTATACCACGGCATTCAATCTTGAACTGGCAACCAATACTATTACAGGTATCGGTACAACCACACTGACAAACGCTGATTCCAGATTCGCTGATATTCTTGGAACCAACATCAAGAGAAGTGGTCAGATCATCACTCTTGATTATGACGATGAAGTTTACTTCAGACAACCTTACGCTACAAGAACTGAGAGTGTTACTCCTTTCGTTGTAAGAGAGTGGGTTGGTAGAATGAGACTGGAACCAGATACTGACATCTGGGTTGAGACCAATAGACTTGAAACCAGAAACATTGAGTCAGAAGGAACCTTCGACGCAATGGCTTCATTCTTGGGAGCTGAGATTACAACGGCAGAAGATGGTTCTAGAGTTGGTGTAAGTCCTGTTGTCTGGAACTCCTGGGAAACCACGGGTGTTAACATCGATATCGGATTTGATGCAGACACTAACACCGAAATCAGTGAAAACATTGAGAATGTAAGAACCACTGGTGGTGTTCGTGACTTGGGTAACAGATGGTGGGGTAGAGACTGGACTAATGTTGAAACCATTACCAGAACTGCAACTACAACCACTACCGTATCTGTAGATGGTCAGACTACACTTGACCAGAACAGAAGAGGTGACCAGAGAACTATTACCGAGTTCATCAATACAGAATCACTTGGTGATCGTATTGTAAGTCGTGAAGTTATTCACTTCCAGAGAGTAAGAAACATTGAAGTTACTTCTACATCACTGAAACCATTCACCAGAATGTATGCATTCTTCGATGGTGTTGATGTAAACAACTTCATGATTCCTAAACTGATTGAAATTCAGATGACCTCTGGTACATTCCAGATTGGTGAGACAGTTCAAGGTAGAATGAATAATGATGGTATTGAATTACTGGCCATCGGAACTTCACCAAGAATTGACTTCAGAGTTGCTAATCCAAACCACAAGTATGGTCCATACAACAATCCTTCGGATGTTTATGATACTAATCCATATGATAGAGAAGCTATTCCTGAAACTCAATACACTCAATCGAGTTCTATCATCAATGTAGATACATTCTCACTGGCATCAGAAGACTTCACTAACTTCAGAGGTTGGATTCGTGAAGGTATGATTCTGACTGGACAAACCAGTGGAGCACAGGCAACTGTAACTCAAGTGAGACTTGTAACTGACAGAGTTGGTACTCTTCAATGTTGTTTCCAGGTTCCTGATAGTTCAATCTCCACGAACCCAGCATTTGAGACTGGTAGAAATGTCTTCAGACTTACCAGTAGTGCTATTAATACTCAAGTCCCTGGTAATGTTTCATCTTCCTCAGAAGAGACATTCTTCTCACAAGGTGACCTTGAGACCACTCAAGAAGTTACCCTGTCTGTAAGAAACTCTCGTGTTAACACACAAACACTGACTGAAGAGAGAACATTCAACGCTGGTGAAATCACGGCTGATGACTTCTCAGTTGTTGCAGTCGGTGATGCTGGTAGTGAAGAGAATATTACCACTGGTACAGAAAGATGGTTTGACCCTCTGGCTCAGACATTCCAAGTTCCAGATGAGACTGGTGTATTCATCAGTAAGATTGACCTGTTCTTCAGTGAAATCGATCCAGATGGTATTCCTGTTGTTCTCCAACTGAGAACTACACAACTTGGAACACCAACTGAGACATTCCTTCCATTCTCACAGGTCATTATTGATCCATCAGATATTACTGTTACTGACGATGGTACAGTTGCAACTCAAATTGAATTTGAAGCTCCTGTATATCTGAACCCAGAGACAGATTACGCAATCGTCCTCTTCTCTGTATCACCTAACTACAGAGTTTGGATTTCTAGACTTGGTGAAGTGGATGTAAGTACACTTGGTCCTGAATCGGGTCAGGTACTTGTTACACAACAACCTACTCTTGGTTCACTGTTCAAGTCACAGAACGCTTCTGTCTGGACACCTTCTCAGTATGAAGACCTTAAGTACACTCTGTATAGAGCTAACTTTGTCTCAACTGGATCTGTTTCATTCGTCAACCCAGATCTCACCGAGAACCTGGCAAGAATCCCTGATAAGGGTATCAATATCAACTCCAGAACGATTAGAGTTGGACTTGGAACTACTGTGGCTGATTCCAATCTGGAGTTTGGTAACACCGTATTCCAGAATCAGACAGATGGAGCAAGTGGAACACTGGTAGCACTGGCTGGTTCGGCAACTGGTGATCTTTCCGTCACCAACGCAGGTGTTGGATACACACCAAGTGCATCTCAGTTGACCTACACGGGTGTTGCACTGACCGCAGTGACTGGTTATGGTATCAACGCGACGGCAAACATCACGATCAGTAGTGGTGTGGCAATTGCAGCTACTATCGTGGCTGGTGGTGAAGGATACAAGATTGGTGATGTTCTTACTCCTATCGAAGTTGGAACACAAAATCTTGGTTCAAACATCCAAGTTTCAATCTCCAGTGTCTTTGGTCAGAATCAACTCGAACTGACTGATGTACAAGGCACATTCCAAGTAAGTGGTACTAAGAACGTAAGATTTACCACAAGTGCTGGTGTTTCGACAGAACTCAACTTCAGCATTGGTGGTCAGGTGATGATTGATAGAGTTTCAGAAGTTGTTTCTGGTAATGATTTGAAGATCTTCCAAAGAAACCATGGTATGTACTCTGATGTCAATAGATTGACACTCTCCGATGTTAAGTCGGATGTTCCTCCAACCACACTTGATGGAGACTTTAGTAATACAGCTACTACATTCGTTCAAGTCAGTGATGGTTCTAAGTTCGGAACCTTTGAAAACCTGGGTATCGCGAATACAAACCCTGGTTTCGTGAAGGTCGGTGAAGAAATCATTTCTTACACTGGTATTGACGCTAACACCTTGACTGGTGTAACTAGAGGTGTCAATAACACTGTAGTCAGTTCTCACGCAAGTGGTGAACTGGTTTACAAGTACGAACTTGATGGTGTATCACTCCTCAGAATTAACAGACAACATGAGCTCTCAGATTATGATGGAACTGATCCAATCACACTCGATACTTACGATGTAACAGTTAACATGGGAGCTGGTTCAGACAGAACCAACAGAGCACCAGGAAACCTCGAAGGTTTCCCCGCACTTTACTTCAATACAGATACACAGGCTGGTGGACCAAATGTATCTGGTTCTTACAACCTTCTGTATACTCAGATGGTTCCTAAGATCAACACAATCACACCACCAGGAACAAATCTGATTAACTCAATCAGAACTATCAGTGGTACAAGTGTATCGGGCACTGAGGCATCCTTCATTGACCAAGGATTTAAGAACTTTGTTCTCTATCAGAATGTATACTTCGATTCACCTCGTATGGTGGCTTCAAGACTTAACGAAAACCTCCTCCTCAACGGAGATGTGTTCGTTGGTTCTAAGTCAATCCAGACAATCCATGATTTGTCAACCAGAGATTCAAGAATTTCACCTGTAATTGATATCGATAACGCATCGATCATCTTCACCAATAACAGAGTCAATCAACCAGTCTCCGATTACGCATCTGATTCAAGAGTGAATACAGTGGCAGGTGATCCTAACAGATTCATCTATGTTACTAAGAACATTACTCTTGAGAACCCAGCAACTTCACTCTCGATTCTCTTGGACGCATATGTGTCCGATCAAAATGACATCAGAGCATTCTTCGCTCTGAATCAAGGTGACAATCTTGATGATGTTGTATTCGTTCCATTCCCTGGATACGACAATCTCGATCCATCAGGAGCTATTATTGACACTAAGAACAATAGTGGTAGACCTGACATCTTTGTTCCTAAGATTGACCAGTACACATCTACTCCAACACCTCAACTCTTCAAGGAATATAAGTTTACAATCGATGAGAAAGTAAGCTTTAAGTCCTTCAGAATCAAGATTGTTGGAACATCTACCAACCAGGCAGTTGTACCACAAATCAAGAGACTCAGAACTATATCATTCGCATGACACTTATCCCAGTTGAAGGAAAAGATGGCTTGTTTCGTGATTCACGGACCAATGCCATCGTAAATAAAAATGACCACGAATATCAATCTTATATCACTAATCGAAATAAGTTGAATAGTGAAAAAGAAAAGATGAAAGAGTTGGAGAATAAAGTTGAATCTTTATCCTCTGACATTGGTGATATCAAGAATATGTTGTCCACTCTTTTGAATAGAGATAATGGCTAATATCCAAGTCCCGTTTGATGATAAAGGAGCATCACTAGCTCTTACTATCAAGGCAGACCAATATGCGGATACATTCACAGGAGTTCAGGCAGTCGTTGGAACTGGAACTGCTTCTGTGGACATGACTGGTTATGCCTTTACTGGTTCTGTTCGTAAGTCACCCAAGTTTAGTGACACGATTGGTTATATTGGATTTGATACATCTTCCGCTTCATCTGGCATCGTAACTTATGTCATTCCATCTGGTGTAACAACATCTGTTAATCAGAACTCACCCAGATATTATTATGAAGTTGATATCACCGATTCAGAAGGATACACCAGACGTTTTTCTGATGGAAACTTTAATGTTGATGTCGGTGTATCTACAGTAGGACTTGGTTCCACAACATTGAGTGTTTCTAAAATCATTGAACCGGTTAAGATTAAAGAAGATATCATTGTACCAAAGGGTGTAGATTACCAACACACATTTAATATCATCAACAAGAAAACAAATGGTGGACTTGATTTCAGTGGTTTGTCTACCTATGTTCTGTCATCAAGTATGAAGGAATATGATAGTGATACTGAGTTGTCAGCAACCTTCATTGCATCATTCACAAGTTTGTCAACAGGTGTTGTAAAGATTAGTTTGACAGATACCACCACATCTTCACTTACACGAGGAAGATATTTTTATGATGTACTGATTGCAGTCGGAAACACAGTCAATCAACAGAAGGTAAGATTGGCTCAAGGTTCTTTGATTGTCGTTTAATAAATAGTAAAAATAAGAATTCTATATAAATGGCCCAGCCCTCCTCACGACAAGAACTTATTGACTACTGCTTGAGGCAACTTGGAGCTCCTGTGGTAGAAATCAATGTTGCTGAGGAACAAGTTCAAGACTTGGTTGACGACGCAATTCAGTTTTTCCATGAAAGACACTTTGATGGTGTCACACAGGTTTATCTGAAGTATCAGATCACACAAGAAGATATGGATAGGGGTAAGGCAAGACCACCCGGTGCACCATCTTCACAATACGGAAGTGTCGGTATCGCTACCACATCTGCAACGGCAAATATTGTAGGTACGGCAACGACATTTAACTACTATCAGAATAGTAACTATATCCAAGTCCCACCTTCTATTATTGGAGTGAATAAAGTCTTCCAGTATGGTGGTGGAATGGGACAAGGAATGTTCAATGTCAAATATCAGATGATGTTGAATGATTTCATCGGTCTGACTGGATGGGGTGCAGGTGGTTATGACTTGTTGTCATATTCGATGACAATGAGTTATCTCGAAACAGTTAACTTCATATTGAATACTCATAAACAAATTAGATTTAATCAGAGAACTGATAGGTTGTACTTGGATGTTGATTGGAGTGAACTCAGAGTAGGTGAATTTGTTGTGCTTGATTGTTGGGCTACCAATGATCCTAATGACTATCCTAGAGTATACAATGATTCATTCTTGAAACCTTACTTGACTGCTTTGATCAAGAGACAGTGGGGTCAAAATCTGATTAAGTTCACAGGAGTCAAACTACCTGGTGGTATTGAGTTCAATGGAAGACAAATTTTTGATGATGCACAGGCAGAACTTGATAAGATTCGTGAAAGAATGTCGAGCACATACGAACTTCCTCCTTTGGACCTTATCGGCTAACGTGTTATGCTTAATCCATACTTTTCTAATGGCACTAAGAGCGAACAAAGTCTAGTCCAAAGTCTTATCAACGAACAGTTGAAGATGTATGGGGTAGAGGTATATTACATGCCTAGAAAATACCTCACTACTAATACTGTTATTAAAGAAGTCATTCAGTCTGAGTTTGATAATGCCTATCCACTGGAAGCTTATGTGGATAACTATGATGGTTATGGTGGTCAAGGAACCATTCTGTCCAAATTCGGAATTGAAGATAAGGATGACCTTACACTGATCATCTCAAGAGAAAGATTTGAAACTTATATTACTCCTCTCATCAAGGATATGGCGAATGTTGAGTTATCAACTCGTCCGAAAGAAGGTGATCTAATCTACTTCCCACTGGGAGATAGAATATTCGAAGTTAAGTTTGTAGAACATGAACAACCTTTCTATCAACTCCAGAAAAACTATGTTTATCAACTGAGATGTGAACTCTTCCGTTATGAGGATGAAGTTCTTGACACCAATGTTGATGAGATTGATGAACTTATTGATCAGACAGGTTATATTCAAACACTTAGTCTGTTTGGTCCTGGTATCGGAAGTACTGCAACTGCAACAGCACATCTATGTGCAAGTGGTTCAGTACAAGAGGTATTCATTACCAACATGGGTAAGAATTATACCTCACCACCTCAGGTTGCATTCTCTTCAGCACCTTCTGGTGGTGTAACTGCTACAGGTATTGCATCTGTCAATTATAACTATCCTGGATGTTGGGGTAGGACGGGAAGAGTAGAAGCCGTACTAATCACCAATGCCGGTTGTGGTTATAGTCAAGCACCATGGGTATCCTTCTCTGGTGGTGGTGGTTCTGGTGCTGCTGCAACAACTGGTATTTGTACAACTGGTTCAGTTCAATACATCACTATCGATAGTGGTGGTAGTGGATATATTGAAGCACCTTCAGTCAATATTGGTGGTACTGGTGGAGACTATGAGACATTTAGTTCGGAAATTGAATTCTTCGATGATACTAGAGAGTTCTTTGATAATGACCAGACCTTGAATACAAATCACGATAAGGCAACTGGAGTTTCTACTATCAACTCCGCTGGTGTTGTTACAGCCATCTATCTTACAAATGCAGGTTGTGGTTATACCTCAGTTCCAGAAATTGTCATTGGTGCACCACCAATTACAGGAACTGGTCAGACAGATGTTGGTGTTGGCAATTTCTGTTTCAATGAAGTCATCACTGGTCAGACATCAGGAACCACGGCTAGAGTGAAGGAATGGACAGCATCTGGTCCTACACTTGAGATTTCAATTGTTGATGGTTCATTCTCACATGGTGAGATTATTGTTGGTGAAGAATCTGGTGCAAGATACATGGTAAGTGGTCTTGACGAGTATGACAGAGTTGATGGATTTGCTGACAATGACAATATTGAGTATGAGGCAGATCAAGTCATAGACTTCTCTGTTACCAACCCATTTGGGATGCCATAAATTTTTATTGTTAAATAGTAGTATAATTTAAGATAATATTATGTTTGAGTATTTTTATAACGAGATTTTCAGATCTGTCATTATTGGATTTGGTTCTCTTTTTAATGATATAGAAGTTCGTCATAAAGATTCATCCGATGATACTTTCAGTATTATCAAAGTTCCTCTTGCCTACGGACCTACACAGAAATTTCTGGCAAGATTAGAACAGGAACCAAATCTCAATAGACCTACTCAAATGACATTACCTAGAATGTCTTTTGAATTCAATGGTCTTGAGTATGATCCTACAAGAAAATCTACAAAAACTCAGAAGTTTTTGGTTGAAGGACCAGACGGAACATCGGTAGCGAGAGGTTATTTACCTGTTCCTTATAATATGAATATTGAACTTTCGATTATGTCGAAGTTGAATGAAGATGCTCTACAGATTGTTGAACAGATTCTTCCATATTTCCAACCATCATATTCTCTTCCTATCAAGATTGGTGGTAAAGTAGACACCACAATCAATGTTCCTATCGTAATTAACAACATTGAAATGTTGGATGACTATGAAGGAAACTTTGATACAAGGAGAACTCTCGTATACACACTCAAGTTCGTAGCTAAGACTTATATCTACGGACCAGTCACGGATGTTACAGAAAGTATTGTCAAGAAAGCAAATGTTGGACTTGTTGCAGCAGCAACTGGTTCTATCTCGAATGGCAGACTTACTTCATCTTCTACATACTCCAGAGATGTCACATATTCTGTTACCCCAAGAGCAGTCAAGGATTATGATGGTGTAGTAGCCACAAACTTGGCTGAGAACGTTGACAACGAACAGACTGTATTCACTCTGGCAGATGCAACCAAAGTTGATAAAGGTTGTTACATCTACATCGGTAAAGAGAGTATGTACGTTGAGAAGATTTCAGATAACAAGATCGTGGTGAGGAGGGCACAAGACAATACCCTTCCACAAGAACATGTTCTTGGATCTGAAGTATTCAACTTGAACGCTAAGGATGACGCTAAGATTGAATATGGTGATGACTTTGGATTTAGTGGATCGTATCTTTGAGGTAAATCATGGCTAACTTTGATAATTTAAATGAAGAGTTTGACATCGAACCTTCAGAGGTTGAAGTGATTAAAGATATCGATGCACAAATTGAAGAAAAGGCTGAAATCTTAAAGGTAAAATCGAGTGATGATATTACCAAAGACTATGAATACACTCGTGGTAACCTATATTCCATCATTGAAAAGGGTCAAGAGGCACTGAATGGTGTTTTAGAACTGGCACAAGAGAGTGAAATGCCTAGAGCATATGAAGTTGCTGGTCAGTTGATCAAAAACGTGGCTGATGCGACCGATAAGTTGTTGGATCTTCAGAAAAAACTGAAAGATGTCAACGAAGAGAAGGAATCGAAGGGTCCACAGAACGTCACAAATGCACTTTTTGTTGGTTCTACAGCGGATTTACAAAAAATGTTGAAGGATATGGACAACAAGAATAAATAAGGGAGGAGGATTTTTTCTAAAATGAGCGAGTTAGGAGATTTCTTCAGTCTTATTGGTGAAGGCAAGAAGAAAGAGGAAGAAAAAAAGAAAGAAATCCTCGGAGATGTCTCTCTAGATAGTCTCTTTTCTTCTCTTGCCGAAGAAAGAAAGAAAATTAAGAATTTAGAAGAAGAAAAAGATAAAGAAAGAGAAAAATTGCTCAAAGATGCCAAGATTTTTGAGTCATTTCTGTTCTCAGAGACCAAAAAACCAGTTGGTGACCCTGTTTTGAAGCTTGAAAAGGGTCTTCAATCACTGGAAGACACCTCATATGACTCTATTGATACCTTGATGAAGGATATTTGTAGAGAATTTGACATTACACCTAAGAAATTACACAACGATTTCAAGAAAAAACATGGAATGATCCCCGATAAGTGGATCAAACAAGAAGAAGATGTTGTTGAAGAGATAGTTGACCAAGTAGAAGAGGTAGAAGTTAAGGAATCTGTAGTTGATGAGGCACTTGATGCACTTAAAGACCTCATTCCCGAGGAAGAGAATGTCCCAGAAGATTCTTCTGAAGAGGAAATCAGAAGACTCAAGAGAGAAATGGACCAACTCCGTAAGATGGTCTATGAATCTGTCAGGACTGCTACTGCACAAGGTGGTGGTGGTGAAGTTCGTCTTGAATTCTTGGACGATGTTGATAGAGATTCTGCAAAAGTCAATGGAAAAGTTCTTCAATACGATGCAGTATCTGGTC
>Ga0070746_10002760_pt1 | contig 10459 bp, 23 predicted proteins | sample VirMetDEL_Mar_21_FD_77016 | JGI IMG/M metagenome (GOLD analysis project Ga0070746, IMG submission 77016) | Aqueous microbial communities from the Delaware River and Bay under freshwater to marine salinity gradient to study organic matter... | ecosystem: Environmental > Aquatic > Marine >... | reverse complement strand
TACTCAGCTAGGTGCCAATCTATTACCAACCCTTCAAGCGAAATATCGCCATTTAGAATTGTGAGTCTTTTATGTCAAGTAGTCCTCAAACTCAGTTGCACTCAATTGTCAAATAGCATCTGTCGATTTCCAATACAGCCCCATATCTTTAGTCAATCAAATCATCAAACAAATCGTGTTCAGAAAACTCTTCGTATTCATCTATGTAAGATATGACTTCTTTTACTAAGTCCCAACTTTCATTGTCCCTAGCTTCTTTTAGTGTATTCAATATCCATTCCCAGTCCATTTTTAGCCTCCGATTTGGATATAAATAGTCTATTTACCAAAGTTTTCTTCAATGGATTCTAACTCTTTTTTCAAATCAAGATATTGTTTTGTAAGCGCTGGCATTTCTGTCAGACTACCAACATCGTCTACTGTCTTGGTATTTATATCTAACTTAGATGTAAACATATTTACCAATACAGATAGTCCAAATGTCTGTAATAAATTTAGTTTGGGAAGACCAAATATGAATGGCATAAGCCAATTCCACATCAACATCATAGGAATGCTAAGTAAAATACCCACACCTAAGAATGCTAATAAGCCATAAACATACCCTTTTATTACAGTAAAATAACCTTTATATAAATAATTCATCTTCTTCATAATGCTTCTTCTTTTTCTCTTTATAAAAAAATACAAAAAAAACTGATTTAGCCAAATAGCGAAAAACTTTTGCTAAATAAACTTGTATCTTTAGTAGATACATTTTTATATCTAAATCATTTATAATATCTTCTACAAATTCTTTTACATTCATATTGTCCATCCCATAACCACAAAGTGGAAATAAAGATATCCTAATAATAAGTATAATGCTATTTTCGCATAATCAAAAAATTCGTCTTGTTTTGTATAGGATATAGGTCTTCTTTTCTTTTCAACCTTATCCCAGTTTCCTAATCTGCCCATTGTTGTCCATCCGTAAAAGGTAATCTAACTAAGTAATATGGTTTATCATCTATGTAAAACATCTCACCACCAGCCCATTGGCTTGTTTCTTGAAATACAATTCTATCCATAATAATCTCCAATGTCTCTTCTCTTTGAGGTTCGTGTAAATCATCCCATCCATAACCCTCTACTATTTCTATTTTTATTTGACAATACACATCCCAAGACGGAACCAACCTATATGCTATTATCTCAGGCTTTTCAGTTAGCAACACTTGTCCTTTCAACATAGAGAACATAAGTGTAACAATAGCTATTGCTAAATGAACTAATGATAGATTTGTATTTTTCATTTTGTATCCTTTTTGACTTTTAGTTTTTTCAATTCTTTTTCAGAGAAGTTATCAAAGTATTTCGTATCCAATAACTTTGTATGTGATAAATGTAACTCTTCTCTTGTAGCAACATTTATCAAAAAGTATGGTGACTTTTTTCTTGTAGGTTCACCAGCTGCTGTTCTTTCTTCAAAAGGTGAAAACAATATCGCTTTGTATTTCCTACTTTCATCAGACCATTGTTTTAGAAATCCTTGTATACTTTTTTGATAAGCATCTCTTGGTACATCTTTCCATTTCAGTTCTTCTGTATCCACGCATATAAATAGTGCTGAATTGAAGTCTGATTCAAAAAACTTTCTCCATAATTCGTTTAGTGGTTTTTCACCAGGCCTCCAAACCTCTATCATAAGTTTATAGTTTTCCAACTCAGCCTTCAGAAATGGACATACCGGCATTCCACTAAATGCTTCGTTTGGTGTTTGTAGATAATCTAAGTAAACATTTACCTCATCCTTTATCTGTAAATCGCTTTTATCTACATCAAATAATTCTAACTGATATTCCATTCTTCCCACATATATTCTAATAAAACTTTATCTGTTGGTTTTACATCTTTATTATTCATCTGAAATATTTCCCAAGAGTCTTTAGCGTACTTTCCTACTCCATGCAACTCCTCTACATCACTAAATCCATTTATCCACATCCAACTAAACTTCATAAGAGTCTTAGCTCTTTTTCTATAAAGTCCCAATGGTTTCAATAGTTCTGATAACTCATCTTCATTAGCCTCTACCATCTCATACTCTGTTGGGTACTTACTAAACAATTCGTGTCTAATACCATCAACCTGTTTTCTTTGTGTTAGGTTTAGTAGTATACAACATACCAACATCTTCCAAGGGTCACCCCTATATATTTCTTGTAATAATGGTCTTTCTATTTCCCTATACAACATTTCTTATACTTCTTTCCTGAACCACAAGGACACTTATCATTCCTACCAACTTTTACATCAGCAACATATGTGGTATCTATTTGTCTGTTATGAATTGTTTTGCCCATAAGGTGGTCTATTTCGTGTTGAACACATACAGACTCTAATATTCTGTCTTGTTGGTCTTTTTCTAAATTACCCTTATCCCAACCACTCTTACCATCTGAGTTTTCTTCAGCACCACTAAAGTACCAATCAGCTTCTGATTGCTCTGTAGAGATAATTATATCTCTGTACCTCTGTGTTGAAATACCTTTACCAGGATAAGATAAACAACCTTCATAATAATCAATTGGATTTTCTTTTGATAATATTTTTGGATTGATAAGTATTAGTGGTTCACGAACATTCACTACAGCTACTTGTGCATCAATACCAACTTGGTTAGCTGCTAATCCAATACCATCTCCTCTTTTATTTAGTATCTCAAATAATTCTGTAGCAATCTTCATACCTTCCTCTACAGATACTTCTCTGAGTTTTTTATTTATTACTGGATTGTGATTTTGATTACAATCAATAACCTGTTTCATAGTATTCTTATTACCTTTTTTATGTTTGGGTTCATACGGGCACATCAAACATCCGTGCCCGCAACAATACCCTCTTTCTAACAGAAACTCTTTGGATAACACTATTTTCCAATTTTATGATTTATGAAATCCTTTTGTTTCTGTACAGCTTTTTTCAGAGCCGCTTTCTTCTCTTTTTGTCTATCAAGAAGAATCTGTTCTTTACTCCTACGCTTCTTTCTCTTTACAGGTTGAACCTTAGTAGGTGGTAAGGTACCTTTCAACTTAGGTTGTTCTTTACCTTTATGATACACTGTACCATCTTTATCTACGAACTCAGCCATCCAATGCCAACCAGCAGGTCTGCCTGTTGAAACCCTCTTTGGTTTATCTTCAGGTAATCCAACCATACCCATCACAGCCCTACTACCTATTACGGATACTGCTTCTTCACTCACATTAGGTACAGGTTCACCTGTAACTTTGCAATCCATATATGCTACTCCATCGATGAAGTAACCACCATTTTTTTCAAATGTGCTTTTAGCCATTCATTATCTCCTTTTCTTTTTGTAACCAGTTTAGTTTGTAAATTTGAGCATCTGTATATTTGTATGGTTGAACACTTTCTGATTCTAAAATGTCCACCACATTTACCCACTTAGGATTCATAGTATCTCTAACCTGATAAACACCATCTTTATTACCAGCACCTTTGAGTAGGATAAAGTCTCCATAGTCAAAAGGCCCACCCCATCGTTTGAGTAGGTTACGAGACAAAGCAACAAACTTATAGTCTGATGCTTTACTGATACGAATCTTAGTACCATCTGCTGTGATATTAGGTGTCCTATCAGTTTGTGGATATACAGGCTGATACATAGTAACATCAACTTCTATACCATATTGGTTATAGTGGTCTAGCTCTTTCTGTAGAATACTATTCTCACTCTCTAAATGTTCAATCTTATCTTTATACATATTCTTATAAGATTCAAATAGATTAGTAGAAACTATACCATTTACTAAAGTTACTGCTACTACAGCAGCAATTGCTTTATTGATTGTTATCATACTTTTCTCCGCATTATGTCTAAAGCTACAAAAGAATTGCAATATGAGTCAAGCACTATTTGCAATTATTTCTAGATTTGTGTTTTTCTTCCTTGCCTTGATTGAGGAACCTCTTTGGGTTCAGCTACTTGTACGACTTCTTCAACTTCGTCTTCAGATACAGGTTCTCTATTTATCATCTTTATCAATGTATCCGACATCTTCTTAGTGTCTATTCTTTTCTTTCTCTTCTTCTTTGTTGGTTTAGATGGTTCTAATCCATCGTTCATTAGCACATGATTGTAGCTAATAACAAAGATAACTGCCATAGGGTCGAATACAAAGATAAGAATAAAGATAAAGAATTTCACAACTGTATCGACATCTGAATCGAAAACCCTAGCTAAATAAATAGCAGGTCCTACTTCGACTCCTGTCTCTACTAATGCTATCTTCAAATCTCCTATCTCAGCCTTTAGACTCATCATATCCGTATTGATTTGATTTATCTTAGGTTGATATTCTTCTCTGAGTTTTCTTTTAGCAGTTCTATAATTTTCAGGTAGTTCTTTTACAGCTGCTTCTAATTCCTCTTTGAGAAATTGTTTATCATCTTGTAATTGTTCTAACCTATCTTCCTTATATATCAAAGCAGTAGATTCCTTCTCAAACCCTACTGTAGCACCTTGATAAGCATTGGATAGGAATCCAAATATACCAGCGGATGTTATCAGTACAAGTATTACGGTTGCTATTGTCATATAAGTTTTATGTAACTTATTTATCGTATCCCAATATCTATATAGGAACGAAGCTGCTACTAATTTACCAAACTCTAATGAACCAGCCATTATGATTACAGCAAACTGAGCACCAGCGAATAATTTTGATAACCCAAAAACCGAAAAGAAAGCAGCGCTTCCAGCGATAGATAATGCTGAAAATCCTACTAACTTATGAAATGATTTTGATGATTCAAACATCGGGTAATCTCCTTATTATATTATAAATAAATATAAAGAAAGTGATTATTTGTCCTCAAATTCAGCCTCAATTATCTTCATACATATAAAGTATTCGTTTGGGTTGGCACCGTTCTTTAGAACAGTATCGGCTAGTCTCCACATTTTTTTGTATTGTTCGCCAGTAAAACCTAGGTCAGCCGACGCTGTTCCAAGAACGATATACAGGTCATTGCCTAAAGTAATAAGTTTATTACTTAATTTTGACAATGTTCTTTTTTGGGAGTTCGGGCTCTACCTTTGGAATCTCTACCGATAGGATACCATCTTTGAAGTTCGCTGTGATGTTTTCCCCATCTAATAAATCACCCAAAGTAAAGGAGCGTTTGAATGAAGATTGCTTTAGTTCTCTTCTGAGAACTTTAGCTTTAGCCTCATCAAATATTCCATTATGTTTCTCACCAGCTATGGTAAGTACACCATCCTCAACCTCAACATTTAGGTCTTTCTTATCAAGACCAGGTATCTCAGCAATAACACCAACTTTGTCTTCGTATTCATATACATTTACCTTTGGATATGCTGTTCCTTGAAATGGATTTACTCCGACTTGCTGATTGATTTCAGGAAAAGATTTTCCTACGATTTCATCAAACATCTTGTCGAAAGGTGTTAGAAAGGATTCTCTATCGATTACAGGTAAGCCCCTGTGAAAAGTAACTTTAGTCATTTTTATTCTCCTATGTTTAGTTACATTAGTACACTAATGGATATCAACTTCATTTGAACCTTGACATCCGTTTTTACATATATCCTCATTTGAGCGATATAATTCTTTTGTCACACCAACTAAAAGTAGAGCGGGTATCTTTCATCAATACTGAAACTTTTTTAGCGCTACTCAGTTCCCACCTCTAATAACTATGCTCCCCATCCTTTTAGTATGATATGAAACTATATATAAATATCATCTAATATCAGAAAAATACAAAAAAAAATTAAACTTCTAATGCTCTTCTGTACCATCCAAAATAAAACTTTTCTAAGTCAGGTTTGCGTGTTACCAAGTCAGCATAATACTTTACTCTGTATGCTCTAACTCTTTCTAACTCTACACCTTCCATAGCCGCTAAAGTCTTAGGACCCATTCCACCATCTACTTTCAAACCAGCACCTTTAGCATTAGCTGCTCTTTGAAGAATCTTTACGGCTCTACCTCTACCTTGATTTACACACATATCAAAGTATATGTGTTTCAAATCATCTGGCATATGTGGTACTTTATTAGCACACCAATAATCTTCATAGTAGATATCCTTAGCTTCCTCTTTGGTTAGGTTCTTGATATCCACATCAGGATGACTTCTTTTAGCTATACCAAAATTAGTCTCACCACCAGGATCTTTTGGGTCGTTTACATATCCACCTTCGTGGTGTAATACTACTTCTATTATTTCATCAAAGTTTACTAACATTATTTTTCTCCTACCAAGGTAATCCTCTAGTTTCTACTGGTTGCATAGAAGCACTTAGATAAGCCTCAGCTATTTGTAAATGTTCATCCCACGCTATAGAGCCAGTAACCCAAGAATTTACCTGCGCTTCTGTCAGACTATCCCATGAAGTAAAATTACTACTAGCAACTGGTTGTAGACCAAGAAAGAAACTTTTAGTGTATATATTATTATCGCTACCTGTCATATGTATGTTATAGTTTACTTCGAATGCTACATTACTCAGAGAACCACTACTGGTTAGTTTTCTCATATCATTTATCGTCATATTGTAATTCATTCACTGTCTCCGTTTATTATCATTTTATGTATATAAATATCACAGTTACCAAGATAATTCCAAGTATTTTTGAAATCTCTATCCACTTTCAATATTTCTGATTCATAGTTTTCATATGGTGCTACTCTACTTTCCATCTCATCCCATATACAATACTTAGTTTCACTCTTTGATAATCTGTAAACTATGTCCTTTTTCCATCTATGTATGTTTACATCATCGAAAGTATCAAACAGTATACCATCGTATTTATCCATAAGGTGAATATTCTTATACCAATCACCTCGTAAAATTTTCACATTAGGTTTATCAGAAGACCATTCTTCTAATCTACTAATAACATCAGGATTGTTTTCACATATGGTATGTGAATTTATATCGTAACTCTGTATAAAGTTAGATGCTATTCCCATACCAAATCCAACCTCTAATATATCACCACCACTTGAGCAAACCCATTCAGCCATCTTTTCCATAATTGGTGTTTCCCAACTATGCATTACAATTCGTTTTCCTTTTAGTATTTTATCTTCAGAAAATTCAAACATTATTTAGATGACTTTACTAACTTGTCTGATACTTGTGAAGATAGAACAGACTGTATAGTAAAGTATAACGATGGATTACGCTTCAATAACTCTTTGAACTCTTTTTGTTTCCATACCAAACATTGTGCATCGTATTTTACCTTACAGGTTGCTGTAGCAACTTTCTCTGTAAGGAACGACATCTCACCAACAAACTCTCCATCCTTTAGTTCAGCTATCTGTTCGTTGTCTACTATAACATCCACTGTACCATTGTATATAAGATATAAATCAGGTACAGGCATACCTTGTGTTATGATTCGTTCTCCAGACTTTACCATCTCCCATTTAGCTGCTCTACTAATCTTCAGATATTCTACTGGTGTCATCTCACTAAACAATGTATCGTATAGTTCTTGGTTCTTAGCATCCATCTTTACCTCACGCTTTTCGTAAAGTATTACTGCTATATGATACAGATTGACAGCGATGAATATAAAGTTCCAATTGATGGCTAACCACATTGGTTCTAACGGAATCAGATAATTATAGAATACCGAAAATAGACTTGCTAGTATGGAAACTATTCTAAGCCAAAATATATCTTTGACTAAGAACGAAAATGCTATAAGCCCAAAGGCTAAATGTCCAGCTAACGATGCTATGTTCATTACTTGGATTCAGATACAGACGCTTTCCTGTATTCAGTAACCAATTTTTTTATTTCACCGATAGCCTTTCTAGCACGACTACCAGCTGCTTTATTACCTTTATCTACAAATACATTATGATTAGAATCAAACTCTTCCCATAGTTCTTTTAGGTTGTTATATAAATCATTACTATTCATAATAATCTCCATTCTTATTTAGCTTCTCAGAAGCGTAGTTTGTTAGAACATCAGGCAACCAAGCATGCACAAACAGAGCCATACTTAGTTTCATAGCGCCCAACCAATGTGTCCAATAGGACATATCGATATCCTTCAGATGTTTAGTCATCTGCGTGTTCTAATAATTTATTATCATTTTCTTGATTGTTGAACCAGAAGTCAATTACCTTAGCGAAAGAACCAACGAAACCACCCAGCATCAACAATAAAATTTCCTTCCAACCCTCAGTAACATCCTTACCTTGAGCCATAAAAAATATCATAAGTGCTAGTATAAAAGAAAATAAACCAACTACAGCAATACTAACATACCACTTTCGTGATTGTCTGTATTCCATTATCTCTACTAACTTTGTATTGATAAAATGTTTTTGGTTCAGCCTAGCATCCTTAGTTACTAAATCTTTGCTTTCCAATGTTGTTCTCCATTATTCATAAATAAATATAATGGATTAGAAAGAATATTCGAAACCTATCTTAGCTTTGTAGAATTCATTACCCTGTAGTTTAGATATCTCTCCTAAGTTATATACCCTAAACTTTTTAGTAATCTGATATGATACTTTGAACTTATCTTCATATTCAAATGTGTCTCTACCATCTTCTTCGCTTGGTGGAAAGTATCCATCAAATATAGCCTCAACTTCTATCTTATCATTGAAGTATTTTTTCTTTTTTGATACACCGAAAGATGCAAATGTTACAAAGTTTTTACTGAACACATTATCATCATCATTACGACTTGTAAATCCAAAAGACCAATCACCCCAACTTCTTCTTGAGTCAATCTTCAGATACTTTACATCACGACTCTCTTTATTCATATACTCAGGTTTGAAATATAAAACATTATCAAACTTCAGCCAAAGTAAATCATCAATATAAAAGGAACCTAATTCTCTTTCCCATTGTCGATTGATGTGATAATTTTCGTGACTCAATCCAATACTAACTTCATAGTCATCAGGATTAGGCTGTACATTTGATGTTCTTGCAGCAAACGAACTGAATAACATTACACCTGCTAGTAAACTATCTAATACCATTACTTATCTCCAACTTCGAAGTATTCTAATATACCCCAAATTACTGCTAAACTAATTATTACAAAAGTTATAAAGTTCATTTTTTAGTTTTCCTCTTAGTTGTAGTTTTCTTTCTACGTGTATACTTACGCTTTGGTTTTTGTGTGGCAAATCCTACACTTGGTTTAGATGTCTTCTTTACCTCTTCTTGTTTACCAAGTATAGTATCTGTAACATCTTGTAATATCTGTTCAAATTTAGTCATTCGACTTCTCCTTTCTAGATAGCGCCACTGGCGAATCTGTAACTTGTTCTTTTTGTAAATACCATATCTTACCCATAGTATCTTTTACTTTCCATTTACCATTAGACTCTTCATTCTGAAAATGAACCATATCACCTTCGTACAAAGTTCCATCTATAGTTGTTATCGTTTTCAATACCCTATAGCTTTTTCTAATCATCGCTCCACTCCATATAATTATATGATTGTGAAGAATTTTCAGTAGCGTAATGTACTATTATTTCGTATATCATATCTTCCATCCTATTGCTAAACTTGTATTACATTCATTTGGAAACTTAGTCTTCCAGTGACTTGGTAACTCACCAAATGGTTGAACCTCTATTGCTAAACCTTCTCCAATCAATTGAGACACAGCCCTAAAAGGTCCTTCCAATACATTTCTAGAAGATTCCCAAAGTGGTTTGTAATCAGGAAAGTAATCATGAAATAATATGTATCCATTATCCTCTAACTTATCATAAGCTATAGGTAATTCTTCATACACCTTTTCGTAACTGTGGTCTCCATCTAAGAAAATACAATCATACCATTTATCAATTTTTCTATTCATATGCCTCACAGAATCATTCACTTCAAAACTAACCACATCTAAACAACCAGCTTTTTTTACTAAATCCTTTGGACATCCATCATATGTATTTACATCAATGATATCTACTGTTGTCATTCTGGCATTTTCTTTTTGTTTCAATGCCAAAGCAATACTAACTGTAGAACATCCGATATGGGTTCCAATCTCTAGTACATTTTTTACATCTAAGTAATCAAAGATATGATATAACGCTCTTTGGTCACCTGGATTTACACCACCTTGATATTCAGGAATACTGAGTGGTATTTCTTTATCTCTGTCCCAGTTGGTTTCTCTGTTCCAAATCTCTTTTAGGTCTAACATATAATTCTCCATAACAATCTAAACATAACTGTCCAGCACCTTCGACATATCCCAAACGGAATTTTATGTGCTCTTCTTTTTCGTGATGTGAATCTTTTTTACAGATTACACACTTATCCTTCATCTCCAACCTTTTGACGATACAATTTAGCATCACTATCATCACGCGCTAAAAATTTAGTACCATCACTAAGTGTGTATGTTTTATAGTCTTT
>Ga0070746_10002749_pt1 | contig 10472 bp, 6 predicted proteins | sample VirMetDEL_Mar_21_FD_77016 | JGI IMG/M metagenome (GOLD analysis project Ga0070746, IMG submission 77016) | Aqueous microbial communities from the Delaware River and Bay under freshwater to marine salinity gradient to study organic matter... | ecosystem: Environmental > Aquatic > Marine > Coastal... | reverse complement strand
TTAACCATAAATAATTCTTTTTTATCTTGCATTAACGGCAAGTCTTCTTCATATGACCAAGCTACAAAACCAGCATTAGCGTTTTGAGCCATTTGATCGTCTTCTGATACACTAGTACCAGCACCAATAAACACATTCCATGCAGCAACTACTGATTGTTCAGAGCTTAACATACCCGCGACTTCAGCGTTTATAAATGGAGTTACTTTTCTTTCAATTTTATCTAGATCAAATTTAAGTAGGTTTCTACCTTTACCCATACCTATATCTATAATTTCATAATCATAACTACCATCAGAATTTTTTAGTACAAATTCATCTGCTATTTTAGCACCTGGCATTAATTCACCTGTTTCAGGATTACTAGATCCACCAGCCATAACACCAACTTCACCTAATAATCTCAACATGTCTTTATTTATGTTAGGAGTTGTAGCTACTATATCTGTCCCTGACTCCATTAGAGCATCTAGAGCGTCACTATTTATCACAAATGGTTTATCTAGCATAGGACCTTCAAAAATCATTCTCTGCGATCCATTTTCTAGTAACTGTAAAGACACATTATAACCATCACTTTTAGCAAATGTAGGTTTACCAGTTAATATTGCATTAGCTACAGCATATGCGTAGTTTTGATTAACATCATAATACATATCATTAGTAACTATAAGTTGAGATCCAATATTAGTTAGAAACTCTAATGATTTATTTGGAGCTTCCATTAAAAATTTTAATCTATCTGTTTCATACTTACAACCAGGTTCGATACATTGGTTATTATTTAAAGCTGTTTTTAATTCTGCATATACTTTACCTGTATTTTCATAAGCTCTATCTAATATAGCAAAGTTATAATCAGCTGTGCTAGCTATATAAGCAGGGTTATAACCTAAAGCATTGCTTTGATTTAATTGTTTTATAAACAGATTAATTTTTATATTTTTATCTTCCATTGTAATTTATTTATGAACCCCAATCAGCACCACCTAGTATACTAGCTGCGGCACCAATACCTCCTGTTAATGCTGCGGTTGAGTCAGCACTTGCTTGAGCTGCTGCTCCACGTAAAGCACCAATTTGATTAGATAATCTATTAAGTTGTTGCATGTCTCTAGTTTCTTGAGCTTGAAACACGTATTGCTCACCTTGAACATCAGCCATTTGTTGTCTTTGAGCTTCTGCCATTCGTTGTCTTTGTAATGTAGCTTCACCTTGTAGTCTTTGCTTTTCATTAGCAGCTTCTTGTTGTTCTATATTAGCAGCAATACCTTTTTTACTTTGCAACGCGGCCTGCGCTAAAGCAGTTGCACCACCAGCGCCACCACCAGTAGCTCTTATAGTATCTAGTGTGTTAGCTAAAGCTATATCAGTTTGTTCCATTTGTATTTCAGTAGCCTTTGTAGCTACAGATAGATTAGCAAAAGGATTTGAAAGCATACTACTTAAATCAGTTATATTAGCATAAGGATCTGTTATCTCTTGTCTATTTTCTTCTAATTGATTTAGCTTATACTCTAAACCACGAGCTTGTATTTCTCTACGTCTAGCTTCACGTTTAGCCCTACTAGATCCGAATATACCACCTATCAAGCTTACTGCTCCACCTATTATTGCTGCTGCTGGCATAATGTTAAATTTTTATTATTAATATCCATTGTTTGAATCAAATTTTGCTCCTACTGAAAATAATACTTTCGCACCACCAAGGTTTGTTACATTATCAGTTGAAAAAGTTGCTGTGGTATAATAACCTTTTATACCACTTATTGCGTCTCCAAATATTATTTCACCACTACTTGGAGCTGAGTTGTTTATTACATTTGCTACGTAAGCATTTTCTTTTCTATTAAACCCAGCATAATATCTTGGTAATGCTGGATCGCTAGTTCCTAAAGTTCCAGCGTAATTTGCTCTTGTTACAGGAGCGCCACCAGCTGGATTAAATACATATTCACCACCATAGTAACTTAATATAGATGTTATTGTATCATTATTGTTTTGATAAGTACTAGTTGAAGGGTTTATATCTTCACCTGTAGCTGTTGAAATTAAAGATCTTACTTCCCAACCATTGCTTCCTTCGTAACTTATTGTACTAAAAGTTTTAGACACTAATGGCTCAGGATTAAATATAACTGTTATAGTACTTGCAAATGGAGTTGCGGATCCATAGAAAACACCTCTTAAAACAGTTGGATCATAGTGTTTATATAAGCCTGTAGAGTTAGTACTATAGAAATTATTTCTAATACTCATCATTTGATCTGGTCTATAGTCAAATAAACTAGTCCAACCTTGAACACCTTCGTCATAAGTAACAGTGTTAAAGCTTGGAGTAGGTGTATATAAATCGCTTTGTTGAGTAGACAAAACATACTGATCGTTATAAATATCCCAACCACCTATAGCAAAACCAAAACTACCACCTAAATCTAAACTATTTAATTCATCTCTAAAGAAGTCTCTCATGCCTAATTGTGATATTTCAATTATACTGCTACCTCTTAAAGATAAAACTACATTATTATTTTTATCTGTAAAGTATTTATTATTACCGTATACAGCAAAACTTTCTGGGTTTTTACTAATACCATATTTACCCGGTATTGGTTGTATAACACCTATAACTAAATTACTAGATGTAACAGCGCCGCCACCTTCTGCAGAATATATAGCGTCTTTATCTATTAAAGCTCTACTAATTTTACTTTCTTGAAATACAAATAAATTTGTATCTTCTGCGTATAATCTTTGAATTGATCCATTTGATGGATCTGCTGCTTTTTCAATATCATCAGCTGTTGAAAACACATTGGTCTTGTTTATCCCTGTTCGTGAATTAAATATACCAGAATATATTAACGCGTTAAATCTTCTATAACCAGCAGGTTCTGCTTCTACTAAATAAGCTTTTGCTCCATAATCTACAGATGTATTATTAAAACCTCCTCTAATTCTAGATTCTTCTAACACGTAATCATCTTCATCTGGACTACCAATAACTGTATTAGGATATGATCCATTTAAAGAAGATGGTATTCCAAAAGAACCATTCCATATAGGATTGTCGCTTCCATCACTTACCTTCTTTAATATAAAAGAGTTAAAATATTTTATTTCAATAGTTGCGCCCATATTTTATGATTACATGTTTTATATTATTTCTACTGCATAAGCAGATATGTCTTCAGCTACAAATGTTCCAAGACCAGTGGTTCCACCTTGAGCTGGCATTAGACAATCATTACCTGAAAAAGGAGGTTGAGCTAAATATAAAGCTTGGGCTGCGGCAAAACTAGTTGCTGAAAAATATAAAGCATTACCTTGTCCACCACCACTAGCTGGATTCGCATTAGTTTTATCTATAGTTATAGTTGTAGTACCATTCGATAATTGTTGAGTTGCATCATCTGGATTTGTACATGGTATTGCTCCATAATAATAGTATCCGTCTTCAGCCCCTATGGAAGAGCCTGATATTTGAAATCTAACAACAGATTGCTCTCTACAGTTATCTGGACTGTCACAATAATACGTTGTTTTTTCATAACTTGAAACATTACTAGCTCTATTTAAATTTACTTCATAAACTGAATTTATAGATTCACCCGCGTCTGCAAATTGCAATGTTATATCATAATCAGCTACATCAATTGTAGGGCTTGCTATAAACAATTTTGTTTGTATTTCACTACCAACTACACTATTTGTTATAGTAAAATAATCACTTAATAATTCACCTTCTTCTAAAGCGCTACCGTTTTTAGTTATATTTGTTATTGCAACATTATAATCTAATGTTCTTAAAGCTGTGTTATTAGCCCCATTGTGAGACTCAATAGTTGTTAAAGCTGTTGTAATTGTTCTATTTGTAGTTATAGGTGTGTTTCCTGCAGTTGTTATTTGAGGTTGAACATTACCTGGACCAACCGCGTTATTAGTTGCTGAAACAAAAACTTCAGATGTAACACCATTATAAGTTGTTACAATTTTAAAAATAAAATTAAACAACCTAGCATTTTCATCATTACTAAAGTAAATGTCTGAATAATAAATAGCAGTTGTTGATATCATAAAAGTAACAACGGTTGAACCGGGAGTACCCGTTCTAGTTATTGTAAAGTAATCACTTACATCATTTCCAGGGTTATTATTATCTGTAACACTGTCTATAGTTACATCTAACTGTGTTAGATTAGCATCTACTGGATCACTTATATCTACACCAAATTGATCAACAACTTTAAAAGCACTAGCTAAAATATCACTTGTTGTTGTTAAACCTTCTGTCCAACCAGATACATCAAAAGAATCTATACCTGCACCACCAGAACTTTCAGATAATATTAAAGAATTTAAATCTGATATTAAACCACTAGTTGTGGTTTCCCAATATATATCTAAATTAGATACTGTAGGTGTTGTTTCATACACACTTAAATATTGTAAACCAGGAACAGATAAATTACCTTGATTACTTGCGGCGTATCCAGGTGCAAAAGTTAATATATCATCAGCCGACAAAGTAACAGCTTCTGATAATATTAAAGTAGGTGAACCAGCTGCATTAGCTATATATATACCTTCTTTTAAACCAGGACCAGAAACAATCATATTATTAGCTGGTGTGCCTTCAAGATTGTTCAAAGTAACACTGGTGTTATTATTAACCGGCGTGTTAACTAATCCACTAGCTACAGCATAGTTTGTAGAAGCTATTTGTCCTATTTGATTTTCGGTACTTATTCTTGATATTAAAGGATTAGATTTATCTAAATAAAACTGTGGAAAATAATTTGGTCTTGGTGGATCAGTAGGGTCGTAATCAAACAAATCTGCAAGTGTAGATATTGTTGAAACTGTATCTGCTATTCTACCTGGGTTATATTGAGTATTTGCTTTACCTATATTATTTGCAAAAATAAAACCAGCTGTACTTGTATCATAAGTTATACTTGTAGCAGTGTTTTGAACTCTACCAAATAATCTAACTGAACTTCTATATTGTTTTTGATCAGGACCAACTTCACTTAAATCTCTAGGTACTTTATTTATATTATCATTTATTAATACAGCATGAGAAGTACTTGTTACTTCTTTTGTAATATCTTCTGGATAAGCAGCCATTATACCAGGAAGATAAACATTATAATATTCTTGCTCTGTTTGTTTTACTACTATTTTATATGAATACCAACCTAATGGATTATAATCTACACTACCAGTATCATCGTTGTATAAACCTGGTGAGTTAGCATAACCACTACTTATAGGGTTGTTAAATCTAATTTTTAAAGAATCACCTGGAAAACTTTCTTGGGTCGCATTGTCTTCTAAATACGCAGAATAAACCGTATCTCCAATAAAAGTTGAAGAGCCAACAGTGACAGATTCTTTATTGTTTGATAATATAACAGAAGATTGTCTACCATATCTATCAGATAAAACCACCCCTACTTGGTAATTTCTATTTTGTTTTAAAGAAGAATTAGGATATTCTACTTTACTTGTATTATCAGTTTCTGTTCCAGCATCTTGAAAAACTAAAGTTTGACCAGCTACTAAAATTACATTTTTATCAAGCGTAACATTAGGCGTAGAATAACTAGTTACTTGACCTAATGGAAAACCATTGTAATCACCTGAGTATATAGTTGAGGATTGCCAGCCGTACATTACGTCTCCAACGCTAGGTGTTTCAGTACCTACTAGTGTTATTGGAATATTAGTACCAGCGGTATAAGTAGCAGTAGCTGTAGACGTAGCTTTAGCGTTTATTACTTGAAAATTATTTTTATCACTAGCTTGTACATTATAATCTAAAGCACCTGGTGGTGTGTGTTTGTTTTCAAAATTACCATATATAACTCTATTTCCAGATATTTCTTGAGCCAATGCTCTAACAGGTGTTTTATCAAAAACTCTTAACAACTCACTATCTGGTAATGTTCTAAATGGTTTTATAGAATTGTATTTATATTCATAAACGGATGGATTACCTATATAAACATATTGACTAGCAGCTGCTGGTGGAGATGCTTGGTTTTTACTACAAGTTAATACTCCTGTAGCAGGGTCATAACTATCAACAAAAGAAAAATTAGCAACGCCTTTTCCACCTATTAATTCACCTGTTTTAACTGTTCCTATTACATTTATTAAGTTTAATTTATTTGGCGCTGTAACTGGAGTAGATCCTAATTGCGCTCTTGCAGATGAGTTAAATATATCTTCTATAGGTATTGTATCAATAACTCTAACAGCTACACCATCTGATTCTTTATATAATATATCTATTTCTTTAATTTTTAATTTATCTTGTAAGCTAAATTTATTAAAAGGTAAAGGAATTATAAGTTTTATTTCATCAACTTTATTTTCTACAAATTCTACTATAGTAGATCTATAAGCAGCTGCTTGATCATCTTTATCTATAGCAGGAGTTTCTTGTCTTACATACATGAAATAACCGTCTTGCTTTGGTATAAAAGCAACTTGAGTAAATGGAGCCATTATAGAGTATTCATTATCATCAAATCTCCATCTATAACTAAATCTTACAAATTTATCTTCTAAATAAGCTGGATCACCCGCGAATAAACCATCGTAATAAGGGTTGGCGTCTATTACTATTTCTGCACCAGCTGGAGTGTTAGGTGGACCAGAACACTGTATAATAGGTGATGTGCTTGTGAAAAGTTGGTTTACTGTTACTCCAGTATCTACAATATTAGTAGTACCAGTAGCTATGTATCCAACACTTTGACCAACAACAGGGTTCATACCTTTACCTGTAGAAACTGTAACTGTTATATTATTACCAACAGAAGCACCTGGCGCTGTAGCTGTAAAACCAATAGGGGTAGTTTTACTAGTTACATCTTTCATCGTGCTTTCGTACTTATCTGTATTTATTGCCGTGAAAGAATTTTCATCTCTTTGTTGCCAAAGTTGTATAGCTTGATAAGGATTGTATTTTGCTACAGATATTTGATCTTCTGTAGTATAATATCTATTGTTATCAACAGCTCTTTCAATATTTATTTTTCTAGGTTGATTGCGGTTATCTGTCCAAAACAATAAATTTTCTACTATATTAACACCATATATAGGGTATAATTGAGAAAAATTTAAAAAAGGTGAAAGATAAATTAAATCAATATACGTATCTGTTAAAACATTGTATTGATACACGTGATGATTTGATCCAACTCCAGTTGGAACATAATCTTCTGTTTTATTATCTGTTACAAATAAATAAATAAAATTATTAGTGTCATCAGTTACCCAACCAATACACTTGCTATTTGCTGGAAAAGTTAAACCAGTTAGTTTATTACCTAAAACATTTTCTAACTCACCTACATCTGGACCTTCAGATTTACTAACCTGAACATTTCTGGCATCTCTATATTCTCCGTTTGGTATTAAACGAGCATCTAGGTCTTTATTTAATTTACCTTTAACAAAGGTGTTAACAACTTTTGCCATTAAATTTTAGTGTTTTATCCATTTAGACTTACCTCTCATAACTTGAGATATTTCTTCTAACTTAATATTTGATAATCTTATTTTAGCATTACGCAAAGCAGCGTATCTATCTTTTTTATATCTTTGAACTACACCTTCTGATACATTAGCTCTTGTAGATAATATGTTGTATGATATACTTTTATACATAGCTTCTTCAGCCATTTTAGGAACTTTAGTATCTAAATCATAAGCAAGACCATCTGATATATATTCAAATACAATTAACTTTCCTGTTAAATTGCTAGAAAAACTAAACTTACCTTCTCTTTCATTTATACCAAACCAACCATTTACTTGTGATCTTTGTGGATCAAGACCATATAATCTACCCCAATTCCAAGGTCCATTTAATCCATATAATTCTGGATTTGCAAAGCCAAAGTATTCAAAATCTGAATACCAGCTAGAATTTAATAATCTAGTGTTATTACTTTTCCATCTTGATTCTGTAATAGATGTTCCTTCTAAATCTTCACCAAAGTTATCTTGTGTTGGTACACCTGTTGCGTCTTGTAATAAATTAGAATATGGATCAGTGGTTAAATTGTTAGCTGGGTAAATAGGTCTTTTAACACCTAGTTCATCTATCCAAGACAAGTTAACATAGTTAACATAATCTTGGGGTATAATTAAAGATAAACTACTAGGTATTGTTAATTCTTGAGATCTAATACTTTTTAATGTGTCGTAACTAAACTCTTGTAATGATCTTTTAGCAAAGAAAACCACATCAGATTTTTTACATGTCTGAATTAATTTACCATCTCCAACGTAACCAACCATATAGTTATTTACTATATCATTTAGTTTTAAATATTGGTAACCACCGTAATTATCTTCTACAGCTTGACCATAAGCTTTTTCTGCAGCAGTAGTTCCATACTTACCACCATCTAATATTTTAAGTTGTACTACTATAAAAACATTAGCACCAGGATTACCTGTTATAGTAATTATATTATTAACTACCGTATAAGCGGATGTATACTCTGTAAAAGTACCTGGTAAACCAGTAACACTTGTATATACTTTAAAATTGTTTTTAGCATAATTTTCATTAGTGGGATCATAGCTACCAAAAACTAAATCAGTATTGAAAGTTGTAGTAAACGCCTGCCCAGCTGTATTACCTACATCTCCTCTAAAGCTTTGTGAACCTTGATAATATTGTGCGTTAGTTTCTGTTATTTGTGACATTATGATTTTTCGTTTTGTTCAACCTTAGCAGCGTCTTGTGTGGCTACTTGAATTATTTCTGGATCTCTTATAATAACGCCTGCGTATTTTAATATTCCTATAATTACATTAGTTTGCTCTGATGTGTCTAGCTGGAAATCAACTGAAGTTGCACTATTATATAAGTATTGACCTAAAGTACCAGTTGTAAAAGCCCAGTTAGGATTTGTTGGGTTTACTATACAATTAGCTTTTACTACATCTGGTTTAGGTGATATTTTTAATAACACTTGTGGAGATGAGCCGACTGTTACTACAGCATTAGTTATATAAGCTAAAGGATATTGATTAGTAGGACTAGTTAGTTTTGATTTACTGACTTCAGTATATTCTTTTTTACTAGATACTTGAGTTACGGAATCGTATTGAGGATTTGTTGTGTTGTAAGTAGATATTATTTCACCTATTCTATATAGTGGTCTTGAACCACCATATATCCAACCTGTGTTAGCTACATTATAGGTAAAACTAGTTTCTTCTTCAAAAGGATATAGTTTATAAGCATTGTCTTTAAACATGTTAAAGAACTCTGTATCATTTTGTGTATTGTTTTGATTTACTCGATTTAATTGGTTGCCGTCAGGAAAATAAGATTCAAATATTTCTTGCTGTACCTGTACTGCTAAACTATTAAATTCAGCTGGTGGAATATAACCTCTTTGTTCTTTGTTTAAAATGTACAAGACTGTTGTGTATACTGTATTTATATTTACCGCCATTATATTTTTTTATTATAACACAGAGGTGACTTTCGTCACCCCTATATTATTATCACTTGTTAATTAAGTTTTTTATCTATAGATTTATAGATTTCTACACCTTCATCTGTTTTCAAGAAAGCAGCAAAGGCTGAATATGGATTTTCATCAAATGGAACATTCATTAGTTTTCTATTATTAGACCCCCATGTAAACGTTCTTTGATCTTGAGATAGTAAAATAACACCTGCTTCTTCAGCTCTAATAGCTAAGTTTCTAAGCATTACGTTTTCATCTTTAACTAACTCAATAAATAAATGAGGGTTTCTTTTAGCAAATAAAAGTAAATCTCTTTTTATTTCTTTTGAGCTCATAGAATTAACCTTTGATCCAAGCTCAACTCTCATTATTGCTTCTGCTTGATCAATCTCAATTGTTCTCGCAGCATTTAACGCATCGATTTCCCATTCAATGTTTTCAAGTTCATCTTCAGCATTTTTAACTGGTTTAAACTCGTAATACATTTTATCTTTTAAAGGGTGGTATAAACTTAACAATTTCTGTAAAGCAATATTTTTAGCTGGAACATCAAGTCTACCATCTCTAAAAATAATATGACCAAGAGTTGCTTCTCCTTTTTGCTCATCTGCAAAAGGTGAACTCATATTAGTAGCATATCTTATTTCTCTTTGTTTTTGTGATTTTGGATCAAACCATAGTAAAGAGTGTTTTCTTGTATGCTTTCCTGGTATTGTTAATGTTAAAGGAGTTTTATTTCCTCTTAATAGATACGTTCTATCTTTTACTTCCCATTCAGGTTTTACAACCTTAGGTGTTTGTTTTTTAGGTTCAGCAACAGCTACTGGCTGTTCTATAACCTCTTCTTTTTTCTTTTTTGTCATGATATAATAAAATTAAATAAGTTAAAGGTATATGGGCGCCGAAGCGCCCTTACCTTATAAATAATTACACTCCTTTGAATAATACAAAGTTGTTAGCAGC
>Ga0070746_10002748_pt1 | contig 10473 bp, 19 predicted proteins | sample VirMetDEL_Mar_21_FD_77016 | JGI IMG/M metagenome (GOLD analysis project Ga0070746, IMG submission 77016) | Aqueous microbial communities from the Delaware River and Bay under freshwater to marine salinity gradient to study organic matter... | ecosystem: Environmental > Aquatic > Marine >... | reverse complement strand
TTTTACTCTATTCATTAGGATATTCACAATAATGTTACTATCTTAGTTAACAAACAAACGCTTATGGAAAACAAAGACTACCTACACTCGGACTTACTGTCCAAACCCTGCAATTTTGATGTATTTAACGAGACCTATGAGGCAATACGTAGATTATCGTGGAAAATGAGTGATAATCACTGCGATTCACTGGGTATCACCGGACGCCAGCGTGAAGAATACATGGATGTTTTCATCGATGAGATTGAGCCTATAATCCTTCACATTGTCAACTACACTATAGATAAATTTGAGAAATAATGAACATAAACGAATTATACGACGCTATTAAACCGCACGATATGGATTACATGGATAAAGATTATAAAGACTTCCGAATTGAGGCGCTCACAAAACGTGTTGAAGAATTAGAAGACTCTTTAAAAAGCGCTAATCACACTATAACTTACTTGATATCAAACTTTAACACAGTAAAAGAAAATGAATAGAAAACGATTGGTTGCTGAGGTAATCACTATGCTTAAGCTAACCGAAGCACCATTTTTCGCAATAGGAAACTGCTACTACTACAGAAGAATATGCGTTGACCTTAACAAAGGATACGAAAATGTATTCGATACATCTACTGATATCTGGAGACCGCTAAACGTACACGAGCTAAATATAATAGTAGAGAAGGGCTTTAGTAAAGGCAATGCATACCTTACCATCAAGAACTCACGAAACCAGCTCTTAGAGAGCCGTGAGGCCTTTCAAATAGCTACCATCAAAGGCAACGAGAAAGACAAGAACAAGTATTACAAAAAAGCTATGGAGGCGATTAAGAAACTAAAAGAAATGGTTGGTTATTAACCATTTTGTTATTATATTTGTTAATAATCTAATTTAATTCTAATGAAAACAGAAAGATTGAAGGAGTTGTACTTGCGCTACGAACTCACCAAGGACGATGTATTTAAGCATCAACACTACGTAATCATTACTCGTTCGGGTATTGATAAAATTCAAGCAAAAGAGAACATTCAAATCCACTACGATGTGGTTAATTGTGAGTCTCACTTCTGTGTGGTCAAAGCAAATGCTAAGGCTGGTGACACAGATATCGAAACATTCGGTTCAGCACTCAAGGGTTCAACACATCGTGACGGAAACTGCAATACGTGGTATGTCATGGAGATGGCCGAGAAGCGTGCTATGAGCCGTGCAGTATTAAAGCTAACAGGCTTTTATGAACTGGGTGTATTCGGAGAAGACGAAAGTGAGGACTTTAAAAAAGGTGGCGCATCATGGCAGAAATAAACATTAAAGACGCTATCAAGCGCATGGAATCCGATGAAGAATACTATGGAGCGTTCGGCTCTCAGTTTCTTCACAACAGCGACATATACACGTTCTTGAATAATCCTCAAGATTACGGTCAACCAAAAGAGGACACTGTTCCTATGATGTTTGGTCGTGCGTTTCATGAGCAGGTATTGTTCAACAATGCATCTCAAGATTACGTCGATGCTTCAACTCGTAATACTAAGATATACAAGGAATACCTTGATTCTATGGGGGAAAACCTTGTGTTATTAAAAAAGGAGTATGAAGATATTAAACTGTTGAAGGAAAAAACGATAGCACACGTTATCGTAAAGGAAGTGTTGACAAGCAAGGGTATTCAAAAAGAGATACCTAACCTTGGCACTTTAACCGATAGTGGCATACTATGGGCTTGTAAGGCAGATATTGTTACCGACCACTATATATACGACCTTAAGACAACATCGAGTCTTAGCGGTTTTAAAAAGAGCGCTCGTGTGTATAATTACGACAGCCAAGCATACATATACTCTACACTATTTCAGAAACCCATGAGGTTCATTGTTGCGGAGAAAGGCACTGGAGCAATTGGGTTGTTTGATACAAGCGATGAAGCATATCATCGTGGTAGAGAAAAGGTCTTAGAGACCGAAGCACTGTACAAGAAATACTTTTTGTACAACGAGGATGATATCTCAAACTACTACAAGTATGATGAAATATAGTCCCGAAGGTAGAATGTACTCAGCCGTCGGTTGGAGTATTACAACAATAATATTATTAATCTTATTTAATTAATTATGTCATCATTAATCAAGGCATCAATCAAGACGTCAGAACTAAAAAAAATCGACGCAAACAAAATCGTTAAGGGAGAAAAAGACAACTACATCCCAATCACTATTTCGGTAGACGATGAATCAAGGTACGGTCAAAACGTTTCAATATACATTGAGCAGACTAAAGAAGAGCGCGAGGCAAAAACCCCTCGTCAGTACATCGCTAACGGCTCAGTAATCTGGACTGACGGCAACATAGTTAAAGGTCAACGTGAAGATAATAATGGGGGTGGTGCGAAAAGCCAACCAGCCCCTAGTCTTGGCGGTGGTCTTGATGACCTACCATTTTAATTATTACCCCGAAAGCTATGAGGTGAGTAGGGGTAATTTAAATTCTCAATCATGAAAGCAAACGTAATACAGTCAATAGCCTCTGCTGTTGCTGACTACTATGGTATCGAAGTATCAAAGATGTTCCAAAACACCCGCAGAAGGGATATAACGGACAAGAGAGCTATATTTCATTTCCTATGTCACAAACACACAGACCTCAGCCTGCAAGAAATAGGTAGGTTCGCAGAGAACTATGATAGAATCGCTTATAATCACGCTACGATTATACACAACATAAAGAAATCAAGAAATCTCATGAAGGTAGACAAGCGATTTGCAATCGACCTTCTGCATCTCGATGCCTATGTAACTAAGAATATCATAGTGAAAAAAGAAAAGGAGATTGTAATAAATAAAAACATACAGATGATGCTCGAGCGATGGTTTGAGTACGAGAGCCGTGAGTATCTCGATTGCCTGTCGTTAATAGCTGAAATACTACACAAGGAAGAAAATTTAGATAACATTAAAACTTGGATTGATTCTTATGAAGGGGTTCATAAAACTGCATAGACAAATTATGGAGTGGGAATGGTATCAAGACGCTAACACCAAAGCAGTCTTCATACACCTACTTTTAAATGCGTGCTACGATGAATGCAGATTTATGGGTCAGTCCGTTGAAAGAGGTCAGTACATGACGTCTTTATCAAGACTCGCAAGAGACTTAAACCTCAGCGTAAGACAAGTAAGAACTGCACTAACTCGATTGGAAAAGACTGGGGAAATCGACACACAGGCGACAAACAAAAGCACGCTTGTAACTATCTCAAACTACGGTAGTTACCAGATTGACGAGTCTAATAAGAAAAAGAAATCGACACGCAAGCGACAAACAATCGACACGCAAACGACAGACATAAATAAGAAAGGAAGAAAGGAAGAAGAAAAGAATAATAATACTTTCTATGAGCAGGTTCGCACAGAGAGTATATGGGTTACACAGGTAGCCATGCAGTATCACACTAAGATACCAAAGGTCTTAAACGCTTTAGAGCGGTTTCACAATCATCTAAACATAACACAAGACAACAAACGAACATCGAGGGATTTTAAAACGCATTTTGTAAATTGGATTAAATACAACCTCGAAGACGCAAGTCAGTCACTCGGCACTTACCAATGGAAGTGGAAGGGACAAGCAATGAAAACAGGAAGCAAAGAGGAATACGAACGAGACAAAGCCGCTTTTGATAAGCCAGGTTTTGACTTTCAAACGCTAATTTAATGGAGATTAATGGATTTGAAGTAGACGAGTTTAACATCTACAATATCGACACTAAGGCAAAATTATCTACTTGCCCAAAGTGTTCTCACACTCGAAAGAAAAAAACTCAGAAATGCTTAATGCTCGATTGGGAGCGTGGACTAGGTACTTGTCAGCACTGTGGAGATGTGGTGCAGTTGCATACTTATAAAAAAGCATCCACCGGTATATCCTATGCGATGCCCCCTAAGAAGGAAAAGAAAGAGGTGCTGTCACAAGTAGCGCAGTACTTTCTTGATAGAGGTATATCAAGCAATACTTTAAATACATTCGGGGTTACTAACGGCAAAGAGTTCATGCCTCAAGTAGGGCAAGAGGTCAATGTGATTATGTTTAATTACTATGTAGGAGAGGAGATAATCAACATCAAGTATCGAGACGCTCGTAAGAATTTTAAAATGTACAAGGGCGCACAAAAAACCTTTTACAACATAAATTCAATAGCAGGTAAAGACACTTGTGTTATTGTAGAGGGGGAGGTTGATGCTATGTCCTTTCACGAAGCGGGGGTAGCCAATGTGGTTAGTGTTCCTAATGGTTTCAATGCTACGGGTCAAATCAATTTAGATTACCTCACTGACTTCTACCACTACTTTGAAGATAAGGAGCGCATATACCTTGCGGTAGATAATGACGAGGCTGGAGAAAACGGTCAGAAAGAATTGATTCGTAGATTCGGCTCAGACAAAGTATTCCTATGCGACCTCAAGGATTGTAAAGACGCAAATGAATACTTAATCAAGTATGGCAAAGAAGCGTTAGCTCAAGTTATTACTACTGCATCACCGTGCCCAATAGATAATGTCATAAGAGTCTCTGACATGGAGTCTCAACTCGATGACTTTTACAAAAATGGTATTCAAAACGGGTACAAGATTGGTATAACTGACTTTGATAATATATTCTCAACATACACCAAGCAATTTATTGTTGTTACGGGATTCCCATCGAGCGGTAAGAGTGATTGGGTTGACCAAATGACAATAGGATACAACATGATGTATGGCTGGAAAACAGCATACGCATCAGTAGAAAACTTTCCTCAATACTTACATGTAGATAAACTCATACGTAAGTTGTATGGTAAAACACCTAAGTATGACGAGACAAAGAAGGAACACTGGAGAAAGTGTGTAAATCACATTGACCAAAACTTCTTCTTTATGGACTTTGAGGACGGATACGATTTAGACAAAGTTCTTGCAAAGGGAGAGGAGTTGGTAAAAAGAATGGGTATTAGATGCTTAGTCATAGACCCCTACAACAAGGTTAAAGACAAGGAAAATATCAATCTATCCATCAACGACTACACAAATCAATATCTAAATAAGATTGACAACTTTTGTAAGAAAAACGATGTACTTGTGGTGCTTATCGCTCACCCAACCAAGCCTCAAAACGATAAAGGCAAACTACTTGAGCCTACGTTCTACGATGTAAAAGGCGGTGGTGAATTCTACGATATGTCTCCACATGGAATACTTGTTCACAGGGACTATGAAATGGGTACAGTGAAGCTAAAAGTGTTGAAGGTAAAGTTCTCTAACCTCGGTGAAAACCAAGCGCACACACACTTTTACTACAACGTAAACAACGGAAGATACACGGCTATAGAAGCAGGTCAGCCTAAGTGGGATAATGAGAATTGGATTGTTAAGGAAGACAACCCATACACTCAAACAAAAATACTTGAAAGTGAATTTGCTAACCTAAACGACGCATTTTAATGAGCTTAATACGAAACCATAGAGAGGTAGTCAAGTCTATTGATTTCACAGGTGTACAAAACGGTAAGATACACCCCACAGACATAGATTGTGTTTTAGAGTTTGATAACGACATACTAATTCTAATAGAAACAAAGAAGGCTGGTAACGAAATACCTACAGGACAGCGAATTTTATTAGAGCGGTTAATTGACAGTTGGCACACAAACCACGGAATAGCGTTAAAAGTGGAGTATACTGATGAGGAAATAGGAGCTGTAAGCATAAAGCTTAATAGATGCCTGGTAACAAAGTACTACATAAACAAAACATGGTATGACGCGCCCATTCCCACTAAGATGGTTGACTTTATAAATACATTAGGCGAAAAATGGAACAATGAAAAATGTAGATTCTGATTACATGAGCTTTGTAGACGCTACAATGATATGCTTTAGAGAAAAGGTGTTTATCTATAGAGTTCCTGTATCAAACGATTCAATGAAGCTGGAAATTGACTACAAGGGAAAGAAAAAACTCGGTACTGAAATATACCGATGGAAGACAGACCAGAAAAAAATGGATGAAAAAATAAAAGAGCTATATGTCACCATTGCAAAGCAGATACAAAATAGAGAATAGAGAATACGTGTACGACCCAACAATGCTAAGACTTCATTATGATACGTTCACAATCATGAATGACGAAGAATTCTTAGAAAATTTACCAAGCGCTTTACACTTCGCTTGTTTCATGAGCTTCGTGCTGAAATTAGACCATGTAAAAACGCTTTCTGATGTTGGAATAATACACGAACTCGTACACTTAAGTAATAAATCAACAAAGCGTTTTTCTGACGTAAAAGAAGTGAGACAAAAATTTGAAGATTTATTTGTTAATATACCAGATAAGTTCGATATTGATGCCAAATATCCAAAAAAAAGTGGACAAAAAAATAGCTAATGTGCTAGAGTTCAATAAGTCCTTTGGGCTTATCAAGAACAATAAGCCATCATTAATAGCAGAATCGGAGTTTGATTTACGTCATAAACTAATGACAGAAGAACTCTCGGAGTATATTGAAGCGTGTAAAAACAATGACTTACTAGAGGTGTGCGATGCAATCGTGGACCTCTTGTACGTTTTAAACGGTATGGTCGTTGCTCATGGAATTCAACACATTGTTGAAGACATGTATGACGAGGTACACCGTTCTAATATGAGTAAGTTAGAGAACGGAAAGCCGCTCTATAGAAGTGATGGTAAGGTCATGAAAGGCTCAGAATACTTCAAACCCAATCTAATCAAATACATCAATGAATAACGTTAATGAATTCATAGACGAAGTAATGTCTTCGTCAAAAACGAACAAAGAAAAGAAAAATAAACTGCTAGAATACGATAGCAAGATGTACTGTTATCTCGGCATTGACTCTACAAAAAAAGAGAAAGAAGATGCCAAGAAAAAATCACGTGCAATCTATCGTGCTATAGCAAAGTTCGACCCTGTATTGGGGAAGAATTTTTTATGGTACTTAGATTAAATGTCCTCAGAAAGCCGCCTCAATTTTTTAATAAATTCATTTGATAACATACATCAAAAGCTAAATGACGCTTTTGAGGAAATTGCTGACGGCGATTTTGAAGAAGGGCAGAACACTCTAAACTCTGTGATATATGATGTTCGTGAGATAAAAAAAATCATGCGACCATGAGTAAGAGAAGAGTAAGAATATCTGCAGAAGAGGCAACATACATAGGCATTGAGGTCTCTCACCTAAAACCAACACCAAACACATCAGTTCCGTATAGAACATATCTCAACGAAGAGCAACTAAAAGAGTTAAGCCAATTTAGACATCATGGTTTAGCCGCTCACGCTAAAGCTAGAGGCATTGACTTCGACTCGGTAATAGAATACTGGGATAAGACAAAAGAATACTCCGTAAGAGTCAGACCCGAGGTTGTACAGGTTAAAAGTATTGCGGACGACTTGTTCAGCGAAATGAAAGAGTACGCTCCAGTGTACCCAGTCATTTATAGAACACAGCCAAAAGAACCTCATCTGCTGGTAATAGACCCTGCGGATGTTCATATTGGAAAGCTCGCAACATCATTTGAAAGTGGAGAGGACTATAACTCAGAAATTGCAGTTCAACGAGTACTCGAGGGTGTACAGGGTATACTTGACAAATCAGCGGGTTGGTCTATCAACAAGATAGCCCTTATTATTGGTAATGATATACTACACATCGACACCCCAAAAAGAACAACCACCTCTGGAACACCACAAGACACCGATGGTATGTGGTATGAAAATTTCTTAAAAGCAAAAAAGCTTTACGTTGACGTCATAGAGATGCTTGTTACTATAGCAGATGTGCACGTTATGTATAACCCATCTAACCACGATTACACAAACGGATTCTTTCTCGCAGATGTAATAAAAACGTGGTTCAATAATAACAAGAACGTCACATTCGATACTTCGATATCTCACCGCAAGTACATGCTCTATGGCAATAACTTGATAGGAACTACACATGGAGACGGTGCTAAACCAAACGACCTTCCATTACTAATGGCTGTAGAGGCTAAAAATGAATGGTCTTTATCTAAGCATAGGTATCTATACACGCATCACGTACACCATAAGTCTTCTAAAGACTATATAGGGGTCACAGTTGAATCGTTACGAAGCCCGAGTGGCACAGACTCATGGCATCATAGAAAAGGCTACCAGCACGCTCCTAAAGCTGTCGAAGGATTTATTCACCACCCTATACACGGTCAAGTATGTAGGCTAACTCATTTATTCTAGTGTTTATAATCACATTACGTTGGCCTCACGAAGGAATGGTACTCGGATACGAGATATTTTATCCTACAGAAAAAGAAAATTACTACACAGTAAGACTTCATTTGGTATTATTTTCTATAGCATATGAGTGGGGGGAAGACTATAATCCTTATATTTGATACATAGCACGTATTCCTACTTGCGATTTGTTTTCATTGTGAAACCCCCGGTAATTTACTGGGGGTTTTTCTTTAAATTTGAATATGAAGCCAAGCAAAAAGATATTTGTGAACCGAGAGCCAAACGATGAAGACTTAGAGGTCATAAAAGAGCTTATAAAAACTCACGACATAAAGCAGTACGTACCTGATTCGTATGTATACATACAGATAAATGAGGGTGAGACCGTAGAGGTATTGAGATTTCCAGATGGAGCGGTTCATAAGACTATGAAGGAATACCAACTGCAAGCGAAGCAAGCAGTTCAAATGATATACCATCAGCTTGAAATAGAGCAGTCGATTAAGGAGTTGCAATACTGGTCAAACATAAACGAATACAAGAAATACATTCCAGTTATAGCCGAAGCTAAAATGAAGAGCGGAATGGAAAAGGTTTATGCTGATTTCGCTATATATGCAAAAGACCAAGTGGAAGCAGGTATCACATTGAGCGACATGGATTTTGAAGAATACCTGTATTTAGAAGATGTAGATGGCGAAGAAGAGACAGATTACACGAAGTAAAAAGACCACTATAGATGGCATTCAATTTGCCTCCAAGTTGGAGAGCCATATGTATAAATTACTTAAGGCTCACAAAATACAATTCAAGTACGAGGGCGAGAAGTATGTGTTGATAGATGACTTTCGTTTTGAATCATCATCGTATGAAAAGACAACGACCAAAAAATATCTACACGATAGAGGTAATAAGAAAATTCTACCCATATCATACACGCCTGATTTTATTGACTCACGGTATCCTCCTAGATATATTATAGAGTGCAAGGGAAATCCAAACGAGAGATTCCCACTTGTCTGGAAGCTATTCAAAAGATACATACACCTCAAAGGGTGGAACACCCAATTATACATGCCCCGCAATCAAAAAGACTGCGAGGCTGTAATTGGTCTGCTAAAAGAAGCTGGTTATTAGAATTGGTCTAAAACACTTTTTCGTTTTACGCCCTGTTCTTTTTCCTCTTCTGTAGCTTTAATCTTCATGCTTGGGTCTTTAGGGTCAAAAGACATCTTATCTGTACCAATAGCATCATAGATTTCCTCAAGCTGACGCTCCATTTTATCTGCAACCTTATTGATATCCTGCTTTGGAACACCAGGGGCGTATGCTGCTACTAATCGTAAATATAGTAACATGTTAGTAGCGTCATCTAATCGTTCTCTTATCGGCTCAGAGGCAGAAGTAATAGCAACCCCTGTAACACCTTGCGCGGACATTGTGTTTCTCTTATATATCATGCCCTTGTTTGACAAAGTAATAGCTCGATTTAAGTTCTCATATTCCTGACCGAGGATACTTACAATACCAGCATTGTTACCAATGAAAGAGTATAGACCGTCTTTAGTCATCAAACTCTTAGTGTCCTGTGTAAGAAACTCAGTAACTTTTAAATCTTCCATACCAAAAGAAGACATACTATAGTTCCACATAGCTTTTGCCGCATCATCAACTAAGTCTGGCCTTGGCAGTGGGTTCATCATTTTCGTTAAATCCTGAGTCACCTTTTCGGCAATATTGATGTTGTATGGGCTTATTTTAAGCTTGTTTTCATAAGTCATCAGAATCTTACCAACATCCTTAGAATTGTTTTCGATTTCCTGTAGCCTATCCGCAACAACGGTTTTGATTGCATTGTATTCTTCTGTGGATTTTGATTCATTAGGATTCAACTCTCTTATAGCCTCAATACTCAAGTCCTCAAGTGAACGATTCTCTATAGGCAACAGGTTGTTACCAATCAAAGATGACATGCCACCATATCTTTCTATATCATCTTCGTCTATAGCTCCAAAAAGACGAGCTAATCCTGCAACACCTTGGTAAAGACCAACAACACCAACAGCTTTCAGCCCTTCGAAGTAAGCAATTTCACGAACTTTACCTTCCAAAAACCTGCGTGACTGCTGTTTCTGTTCGGGGTCAATCATTGGGTCTTGCATCTTCTGGAGATTAGCTAAAATCGCAGAGCGTGTGTTAAA
>Ga0070746_10002746_pt1 | contig 10480 bp, 9 predicted proteins | sample VirMetDEL_Mar_21_FD_77016 | JGI IMG/M metagenome (GOLD analysis project Ga0070746, IMG submission 77016) | Aqueous microbial communities from the Delaware River and Bay under freshwater to marine salinity gradient to study organic matter... | ecosystem: Environmental > Aquatic > Marine > Coastal... | reverse complement strand
GTTTTCAATTTTTGCCATTGTAGTTTCATCCTCGAGGAATTCACTAAAGTCGTCGAGTCCAAGTGTTTCATTTAATAAAGAATATGCTTCTGCGTGTATAGTTTCCATTGCCCCAAATGTGGTTGCCATCATAATTATTTCGGGTTTACGAAACCACTTGGTGACCAAACCGCTCCAATAATCATTTACTACAGTTTCAGTTTGAGCAAAACCTTTAAGGATAGAACCAATTATATTCTTTTCTGTTTCGTTTAAGTTTTGTTTCCAGTCATTCAAATCACTCATCATTGGTACTTCAGTGTGTAGCCAGTGTGCTTGTTGTTGTTTAAGCCAGTAATCGAATGCCTCTGGGTATTCAAAGGGCTTGTAGATGATTCTCTCCTGCAATAGTTTACTATTTGCCATTTTATTGTTGGTTTAATTACTAAGTTTAAAAAATTGTTGAGCTAAAATATCTCGATCCATTACACTAAAATTAGTGCCTTCTATTTTTTGGTTTGGTACGCTTTCATCACTGTCGAAATGTTGATCAAGTACTTCAAAGTGACCGGTAGATGTGTCTGCTTTAACTGAGAATGTCATACCATCCATGCCATATCTATTTTTCATAACGTGGAAGCGTCCTGTTCCATTTACTTTGTCTTCTTTCTTTCTTGAGAGTGATATGGCAATGTCAGTTATCATGATTTTATCGTAGCTACCAGCCGCTTTGTCGCCCTCAATTACATCATCTTTAGCGCCCGCTCTATTTACTTGAGATACGGACCAAATGGGTAGTTGAAGCTCCCTAGCTAAGCCTTTAGTGCCTAGATAAATATCATCAATCTCACCTTTCCTGTCTTGAACTCTACGTTTTGAAGAGAGAAGATCTACATAGTCAATAATAATTAAATCAGGTTTAAAGTCAAGGTCAATACATTTTTGTATATGCGATTTTACCATAGATACTGTAGCTCTTCCTGTTGGAAATTCTTTAATTATCAATTGGCCCGGCAGTTTCTCTATAAGTTCTGTAACTTTATCTTTGTGTTTTACGATTTGATCTACCCCAATATTAGTAAAGAAAGCGTCATACCTACGGCCTACGTAATCTTCACTTAATTCTAAAGTATAATGTAAGACATTGTATCCCAATTTTACAGCGTGTCCTCCTAAAGCAACTAAGCTCCAAGATTTGCCACCCCCGGGGTTGCCAAATATAAGTCCAAAATCACCATTGCCTAAACCACCTTGCATCATTTCATTGAATTTCTCCCAAGGAGTAGGTACAATGGTACGTGCTTCTTCTCTATATCTTCCTTCTGTGTCTTTGTTGTATTCGTGTCCTAGGTTCTTGTCCCCACCTGCTTTCAAAGCATTGTCTACCAAAATTCGAATTGAATCGTAGTCCCCTGCATTAAGCAAATCTACTGAGTTGAGCAGTGCTTTCTTCAGTTGTTGGTTTTTGCAAAATGCAGAAAATTCTTGTTCAACATATTCTAAGTCAGTGTCTGAAGCTTGGTATGCTTCTCTAAGTTGTTCTTTAACAGATAGTTGTAGGACCTCGTTTGTGATTTTTTTAGTCTCTACTTTGAGTACCTCCATAGTAGGAGTAGTATGATATTTTTCATAGTACTGGAGTATCTGTTGGATAACCCATTTGTGGGCTTGGTTGTCGAAGTATTCGTCGCTTAGGATATCGTGGATATTCTGCAAGAATTCCTTGTGGGTAAGCAACGAAGACAGCACCTTTATTTGGAAGCCAGAACCGTAGTTTTGTAGAGTGTTAAGCGTCATAAATCTTCAAATTAGCAAAATTATCTTTAACCCAAAATTCAGTGTTTTTAATAATGTGGTTTAAACCATCTTCTTCATATAAAGATAAGAAATCTAATGTACGTAAACCAGTTACTTTTTCCTCAATTTTTTCTTCTAGGTATTCTTTTTCTTTTTCGTCTAATAATGGGTTTTTCAAATCCATTATCTTATAGTATTTCTCTACTTCATCCCAATGTTGGATAATTCTAGGGTATACAATTCCCTCCTTTAGTTTGGATTCACTAATAGTAAAGATATCGTCTAATTCTAGGGGTGGGCCTGCTAATTCAGGGAATTTTTTAAGCACACCTTTAGAACCTATCCCTTTTACTCCTGGGATTTTGTCTGAGGAGTCTCCTACTAGGGTTTTATAGTAGATGAAGTTATGAGGAGGTACACCAAATTTTTCTACTACAGTTCTAACGTCATAAAATTCTCTTTCAATTGGTCTGTATACAGTAATGTTTTTGTTTATCAATTGAAGGAAGTCTTTATCGCTAGAGACTATAACGACTCTAGAATCGTATTCTTTATCTAATGTTTGAGATAAGTGGGAAATAACGTCATCCGCCTCGGCCTTGCTGACCGATATGGTTTTAACAGGCAAGCACTTTAAGTACTGGATTAGGCGCACTATTTGGTCTATTTTTGCCTCGGATTCTTCATCTAAATTATCAAATACATCCCAGTTAGTGACTTTAACATTTCGGCCTGATTTGTATTCGGAGTGTAAGTTCTTCCTATTAGTGGAAGAACCTACACCGTCGAATACAACATAAACAGAAGTGGGTTGGATTTGTTTAATTAAAGAACCTAGAGAGCGGAGAAAACCAGCTAAACCGCCTATGTGAGTTCCACTTTCATTGATGAAATTAAGTACAGCAAAATTCCTTAGGAATAGATTTAATCCATCAATAATTAAAACTCTATCGTGTCTGCTAAGTTTAGGTAAGTCTTTACCCTGCTCAATATTATTGAGCATCTCTAAATATTCTTTCTTACCCATAATTAATCTGGTTCTTGAGAGAAGGAGTTGATGTCTTGGATTTCGTCTACTTCTTCTTCTATAACATTGAAATCAGTACCTCCTAGGATTTGGCTCCATTCTTTAGCATGGTCGCTCTTGTATTGCTTGAGTTCCTTATCGTCGTCATTGATAAAACCATGAGATGTCATAATGATCCTACCTCTAGTGGTAACCCCATTAATGTGGTTTTTGTCAATTTGAAGGTTAGTACGCTTAGCAAATTCTACTTGTTTGCCATCCTTAATAGCCTTAATTTTAGAAGTACCAGCATTGGAAACATTGCCAAATGTTATTACCAAGGTAGCATCAAACCACATAGCCCAACCTCCTTTATTCATCAATTTAGGTTGACTCATTGGTGTTTCTGCTTTAGCTGTCCACACTTTATTAATACAAACGAGTGTATTGGTGTATGGGCTGCTTTCCTTGCGAGACAACAAGATTTTCTGGTTTACATTGTTACCGAACTGGGTAGACATTGCTCCTGCATTCCATTCATTGTTGTTTTTGTTGGAGCGAACAGACAAATCACAAGGTACAGACCCAATTGAGTCCCACAGGAACAATAGGTCGTAAGGTAAATTGCCTTTTTTCTGTTCGTCTACTAAATCCAAAATGAATACTGCTACATCCTCAATTGTATTGAGTGTTCCTCTGTCTGCATACAGGAAGAAACCATCATAGTTGGTGATTTCGCCTGTTTCCGTATCTACTTCCTCATTAACTTCCAAACCCATTTGGATAGCATGCTCCCAGTTCCATTTCATCTCAGTGATAATGAATACAGGAAGAATACCTCGCTTCTGAGCGGAGACCGCCGCCTCAATCAAGGCGGTGGTCTTTCCGGTATCAGAGTGGCCTCTTACTAGGGTAATATGACCCATAGGGATGCCTGGGAGTGAAGTTACATCTTGGAATGCTTTTGAAAGTGGAATCCAAGTCTGGGATTTGAATTTTAAATTAGATTTAAGTAGTTTTTTCTCCTTAAATTTATTTAAATCAAATTTAGATTGAAGTTCTGAAGATACTGCTTCGTTTAATGATTTACTACGTTTTGCCATTAGCTGAAGAGTTCGTCAAATTTATCAACCTTACTTTGCTTCTGGGGGGTCTTCAGAGCATAATTGTTTTGTGACCCCCTATTATCAAAAGGGAGATCGTCGTCAATTTGTGATGGTTTTTCATCATCAATGATGTCTCCTTCTTGGGCTTGGTCTTCAGGATTCAAGAATTCCTGCAAGAAACCTTTAATTTCATCAAATGAATAGTGCTTGAAAACCTCAATTGGGTTTTTCTGGTTTTCCAACCATTGCTCAATTTGGGCTTTGTCCTCTGAAAGTGGTGTTTGCTTGGTGCGAACACGGACAGAAGATTTATTGTAGCTAGTACCTGTAACATCTGGGCCAACTGTGTCTACAGTAATGTCACGGCCTTCAAAGATGTCGGTGTAGTCTCCGATATCATCATCATCAGCCATACTCAACATTTCGAGGTATAGGTTTTTGCCAAACTGCCACAATTTTACTCCTTCGTGTTCTTCACCTCGAACAATTACAGGAACAAAAATACGCATTTTTGGATCCAATTTCTTAGCCAAACGCCAATTGTCTTTGTCGTTTGTAGTGCGAAGTTGCTTAGCAAATTCTACAATTGGATCTTTTTCTCCATAATTGACTGGAGATAGGATAGTACGGGCAGAACCAATACCATAATGGAAATACACTTCGGTAAAGGGGTTTGCCTTATTAAATTTGTTGGGGACAATACGGACTACTTGTTTGCCCACACTTGGTTTCCAGAACAAACTTTTGTCTGTTCCTCCTCCTTTTGTTTGCTGTTGTTGGAGGGAATTCAACTTGCTTTTAATTGCATTTAAATCCATAATATAACTTTGTTTTAAAAATGTAACTTGTCTAAATATAATAACTGAGTTAAAAGAAGCCAAATTAAATTGGCTTCTTTTTTTAAATATTTAAAATAATTTTACTTTAAAGGCTTAGAAAGGAATTCATTCAAGAAATCATCGTTCTCATCTAAATTAAATTCTTTTTCAATTTTTGCTAATTGATCATCGCTTGGCTCTTTAGGTGCTGGGGGTGTGTTTCTCTTTCTGCCTCTGGTTTCTGGTTCTTTACCTGATGCTCTTCTTTCTTGTTTCTCCATGTCCTGTACTTTCTTGTCTACAGTGGTGATTTTAGAACGCCCTAAATCGTCCATTGCATTAAGGAAAGCATTAGCTTGAGATGGGGACTTATATCTAGGAATAGCAGCTATAATGTCTTTAGAGGCAATTTGTCCTCCTTTAGCAAACAATGTAGCTAGATTCTGCAGTTCCTCATCGCTAAATGGGGTTCTTGGTTTTTTAGCTTTAGGATTGAGAGTTGGGTTCTTTGGTGAAGTATAGAGCTTATTAAACTTCTTTAAGAGTTTTAAAATATTTTCTTCGGTTCTGTCTCCTGTAAAGATTTTGAAGTTTACTTCTCTGCCTCTACCTGTACCTGATGGTCTTCCTCTACCTTCATCCATATCTTCAAAATCATATCCATCAGGGTATAATTCAGGATCAGGGTCCATCCCTTCTTCAAGGGCAGCATCATCTGCTGCAGCAAAGGCTTTATTCAAGGCCTTAATGAAGTCATTATCAGACATACCTTCATTCTCATTTAGTTTAGCTTCAAGACCTCCTTCAGCCAAATATTTTTTTAAATCAAAGCTCATATTTCAATAATTTTATGTATTCTAGTTTTCAGTTGTTTCAATTCGTTATGTTGAGTGAGCAAAATGGTGTTGCGGTAATGCTGCCAATTTACTTTATAATAAATATCGACAACTCCTCCATTCAACACCTTTATTAACTCATTTAATGCATTTATTGTGTAAAGGGTATTTGATTCTTTCTTTCTATGAACTAATATAGTATTAGGTAATATATCACCTGCCGTTAAGGGATCTACGTTGTATGTGCAAACATACTCGTCATTACTTTTTATGTACAAAACAAATATTTTCCCATAGAGAATGTCATAACTTTCATTTATGGTTTGCACCAATTCATCTAAATCTTCTCCATTCGTGAAGGTGCAAAATAGTTTGTTATTCATTTCTTATCTATAGTATAATGTGATTGATAGTCGTGTTATACATATTATATGGGTTCTAGAGAATGGTAATTGACCCCATAAGCAATTTTAATATTAAAGTCATATTTCTTGAATATGTTTTTAATATTCTCTACTATCTCTCTTTCGGTTTTATCTACATCTAGTAAAAATGAATCATAAGTATAGTGCACAATTCGTGTTTTGCTTTCCTTAAGTTCCCTAATTATTTCCTCCAATATCAAAACATTATAATACGTTTCGGTATTCTGGAGTATATAGTTGAGTAAAGTTTGTTTTTTCTTATCCCCAGTTTTGAATTCAAATTTAGATTGACATACAAATGTTTCTTGGGAGGTAGCTTCCTCCATATATTCCTCTACTTTCTTGAAAAAGTCTAATTCTTTATATTCCTCAAATACCCCTCCATATAGTTGTTTGAATGTAAGTTCCTTTGCTGTTTTGTAGTCTACTCCGTACATATCCGCAAAGGATTGGTGGATATCCTCACTGCCAAACTTATATCCTACCATTTGAGCCAACAACGTAGGGTGGTAAGCACTTATGTCTATCTCCAAAAAGAAATCGTTTTCGGGAATTAGTGCTTCTCTACACCCACTTTTTTTATCTAACGCCGCATAGTTAATACCATTGAAGGTATTTGAAGGCCTTGTGGTTAGTGTTTTGAGGTTAAATTGGGTATATGTTTTGTCTGTTTCTACCCCAAAATACTTGTCAAATAAATCGGGGTTTGTTTTGATGCCTTCTTGTTCTATCCACCAAAACACATGAGTTGCTTTGTTGTTGTAAAACTCAAACCAAGCTGGTTTTGGTAGGTTGAATGTGTGTTTTAGTTGGGAGTATAATTGTTCACAATACTCATAGTGTTTTACAATGGGTATTATCGTATTTAGGTTCTTTAGGTTTGGGTGTTTCCTATAGTAATGGTTTTGGGTAGGAGTGTCTACTTGTATATCTGTAGGAGAGATGAAGTGTGTGTCACTCAACTGCCTCAAAATCATGTAGTGGAGAAATTCTTTCTTGTCTCGTACAAATATTTCTTCATATTGTTGGAGTAGAGAATAAATGTCTCGTATATCAATAGGAAAAGCCTCGTGGTGGTTAATAGGCAGCAAATATCCTTTACTGTCTTTTATTCCCCTAATATACACACACGAAATATCGTTTTGCGAAGGGTGTACCTTATTGTCTAGAGGGATTAACTCGACAAATACTTTGCCGAGTTTTTTCTCCCTTAGTTCCTCTAGTTTCTCTTTATTTTCTATTAACCAAAACATTGATTAAGGTTAATATAATAACTTTTAGTTTAAAAACCAAATTATTTTGGACCCAAATTAGGGTCGGGAAAATTTTGAACATTAAGAAATTTAATGACATTATTTACAGCTTCAATTATTTCGGCTTGACTAGCTGTAGGAGATAGCTCCGGGAGGGGGGTGTTATAGTCTATGTACATTTTTTAAATATTATTCTATCCATAGATGGAAATTCATATATAGGGTAGCAGTAGCAGCTAAACTACCACTTAAATCGAAAGTAACTAAATAAAAAGAACCTGCTGGGCGGGAAGAGCTGCCTGATGCTTCCATCCCATTTCCAAAATATCCTATAGTACTATTAGGAACAGTAAATGTAGGAGAAGTAGCTCGTAAAGTAGCAGTTTGAGTTGAAGTAGCACCATCTGAGGGTTCAGTATCTACCGACCAAACACTTACTCCTATCTCACACCCATTAGTTGCAAAATCAGTATCTGAACTTCTACCCCAAGCTTTTATATGAGGGACACCTGCTACAGGAGAGTAGATGGCATAGTATTGCATCTTATAAGTATTAAATGTTTCTGTGGTAGAATCTATTGTATGGGTGTCTAAATAAGGTCCAAAGTTATCATCATTGGCTGTAGCACCTGCTATGGGGCCATTTGTGTAACCATGGGCTATTCTTACGTCACTTTCAGTTGAGCTCCAATTATATCTACCACCAAAAGTACCTAAACTATATGGGGATGAACCACCTCCTCCACCTGTAAAGGCAGAAGCAGTGGTATATTTTAAAGCTGTGGGAACTCCTGAAGGGGAGCCCTCCCACACAGCAACATATTGGGGGGAGGAAGCTGATGTGGCTGCTGTTAAAATTTGGTTTGTTGATATAGGGTGGTTAAAAGTAGAACTACCGCTACTAACTGTGAGTTTTAATCCATCATCTGAATAGACTTTGAATTCACTACTGTTGTGTTCAAATAATTTACCAGGACCATCACCATAAACATTTACAGGTTCACTGCCTGAAGCAACTACTATTGTATCTACATTGTGTATAAAAAATGTATTAGGGGTAAGGGCTGAATTTATATCAAGTAATTCTGTTTCTCCTATTTTAACCATATTGTAATGGTTAGCTGGGAGGTTTGAAGAACTTACAATCAAACCTGACCCAGTAACTGGGAATGATGTTGTTATTTCGTATCCAAATTCGTATGCTTCTAGGTTGAGTTGGGCTCCTCCGGAACCTAATATAGTGCCATCTACTATAAGAGTAGAATTAGTTTCATTAATATTAATAAATGAGGAAGTGGCTGGGTAGGTAGTAGTACCCACCATGATTTTTCCTTCTTCCCAATTTGGTAGGTCATTATAATAACCAGGACCATTAATTACCCCAGAACCATTTACAGCATCTACTTTTTCTACATTGCCTAATTTTTGGATGTATACACCAGAACCTGTAGGTTTAATATTGGTATACCCTCCTCCTACAGCTACGTAAACTGTGTCTCCTGAGGAGAAATCAGAGGTATCTACTCCTTGGATAAATCCATTTATTAAACCTACGCCTTCAGCCTCATCTGCTATGGTTTCTCCAGCTATAATTCCAGCGGGCATTAATGAAAAATTACTGGCATCTGCAGGTATTATACCTGCTATATTACCTGAAGTTCCAGAGCCCGTGACGTAACATGGTGTGCCTTTAGGTATAGACCCACCAGAAACATTTTTTACTGTAATTTCAACATTTTCTGAATATCCAAAAGACAGATTACCATTTCCATCAGTTTTAAGTACTTGGCGGTCTAAACCATCTGTGTCTGGGTAATTGAGGCCTGATGCAGTGAATGAGGAAGTGGCATTGAGAGAACCAGAAATAAGTGTATTGCCTACTATTTCTAGTTTTTCTGAAGGGGTATATGTTCCTAATCCTAAATTTCCATAGTAAATAAAACTATTATCTTCAGGAGATGAATCAGCACTTAATTTAACAGATGCTGTACCTTGAGTGAATATAAGGAGTTCTCCATCAGAAAAATCAGTAGGAGAATTGTATCCTAATTTCATTACAGGATACCCAGTACCAGTATTTCTAAGGTATAGAAGGGGGGCTCCAGTACTAATATCTACGTTTCCTGAGATGGCTAACCCTACGCCACTGTAGTCTACAATTCCATAACCCAATTCCATACCCTTTATGGGCTCTGTTGTAGCAATATTGTCATTTATTTCAAATACTAGACTACCATAACTTCCTCCAACTCCAGTACCCAATACTTTAGAATATATAGCGGCAGTGCTTCCTGAAGCAACTATTCCTGAGCTAGAGAATGCAGTGTCGGCTATGTTAAAGGCAATTCTACCTGTTTCATCTCCAACAGAAACTGATTCACTTGGGATAGTTAATATTATATCGGGTGCTTCTAAAGAAGAAGATGGGCTTTCTATTTGAAATAAAGTCTTTGGGGAAGAAGTACCTATACCTACTCTGGGGGCTTCACTAGTGTCAGAATATCCCATAGTCAGGAGTGGGATAGGGATTCCACCAGATGCTGTAGGAGGATTAGTAGTTGTAATGGAAAGAGTATCCCCTTTTATACCCCCTGTAGTTTCAATACCTTGTCTTATAATGTAGGCACTTTGGCTAGCAAAATCTGTGCCATCCCTATATATGTTTAAACTACCTGAAATTATGTCGACTGAGTTGAATATAGACATTTTTATTATATATTAAATGGAAGGGTATATGAATCATATTTACTTACTATTTCTATGGGCCTACCTTGTAAAGCAAAAGGTATATTGTTTAGAGTAAGTTTTAAATTTACTACTTGGCCCGATAGGAGAGTTGAGGGGATTATGTTACCAAACATTTGTAAAATGTTATTGTCACCATGATAGGATCCATATTGAGTTAATTTAATATTACCATTATTATCAATTCTGGCGTAGGACATTTTAAAATTCATAATAGCTATATTAGAAGGGGAATTCTCAAATTTTAATATAACATCAATATTACTATAATTAATTTTAGCACTTAAATCAGCTATTTTAATATTAACTGATGAGGTAGAAGAAGGTAAAGTATATATAATAGAGGCAACTTCAACTGTATTAGTAAAGGGGGCAGTAGCAAGATTTAATCCTATTAGGGGAGCTACAGACAATGGATTGTATTTTTCTACAGCATATTCAGTGTGGTATACTTTTGATCCCGAAGAGTAGATATCTTGGCTGGAGGAGATATTATAGTTTGTTATGGTATCCCC
>Ga0070746_10002742_pt1 | contig 10489 bp, 15 predicted proteins | sample VirMetDEL_Mar_21_FD_77016 | JGI IMG/M metagenome (GOLD analysis project Ga0070746, IMG submission 77016) | Aqueous microbial communities from the Delaware River and Bay under freshwater to marine salinity gradient to study organic matter... | ecosystem: Environmental > Aquatic > Marine >... | reverse complement strand
TACGTTTACAAGCACATCTCTGGTTGATTTACCTAAACTTGGTTGCAATGAATGACCGATTTCTGATCGCAAGTCATTAATTAATATTGCTAGTGTTGTGCCTCTAGCCATTTAATAACCTTTTCCACCTTTGCCTTTGCCCTTACCTTTAGTCTTTGGCATCTGATACCTCCTCTGTTTCAGTTACATAAGCTTCATTAACTTCAGTCTTAGGATCATCTGCAATGAAATGACCTTTATTATCTCTTGCTCTCTTAGGCTTGGCTCTAGCTTTTTTTACTGGCTTTTGCGTTTTGTTTTGCAGATACAGTTTGTCTAAATATCCATCATCTATTCGTGCATCTTCAAAAGATTTTGGCAAAGCGCCATAACGCCCAAACACCTCTTCTACTTTCTGATCGCCGTATAAAATACCTAATCTATCTCTTTCAGCTTTATCATCAGTTTCTACATCGCCAACAACAGCTAAATTAAACACGGAAGTTTCTCCGTGTATGTTTCTCAACATTACAACTTCAGGAATTGTAATAAAATTTTTATACAAAACATTTCCAAGATTGCCACCTATAGCAATATTGCCAGTTAATTGTTCCATTTAATCCTCCTTGTAATCAATGGGCAAGCTGGAGAACGCACTTGCCCATTGGGTTATTGGCTTTACGCTATTTCGTAAACACCATGACAGTTTAATTGTGATGCACAAAGAACAGCAGTCGTAGTTATTGCACGATACATAACGTATTGTGTTGCTGGTCTTGCTGGTGCATGACGCTTCATTTTCTCGCCGTCCATGTAATGCAAGTAAAGCTTGGACGGATCAATGATATAACAACGCTTATCAGGATCTTTTCCTGAAATTGTTAGATCATCAAGTGTTGGATCATACTGAAATTTTAATCCAGCATAACTAATGTCGCCTACAGAAATATCCATGTTCTTTGAGAAACCTTGGTTACTGTAGTTACCATTTCTTCTGATTTCATCAGCTAAACGATCCATAAATGCAGAACCAGCTAAAGCTATAGTTGGCTTGCCTCCAAATCTTTTTAACTGACGAATTTCTGTATGAAGAAACTCAATTAACTCTTGACCAGTAGCAGTATTGGCGATTGCCACATTTGCTCTGTTTCTCCACCAAGTATTACTTACTGTGGATAATCCTCCAACAGTAGTTCCACTTGCTGACGGATCATCAACAATAATTGATCTGATACCAGCTAACGCATTAGCATCGCCAGTTCCATCTCCATATAATAAAGTGTTCATACCTCTAGCATAACCCTCCATCATATCGTCTAGCTTATCTTCTAAAAGATTTACTAAAACTGTAGTATCTCTACCACTATGATTAGAAGTGCTTGCACCAGCTAAACTATCTGTAACACTAATGCCGTCCTTTTTAAGTTCGGTTAATGTTAAAGAGATACCAGTATGATGCTCTTTCCAAGGGTAATTAACCCTTTCGATGTTGGCTGGATTTGCATATGACACAGTATCATTATGTGTATATCCAGCTACAGTTGAGGTATATACGCCTTTTACTGCTAGACTAACGTTTTCCTTACCACCTGGGAAAGTCTTTGCAGACTTATCCATTGCAGCAAGCAAAGGCTTGTCTTGAAGTGAATTTGCGTAAACTTTGCCCTTGTCTATATAATAGTCAAGAGCAGCATTCGCTATATTAGCGATTTCGGCTGAAGAAAAAGCCATTTTTATTGCTCCTTAAAAGTATTATGATCCTCCAGTTGCCAAAGCATTTTGAACAGCCTCCATAAGACTCTTAGGCTCTGGCATAGGCGAACCACCTAATTTACCACCAGACAAACTTCGTATTGGCCTCTTAGCTCCCATTCTACTTTGATGACGCTTTGTAACTGTGTCATAAGCTTCTTGTGCCATAGCTACTGCATCTTCAGGTGTTTCAGGTCGCCCTCTTTCACGAACCAAAGCCGATACTCTGTCGTCAACTTCATCTTGTTTGAGTTCAAAATCAGGATCTGTTTTCCGTGCATTCTCTTCCCAGCTTGTAACAGATTGAGCAATAACGTTAATTTGTTCTTGAGCGTTCAATTGTTCTTGCTCATTCAACATTTGTTGATTAGCGTTTTTTTGCAATTGAACATCTGCTCTAGTTCTAGCTAACTCTTTACCTACATCTTCGTCCATATATCCATCGTCAATTTTTTGCTGAATGTCATCAGGAAGTATTTGGCCAGTTACTTGTTGCAAATTGCTAATAATTGGCTGTAATGCTTCTAAGGCAGCTTGGGGATTGCTTTTCATTAATCCCATAATTGACAAGCCTTGAGCAGTTTCTTCAGGACTCAATTTCATCTCTTTTAAAGATGCTTGGATCTTTTCGTATTGCTCATGCCCTTTTTTGTACTCATTCTTCTCAGCAATAACTTCTTTGAATCTAGGCTGTAAATGCAAAGGTACGTTTTCTAGGACTTGCTCTTCCGTTTCTTCTGTTAAAGGTTCTTGCGTTTCAACTTCTTCTGTTTCTTCCTCCACGGATTGCGATTCCGTTTCTTCAGGTTTTTCATCGTCAATAGCTGATTGTACTACTGACAACAAATCTTCTTCAGTTTCGCTTTCTGTGCTGGACGACAGCACTTCTTGATCTTGATTTTGCTCTAGTTCAAGTTCGTCCTGGTTGTTTGAGTCATTGGACGATGTTGACTCTTTTAGGTCGTTGACCATAATACGTCCTTTCTTATTATTAAATTTAGTATATCCATGTTGATCCTATCTTTCAACACCATAGCTAATTAATATTTCCTATAGGTGGTAAAGAAGAACCATTTATTGTGTTAGGGATAGACGCATTGTTTACCCCTCCACTTGGCGAACCTTGTAATGCTGGATCGCCAGTTCCCTCTCCTTGCGACTGATTCATAGACACAATAGACGGAATGCTCTCGACAACGGCTTGTGTAACATCAAGCTTATCATCTAATCTCTTCAGTAATTCTTTTGCTAACCACAACGGATCAATGCCAGGAATCTGTAGTAAGAATGGCATAATTCGTTCTATGTTAGCTAGTTCAGCTGCTCTGTTAGGCTTGCCAGTAGATCCAGCTTCTATCTCAAGAAATACCTCGTTCATAATATCTTCACGAGTCATTTCAGGCCAAACAGCACCTTGGCCAACTATTTTTCTAACTTCCTCTATAGACATTAGATGCAACATTACCTGACCAGCTGCTCTTGCAACTTCTGACATAAAAGAGTCTAACTCATCAACATTAGCACCTAAAGATGACATTCTAGCGCTTTCAGCAATGCTTGTTTCTGTAGCCGTTGCCTTTGATACTCCACCAAACGTACTTTCTTGTGCGCCTACAACTAATTGCACATCGTCAAATAACGTTTTGACTTCGTATAAGTTAGGATCAATACCAATTTGCGCTACTGGCTGAATAACATCATTAACTTTTTGACCAGCAGCTAAAGCTTGTAATTCTAAAACTGCATTGGCTGGGTGCGTTGCTAATTTTTCTTTATCTGAATCTTCTAGCATACCAGCTGGTGCAGCATATTTAGGTCTGTTTGCTCTTCTATGTTCTCTCAAACCTTGTCTTGCTCTGTTATATTCATTTTGCATTGGCATTAATAATTTAATATCTGACGGAGGATAAAGAATATCTTTATGCTCTACTTCATTAAATACTAATGGAAATATTGGCCAAAATTGCTCCACCTTTACATCAGGAGAGGACGGCTCTCTTAAAAAATCGTCATAGCCATCAGCAACACACATTTGCAATCCACTTTTAATATCGTATATTTCAAATAGTAATACCAAACCCTCTTTTTCGTTTATATCAACTTCTGCGTAAGATGCTCGCTCATAGCTACTTCTATCGCTCATCAAACGACCTTTCATGTCATATGATCTAAACTGGTTTTTCATATCTATGCCATATATCTCTTTGACTTCATCAGGAGATACATACATCTCATGGCAAATCCAGTTAGCGCCTACAAACCCTCTTACTTGCCTACATTTAGGATCAATGATAACCGAGTCTGCCTCTGGAAAATCAAACGTTAAACCCTCTCTTACTGTAACCATTGGCTCATTCAACAAAGCCTCTAATGAAAGCTTTAGTTCTTCTATTTGAGCATCATCTCTTTCTATTGTTCCATCAGCTGCTTCTGTGGCTATTCGATACAAGTGATCTATCTGCATCTGAACATCATAAATTTTATTTGAAATTTCAGGCATTCTATCCATATCACGCTGAAAACCAACTTTGACGTAACCAACGCCAGTAGTAACAACTCTTCTAACTAGCGCTTTCATTTGCGATTTGAATGCTGGCTGTTGTTCTGCCATATAATAATCAAATAACTGCTCTAATGTTTTTGCAACATTATCTAACATTTTTCTGTGAGTTTGACCTGAAGTGTAGTCTTGAATAATTGCCATTGCTTCAGCTGGTGGCATTAATCCATTTTTTTCAGCTGTCATTTGCGCTTCATATGCTGCTTGCAATGTTTTTTCATCGCTATCCCAAACAGCATAGTCCATTCTTTCTCTTCTTTTAGCCGTTGCTTTAGGATTTTTTGCATATAAAGATGCTGTTCTTTGCTGAACATGACGCTGTAATATATTAGCTACATAATTCTTATCGTTCCATTGTGTATCGTCATATCCATTTAATGCAGCGTCCATATCTTTTTTCATTTGCTTAAATGCTTTTTCGTGAAAACCTTTTGCAGATTTTATTTTAGAAAGCCAATCACTTACTAAAGCTTTACGCCTTTCTGTAGGTTCTGGCTTTTCCTCTTTCTCAACTGCAATCATCATCGTTTTATCTTCGTGCATTACCAGCCTCCAGTTTCATTGTGTAATCTATTAAATTTCTTTTGTTGCTCAGAATCCCATTTAACCCAGCCCATTGTACCAACTTCAGGCAATTTGTTTTTGTTACTTACAAACCCACTAGGCGTTGTTATTCTATCTAATCCCATACCTATCCAAGCTATTGTATCTACAAAATCATCATGTCTTGAGTTTGGAAATTTTAACAATTCATCTACAGCTTTTTGTGTCCAGGGAGATGTTTTTGGCAAAAATACTTTTTTCATAGCCATTCTACCTAAAATAGATTGCGCTCTTTGCACTTTGTTAGCTACTGGTGTAACTTCATCAATTCTGCAATATACTCGCTCTTCAGCCATTCTCTTTCTCAAAAAAGGTTTTATACTCTTACTAATATGCCCTTTTTCTGCCCACCATATAAGGGGTTTGTGTTTTTTTATTAACGTAAGCATAGCTGTAACAACTTTATCTGTAGGTTGCTTTTCCCACCACGCATCAACAAGATATATGTCATCATTGCCGTCAACGCCTACAATTAACAAACAAGTAGCGTCATTCCTTGTTTTATCTATTCCTACAGCATGATCGCTTGCAGCATATATTCTTAAATCTTTTGGTAAATCTTTTTTGTCATAATAAACTATATTAGATCGCTCAAACAAATCTCCATCTTCAGGCGTTGGTCTTTGTTGATACAATGAGGTAAATCCTCTTACATCTAATCTTCTTTGTGCCTCCATAAATTCCATATCAAATCTTTCAGGCCACAATAATTCGCCATTCTTACGCCCTAATGGATCATCGTCCTCTGCAATAGCTGGTAAGTTTATTATCTTCCATTTTGACGCTTCTTCTTCTGTGTAATGTGGATTTGTTGGATCTGTTAATCTACCTATTAAATCATCTTCGTGCCATCTAGTTTGTACTATGACTATTGATGCAGATGCCGTCATTAATCGTGTCATTAATACTTGTGTAAACCATGTCCATAACTGTTCACGCAATGTTGGAGATCCAGCTTCTAAACTATCTTTAATAGGATCATCTAAAATAACAAAATCTCCACCTCGTCCAGTAATTGATCCACCTCTACCAACAAAAACTGCCATTCCACCTGACGCTGTTTGTATTCTGCTTTTTGACGCACCACCTAATCTTAATCCAAAATTAGGAAATACTGTTTTATACTGAGCAGACGACATAATCGCTCTACAATCAGCACCAAAGTCTTTTGCAAAATCTTCGTTATATGTTGCAAAAATAACGTTTCTATATGTGTCTTTTCCGACTATCCAAGGTATAAAACGCCTTGATATGAGTTCTGATTTTCCGTGTCTGGGAGGCATACAGACTATTAATCTTGGAATATGCCCCTTTTCTACTTTTTCAAGCACTTTGGCTAATGCTCGGTGGTGCTTTGAGTCTTTAAATAGCGATATATCAGTAGAATTAAAATCATCAGGATCAGGCATTGTAAATTTTGTGAATTTCATAAAATCTGTGCGTGATTCAATAGCTACTTTTTGCCGTTTAGCAGCAGCTATCTTTGTTTCTAACTCAGTTAATTGCTTTTTGTTGCTCATGTAGAAAGCATCTCCAATGATGTAGCCTTTACGCCTGAGTTTCTGTTTAACCAGCCGTTTCCAAACGTATTAAATGTCTTTAAATTTCTGTAAAAATCTTCTCTTTCCAAGCATAAAGCCTCAATTATGTCTGATTGCTCCATTTTATCGACCATAGCTAGTGTTTTTGAGCCAATAACGCCATCTTGTTCTGCTCCTACTACGCCTTGTAAAAATTTTGCTGCTCTGCTTACGCCATGATTGACACTCATATCAAAAATTACATAGTCAATGCCGATTGGTAGCTGATCGCATTTAGCTTTTAGCCAGTAATTCTTTTTATAAATAGGCATAACGTCATCTACAGTTATGTCTTGCATATCCTTAACCATTAAATCGTTTTCAGCTATCCAATTGTCGTAAACTCTTTTTGTTACACCTAAATTTGTTTCGCCTCCTGGATCTTCAGGGTGGAAAACGTAGCCTCCCTCATGCTCTAATACTTTTACTAACGATTTATCAAAGTTACTTTCCATGTTTTTTCCTTTTGTCGTGAAGTTTACTTACATGAAGATGCCAAAAATAATTGCCAATCTTTGTAAATTTTTTCGATATATATAAATAAAACCAAATCATTTTTTAAACTTTGCTATAGATTTAAGGCCAAAGCTTGCTGCTATACTGGCTAATATTCCGTATTTAATAAAATCAGGTGCTTCATTTAGAAAAGCAAAGCCATCTTTCATAATTGGCTGTAATGGTTTTATGAAACTTGCGCCTATTATTAAAATAAAAAAAATTGTCCAGGCTTCATCTTTCCAACTTCCGTCCATGTTATCGACTGCTTTTTCGTCCCATGATCCCTCTTGCTCGACACGCTTTACTTGTGCCTCTACTTTGGCAACTTCTAGCTTTTGTTTCATTTTAGATTTTTCTTGCCTACCCTCTAGCCATGTACCAGCTAAACCAGCTACGGCATTTAATATCGGTAACATTTTAACTTCCTTTCAACATTTCGTTTAAACCAAAACCCTCAAGCAAAATTAAAGTAAAAAATAATAGCAAGATTCCACCAGCTATTAGTTTTCCACTAAAATTTGTTGATCCTATTTTGATAGCAACAAACTCGTTGCCTAATATTCTCAAAGATAACTCAAAAGAATTATCGCTAACTTTTACGTTGCCCCAATCTGACAATGCTTTTTTATCACTCATTAATACACCTTTACTTTCTTTGGATTTACATAAGGTATTAACTTGCAAGAACATTCATATGTTTCATTGCCATTTTCAGTTTTTATTATCTGACCACTTAATTTTTCGGAATAATACAAACAATCGTTTACAGATTTAAAATATACAGATCCACTATTTACAATCCCCAGCATACAGCTTAGTAAAAAACAAGTCATATCAAGCCTCTTTTCTTAGCTATAATTACAAGGACTGTAATAACGCCACTAAACAAAGCCGTAATTAATATTCCTAAAATAATTTTTAAAATCATATCTTGTATTTTTTCTTTGCTTTTTTGACGATCAATTGCTGCTTGTTTTCTTTTTTTGCGAGCCTCTGCACAAAAAGCTATATAGTCCGTATAAAGATTTGCACGGCCATGTAGCTGCATGAACTCTCTCAAAATCTCTTTTTTTCGTCTGATCTCTTCTAATGCCATAAACTCTTCTAGGTCATTGTCGGTCTTACCTAAAAAAGCAGTCCAAACACTATTTTTTCTTTTATGCAATTCTTGTTGAAGTTGATCTTCTGCGCCTACAAAATTAGCGATGGCAGCGCCAGCTGAACTTATTTCACGGCCATTTTCTATCGTTTGTTTTATTATGGCGTATGCCCCATTTGCGAGTGCTAGTGCCTCTAACACGGCTATCTCACTAATAAGCCTATGAGCAACAGCACAATCGCAGATACTGAAGAGATCATATAAAGCTCTATTCGTTTTATTCTTAGGATAGCTTCTTTCCAGCGTTCATCAGATACAGCGATATGCTTTTCTAGGCTTACATGAATTTCTTGGAGATTAGGTTTTGCCATTATCCAGCTATCTCCAATAATGTTATAGAACCACTTCCAACAGCAGTACTATCACCATCTACTAATTTCATATATAGTTGATATGATACAGAGCTTGTTGAATTTGGTGAGTCTAAAAAATTTATTACAACATTTGTCATTCCCAAATGTCCTGAACCACCATAATCATAATGCCTTATGTAGTTTTCTTCTGAAACTGCTGAACCACCTCTATAAATTACAAATCTTCCTTGAGAACTGTAACTGTTATTTTGATAATTTTCACAATTATGTGATGAAAGAACTAACACCTTACTACTTGTGCTTGAAGGTGTTATCGTTGCATTAGTGTGGCTATAATTTACATAAGAGGTAGAAGTGGTTTGTTGATACGTAGTGCTACGAAATTGCACAGTTTGCAACACACTACCAGTAGGCATATTAAATGCTGAAAGAGAAGTTTGAGAGCCACCAAAGTTTAATTTAGTTAATGCCATACTAACCTCCTATTTCCATTATAGTTAAAGAGGAAGTACCTCTTTGGTCAGAACCACTTGTGTTGTTACTATCTCTACCAACTTTATTTATATATGAAGTACCAGTATCTCCTCTTGCAGAAAATTGAACTTTGTATGTAATTGCAGAAGTAGTTTGAGGATTGTCTAATTTTTCAGCACTAATCATTGCAGAAAGATAGTTAGTTGCATCAGTTGAACTAAAGCCAAAATGTGCTGTTGACCTATTAAAATTTGCATGACCATCAGGAAGCGAAATTGCAGTAGAATCTCTCATTAATCGTGCAAATAAATGATTTGCGTCAGTTGATGCAAAAAGATTTGCCCTTACAAGAAATTTTGATGTGCTTGAAAGAGGAGTTATTGTTAAAGCTAAGTCTGTAATATCTACAAAAGTGCTACCAGTTGTACTTTGTGTATCTGTTTTTTCTGCAAAATATACTTTTAACACATGACCAGTTATATAAGGAGTGCCAGTACCACTAGCATTTTGTATGTTGTCTACTTTAAGTATGCTTGTCATTCTATGCTCCTAACCTACTAACTTGACAGAAAATGCTGAATACTGACCACTTGAATCTATAAAAATTTGTCCACCACTTAACTGAACTGTAAAATAATCTCCAACGGCACATTCACTTAAATAAAAAGTAGTTATTGGAACATGAGTGCTTGCAACGTCATTATATCCATGACTTGCAGTTGCACCATTCTTTTTAATAATTATGCTATGGTCTTGTGTTGTGTTGTTATGACTTAAAATTGTAAATTTAGCTTCATAAATCCCAGCTACTGGAACAGTAAATCTACCAGTAGTTTCACTATAACAAGAACCACGATTCAGTATTATATTATCAAATCTAATATCGGTATTATATGTTATATATGGATTACTAGGGTTTTGTGCATTTGATGTTGTTAGCTTTACATAACAACATGGGATTTGAGGTAAAGTTGCAACACCACCACTACTTATAGTCATGGCATTAGTTCCGTTGGTATGTGATATGTTTTCTACACCTAGTTTACTGCTCATCTTATGCTCCTATCCTATTAAAAAACCACTAAATGAAGCAAACGCTTTATCAGTATTACTAAAAATTGTGCCTGAATCTTTGTACACATGAACAGTATCGTTGACACCTAACTGCACACAACGACAATCATTTAAAATATGTTGACTTCCACTAAATCCTTGTGATTTTACTTCAGATAAAGTGTCTGCAGAGCCTCCAGATGGTGTTTTAAAAAGTCTTATTTGTGCTGGATTGAAAGAGCTAAACATAACATGAAATTGAAATTGGTATATACCAGTTATAGGTGCTGTAAATTTACCAGTGCTTGTTGAATAAGAGTTTGATGTATCAAACAATGTACTAGTCCAAACAATTATTGCTCCATCTGAAACACTAGATGGTTTTGTTTCTGTGCAAAAAGATGGTCTATTAGGATTTAAAGTAATTATACCACCAGTAGTTTTAGGCTGTATCTCGTCAACGAATAATTTAGACAATGGTCAATACTCCATTAACTGTTAATGTTTTGTTTGTAGG
>Ga0070746_10002740_pt1 | contig 10490 bp, 5 predicted proteins | sample VirMetDEL_Mar_21_FD_77016 | JGI IMG/M metagenome (GOLD analysis project Ga0070746, IMG submission 77016) | Aqueous microbial communities from the Delaware River and Bay under freshwater to marine salinity gradient to study organic matter... | ecosystem: Environmental > Aquatic > Marine > Coastal... | reverse complement strand
TGAACAAGTTCTTCTGGTGATAATTCCTTTTCTAAACCTTCTTTTATAGTCTCTAGTTGTTTAACTGTTTCTTCAGTTGTAGGTTCTGCTTTTAGTGATACTAATGGATCTGATACTACAAATTTACCTGTTTCAGAATCTACTTTCGGTACGATCTCCATGAGTCTATTAATGTATTGCTCAGACTCGTCTAACAATCTCGAAGCCTTTTCAGGATCTTTTTCTGCTCTACCTAACCATCCCATGTTGTAAGCAGCACGGCCCATTTTAACCAAAGGTTCTACCAGTAATCCACCACCTGCATAGGTCAATGCTCCATCTAAGAATGACTTAAATCTCTTAGAAAACTCGTCATCATCTGGAGCACCTGCAAGGTACTTTAATGCATCATTATCTACACCTAATTCAACTAAAACTGTTGCGAATCTATCCCTTGCTTGCAGTGTAAGTGCTTCTCCAGTACCAGTATTGATAGCACCTTGAACTGCTGGTGTGCTAAAGAAGCTTTTAAGTTTAGGTATAGCAAACTGCATTGCCTTTGCACTATTAAGAGCTTTATCACCTAAAAACCAACTCATACCTGCTTGTGTAAGACCTCTATACATCTCACCTTGCCATGTAGAAGGATCTTCACTGAAAGGCATGTTAGGGATTGTAATCAAAGGTACACGATCTTCAGGTAATCCTGACCATCCAGTTCCTTTACCGCCTAATAAACCTTTACCTAACTGCTGTGAAGCACTTCCCTCTGGTAGTTCTACTGCTTCAGGTGATCCTATGTACACACCGTCATTTGTGATTCTAATACCAGCAAGATCGAGCATAGGATTAGCAATGCTGTCAACTACATCTTGTTGAAACCCTACAACACCAGTACTTATACCATTCCATGCTTCTTTGAAGGAAGTTGCAACGTGATGCAGTAATGGAGTTTTAGTTTCATCATCTTTAATAACTTCCATTGCAGAAATAAGCATACCTATTCGCTCATTTTTACCGTCATAGAATTGTAACTCTTTTAACTCTTCTAGTATTTCTTCTGCACTTAATCCGTGTAATTCTGTTCCTTCAGCAAAGTCATTGGATTGTGTTTTATAATCCTCGACAAACCTTTTAGTGTTCTCTGATAGCTCATCAGGAATAGGATCAATAAAAGGAGTAATAGTTCCAGATATACCTAGCTGAGATTGTAGCTGTGATCTTGCTTCTTCAGAACCAGGAGTAACAGGAATTCTATCTTTCTGTTCTTGATCTGCTTCTTCAGCAGCTTGCATCAATCTTTCGTCAGCCATTATTATTTCTTAGGTTTTGTATAATTACGCAGTCGAGCCTGTCTTCTTTGTTTAAAGTCTCCTTGTGTGGGACTTTCAAATCCCTTTTTAAGTGCTTCGCCTTGTTTTACTTGTAACTGATTTTTTATACTTTCTAAGGCTTCAGCGTAAATAGGAGCCTGAGTTATTTCAGTATATATTTCTTTGACTCTTTCTATTTTATATCCTGGTTCTTCAGTAAACTTTTCATAATTGGTATTATACTCAGTTGATATTGCTAGATCATATTCCTCTAACATAGCTTGGTATAACTCATTACGTGATACGTTTACATTATCAAAGAACGTAGCAGCACCAGCTAAATTAAAATAAGCAGTATCGCTCTTACCTACTAATTGATAAAGGGATGTTCTGTAAGTATTTACAATATCAGCAGGATCATTCTTTAACCTTTCTTTTCTTGCTTCTGGACCACCTGCTAATAAAGCATCTAAGCTCTTTTTGACTCTTTCAAAAGTAGTTTCACCTAGCTTTCCATTAGTAAATGCATTTGTAATTTTCTTATACGTATCTGCATGGTAGCGTTTAGCACGATCATCAAAGACTTTAGAATCTTCTGTAGTACCCTGTGTAGGAAAACCGTAAAGTTCTTTATGTATTGTTGTTAATGTTTTAGGATCAGTAACACCTTTTTTACCATTAGTTTTTGCTTCGTGTTTGTGCTGTGCAATTCTAATGTCTGAAAGAATTCTTAGTTGAGTCGATGTCTCAAAGAGAGGAATTTTTCTTGTCCTAAGTTGATTATTACCGTCTTCATACTGCTGAAGACGATACATACTTCCTACTAACTTTTTAGCTTCTGCTATGTTAGGAGTGTCTTCTAATAAGTAATCGTTAATCTTTACTAACGACTGCACGATTTGGGTGTCTCTTCCGTCCTTAGAATCCTGTGCTTGCTGCTTTAAAGTACGTACATCTCTCTTTTTACCATCAGCAATGTCTTTTTCTTTTAGTGCAATACTAGCATCTCTTAAATCACTCTGTATAAGCTCATCTAATTCTGGTACTTGACTAAACTGAGCATTCCTAAATTTTGACAGGTAATCACTCCTAATTTTACTAAGTGCTTCTCTGTCATTAGATAGTACTGCTTCTTTAATTTTACCTGAAAGATTGACGTAACTTTTAAATACTGTTCGTCTTTTCTTCTGTGCTTTAGACTTCTCTTCTTTTAGCTCTTTTTTCTCGTCTATTTTTACTTGCTTATTATATGCTCTAGTTTTGATAACATTGACATATCCTTGAGCTTCTTTCATTAACTCAGGGTATCCTTTATCTTTAGCTTCTGAGATAAGATCATTTAGTTTACCCTCGTCACTTGATGCTTTATAAATTCGTTCTCTAAATGCTATTTTAGCATCTTTAACTGAGTCTAATGTTTTAGCTTCTCGAACTTGAAATAGTCTATTATAGAGACTTGTTAATGCTTCCTTTTTGTTACCAGCATCTATGTTAAATATGTTCTCAATACGTGTAATTTCTGCATTAAGCTGTTCAGCAGTACTGGCAGGATCAGAAGTGAGAGTTTGAGCAGAACTTAATGCTAATTGACCATTCTTAGTAAAGTTTTCTACCTTACTTTCATCAGTCAACTGAGTTACAACAGTGTTAAAATGTTTTGATACTGGTATAAAATCTTTGTGGTCTTGTCTGTTGAGTTCTCTTTTTATACCTAGTATATGCCCTGGTATCTCATTAGGCTTTACTTCTCCTCTTTCTAATTCTGCTATTTTTTTGTATATGGAGAATACACTCTTACCTCTTTGCTCGTCTTGTAGTTCTTTTGCTTTCTTACCAGCTTCTGTTTTTAGACTTTCGTCATAGGTATGTTTGTTTAATTGAACTTCACCTAATAACTTTCTAAGATTACTTCCACCTTTAAGTTTTTCATACGGTAATATTTGAGAACTATAACGATTAATCATGTCAGTAGTTACACTTCCTGTACTTGCCTGACTTTTTAACTGTTCTAATTTACCTTCAATTTGTTCCATCTCACCAGACTGCTTATCATCAGGCTCAAAATAATCTGGATTTAATGTTTTACTATTAATAATATCGTGGTATTTATTTTGTAATATTGTTAAATTTATACCAGAATTAGAAGGAACACCAAACCGCATTCTAGCAATGAATTTTGGATCGCTTATATGTTTTAAAATTTCATCTGCTTGAGGTTGAGTTGATACATTTACAAGTCTTCCATATAGAACATTTAGTTCCATTTTGTTAGCTAACTTAAAGGCTTTCTCTTGTTTTTCGTTTCCTGTTAGATTCTCGTTGTCTTGTTTTTTCTGAAGCTGTTCTTGTTTTTCTCTTAGCTTATCTACAAGTTTATAGTATCTTTCAGAGATAGTTTTATTCTGACTTGTGGTATCAGTAGAAGGTTCTTGAGAAAGTTTAAAACCTATACCATCTGAAGGTTTGGAATTATGAGTAAAATCTAAACGTCTGAATACAGGATCATCTGGTGATGTTGCTACTTCTAGTTCATTTTCAATATGTTGAAGATAAGCGTTCTGTCGTTCTCCCCTTGTATAAAAATTTACACCATTAATATTAATACCTACTAAACCATCTACTGCCTCAAAATCACGGTATGTACCATGTATAGTTTTGCTGTGATGGTGTTGTACACGTTCTGCCAAAACTGTGTTTCTTCTAGTCTTAGCATCCTTACCCATTATTTTAGAAAGGGACTCATGTAATGGGTTAAAGTCAAAACCTTTTTCAGTAAATACTTCCCATGCTATAGGGTCATCTTCATATCCAGATAGTAGTCTGTCTTTTTCTTGTTGTATAAATACAGAAGCATACTCAGCAAGAGGTGGATGGTACTGACCGTTCTTCTTTGCTTCAGCACCTAACTGAGAATGTCTAGCGTAGATTTTACCAGCTAAATCTGGAGCAAGAGACTTAATATACTCATTGTCATCTTCAATTTTTTGAGAGTATATTTGAGTCTTATAACCTTTAACAAATTCAGGTGTCTCACTATCCAGTACTGATTGAGGTTGTAGTCCTCTCTGCATGGCAATAAATTTACCACGAAGTATATCAGCAGTTTTCTTTTCTTCTTTTATACTCTGTTCTATTTTAAACTGCTTTCTATACTCAGCATCGCTTACTTCTGCTCTAGCTTTAAATGCTCCTGCAAAGCTATCACTTAAAGATAACAAAGAATTAGCAATACCTTGCATGTCGTTTAATCTACGGGTATCTCCCTGACTACCTTGTACTGTAGGACTATACCGCATGGGATTTCCAGGCTGTATAAGTCTTGTTGCAGTTCGTTGTCTTTCAGCCATTAACGGTTCCCCACGTTATATTTGTAATAACTACTTCCTTCCATTCCACTGCTTCTTCTTCTCTTTCTATAGCCCTTATTTGTGTAGCTATTAGGTAAATTAGATCCGCTACCGCCTCCTCCACCACCTTGTCCAAACCAGGACTGTCTTGAAGATTCAGGCATGGAATAGTACGTCTGTGCAGAACTTGCTACACTTCCTAATCCCTGCAACATAAATAATGCTTGATTAGGATCACTTTGATACGTAGTAGAATTTATAGCGTTTATTGTATCTAATCTTGCTAAATCTAATCCTGTATCTATGTCCCTCAATCGGTAACGAAGATTTAGTTTATCTACACCTGCGTTGGTTTTAATCTGTTCTTCAGCCATTAAAGATTCTCTAACAACTTGGCCTTTTGCCAACTCGGTAGACTGACCTTCTGCAAGTTCAGCGACTTCCATACGACCTTCTGCACGTAAAAGGTTAAGTTGCTCATTGAGTAAATCTTGTTGTTCTATTTCTTCTATCTGTAATCTTTGTTTTTCTGTATCAGCAACAGCCTGTGCTCCTTGTCCATAGTCGAAGAGTAGCTTTTCTTTTAATCCAGCATCCCTAATATCTTTCTTTCTGTTTGCTTCTTCAGTAGCCTGTTTAGCTTGTTGGTAAGCGAGGTATGTACCTAACAAACCAAGGGCCATTTGACCCCCTCCAACTGCTGCTGCTGGACTACACATGTCTTACTCTCATAAATAGGTAAAATGGAATTTTCTCGAAACCGTAGTCTTCGATTAGTTTTGGTAACTCGAACTTTAAATGCTTGAGCCACCTAATCGTGACTTCGTTACGTGCATCAACGTAGTTAAACAGCATCTGATAGCGTTCATTCATATCGTCTACCCATTGTTTAGTACACTTGTAAAAAGTCTTCTTATGGTTCTTTTTAAAGTCTTCTAGGGCATTACTACACAGCATCCAAGGGACTGCTGAGTTTTCATTTACTTCTCGTATTCCTGCAATGGCTACAACCTTACTCTCATGAAGAAAAGTAAAGTTCTCGTCAGACAGTTCCACTGAAGATAAAATAGCTTGTAATGGAGTGTGTCCTGAAGATGCGTAGACCTCATCTATGTCTACTTGTCTCATGTTTTCTGCTAACTCAGTACCATGCCATTCTTTATAGGGACGAGAATACTCCCGATAGCTCATACTCGTTGTGATCTAAGGTGTAAGAATCCTTCCCATTCAGCACTTTGGAAGGCACAAGGCAAGTACTCATCGTTGGTGAGTGATACCTTACAGTTAGATGCATTGGAAAAGATGGACCCCTTAAAAGTTCCTGAAAGTAGGGTGTATTTGTCAACGGAAGAAACATTGGTAATGAATCCATTGAAAATCTTTTGGTATTGTTTTCTAGGGGTAATAGTTTGGGTCTGGTTGCTACCAGCGTTGACAAGTAAATTGTAGGGTGCTAGGTCAACATTAAATACAAAATACCCACTATCGTTATACAGTAGGTTAAGGTTTCGCAGTTGTAGTTTTGCAGTCTGTATAGGTACTTCATTTTGCTTATAGGTAAACTTTGAGAACTCATACTTAAATGTAAAAGGAATACCTGCATACACAACATTACTTGCATCAGCAGCTATGTACGCATTAACATCTACTTCTGCTATTTTTCTAGCATTGTCAGTAACGTAAACTATGTTGCTAGGGAGGTGAGGTGATGATCCACTGTAGTAAGGTATTTCTGCTATAGTGTCCTGTGATGCAGTAGCCTGTGATAACTTAACTCTTCTGTCTAATAATACTGGAGTTTTATCCTCCATTACACTTGCAGAAGTATCGGTAGAAAGGTTAAGTGTTTCGAGGTACACACCGTCAGTTCTTTGAAATAGGACATACAGTTTTGATCCTAAGAACTCACAGTCCAATATGTCTGCATCAAACTTCCATACAGACCACGATGACATCAACTTCTCATTACCCTGCCAATAGTACCTGTACACGTACATGTTCTTAGTTTCTGTATCACTGAGACACACCAACATATCCTCGTTACTTGAGGATGCTAACTTAGTTACTTCTCCAGGTATGTATTGAGGAACGTGTGCTGTTACTTCTGTTGCATCGTTGACCTCGTTGGTGAAGTCAATGAAGTACTCACGTATGCCTGAAAAACTACCCCGTTTGAATGGAAAGAATACGTACTTACCAGCAGGTGTAGGTTTTGCTTTTGATGACGATTCAAACTGTGTAGACACATCAATAGAAACAGAAGTAGGAGTAAGAGCATCACCAGCAGTTACCTTGAATTGTTGTAGTTCTGAGAAGAGTAGAAGTGCTTCGTTAAATGGTACTGCGTGTCGTAGAATAGACACTTGGTTGTTGGACACTGCAACATCAATAGGATTACTATCTATTGAGGTAAGTGCAGTAGTTGCAAAGAAGTTGTAGTAGTTACCTGCTTCACTAAAGATCACATTCTCATCACTAAGAAATCCTAACCTGTTTCTGTGAAAGAAAATGTCGTTGATTGTGTTACCTAGAAAAGTAGGAAAAGGGTTAGTACTATCGTCACCAACCTTACGAGATCTCCAACCCTGTCTGGTGAAGTCTGTAGATACTGAACTAACTGGTTTAGATATAGTTGCTTCTTGTATAGGCTCATAAATAAAAGTAACACCTAATGGATTTGTACTAGAATTAACATTAGCATCGTCAAATATCCTCACTAATCTGTGAGGCATTGTAGTCATGTCAAAGTGGATATTAAGTCCAGGTTTTACACTTTCTTTCCAGTTACTTCCATCTGCATTGAACTTAACGTAGTAGTCATCTTGTTGACGAGTATTATCCCCAATGATACGAATGACAAAATCATCAGGAGAGTTAGCAGCAGGAAGGTCTGTAAACTTTGTAGCTTCTGGAATACCATCGTTTTCAAAGTCTGGTGTGAATGAGAATATGTCTCTGTTACCGTGTGAATCTTCTACCTCTACCTGGAACTTTACTTTTGATTGAACGTGTATAACACTGCCAGTTCTAGTAAATTTATATGTGTCACCAGAAATTGAACTTATATGATCAAGATGTATTTTGTATTTACTGTCTGTTTGACCGTCTTCATTTTTAGCATCTTCAGGTAGTCTTCCACCAAAGCCTAGTTTAGTGTTGTTAAGATCACTACTGTCATAGGCAAATTCTCCCCATGCATTAGTTCCACTTGCAGTCTCCCCATTAGTGAGTATGTCTGCTATCTTACTTGTACCAATGTACTCTTGGTTTTGTGCAGGAGTATTGGAAGGAGATTGGTAAGCTACTTTGTATTGAGTATTAAGTGGAAGGATGTACCTAGACTGTGTAGCAGGACTACTTGATTCTGTAGTATCAGATTTTGTTAATGCGAAAGTATAGGTGGTATTTCCTGTTACTGTAATGTCAGTAAATGTACCATTAAAATCACTATCAGTTGCACTAGCTATTGTAACAGCATCACCAGTTGCTAATCCATGATTTGCTTCAGTAGTTACAGTAACAACATCACTTGCAACTGCGATAGAATCTATAGCAATTGATTGTTGAACACCTTCTTGTTCTATGTTTTTTATACTGACTACATACTTACTAGAATAGTCACCTTGTTTAACATAAATTAAACCCTCATAAGTAAATTTAGATTCAAGATCATCAGATCCAGAGGGTGAAACTACATTAGAACTTCCTTCACCAGAAGTGTTATTAGAATTAGTTGCTTCAGCTACTGTTTTCTGTCTGTTAATAATGAATGTGTTATCTGCTACTGTAGTTGCAACTATGTTTTCTGAGTGTGATGTAAGACCGTTAAAGTAAGTAAGGTCTTTGTTACATACATCTGTATAAGCACTCGTTTTAATAGGCATAGAGTTACCAGATCTATCGTAGATCTTCATAAACTCTGCATTTGATAATGTAGCAGTTCCACTGGTTTCTGTAGCAGTATCACTTGCAACTGCTTGAGTAAATACAACTGTGTTTGCATCAGTTACACTAGCAATAACTTTAGTACCATTAAAATTAGTAGTACCAGAAATAACTATTGATTCTCCTGCATTAAAACAATGTCCTGTAATTGTAGCAGTAGTGGTACTAGCAGTAGTGTAGGCTATACTTGAAATAGTCTTAGCAGAACTTTGAGCACCTACAACTAACGTGTAGGACTCATCTTCATCTCTCTGTATAGTATGTATAAAAGCACCACTAATACTCGCTACATCTAACTTCTTAACATGTTCAGTACCAGGACGTTTTTCCAGGCCGTTTACCACAGAAGAAATACCATTCTCTTGGACTTCACACTGCGATGGTAATCTAATCTCAGGAGGTTGCTGTGAAACTCCATTAATAAGATTAGGAATCGTACTGGATACTAATGACATAGTTTAAGCACTTGGAAATTGTTGTACTGCTATACTACCATCTGTATGGGTAGCAGATTTAATGTTTCTATCTAAAGCACGGTAGGTGTCATAGTTATCGAAGATAGTATAGTCAGATACTTCTGCTTCAGCTTCACGCAAAGAAACAAACGCTTGCTGTTCATCCATAGCCAACATTTTTGACAAAGTATCATTACCAATAATACGTTGTTGGTAGGTTCTAGCTGCTCGTAGTGTTATGTATCTACGTGCTACTTCTGGTAGTTCATCAAATGACAGTAGAACCACCATATTAACTTCTATATCCTTATCAAATGTGTACTTATTACCAATACGGTCATAAAGTTTTCTACCTCTTTCTACTACATCAAGTTCGTAGTCTCTTAGAAGTGAAGATTTATCTACTTTTATGACATTAGCAGGTAGGTTAATTTCGTTAACTACATTACGATTTAATGTATATCTTATTTCTGTATTAAAATGCCAACCTGCTGACTGTACATCCCTGCTTACATTATCAAGGACCACTTCAGCTATTTCAGCTTCTTGAAGACCAGATCCCAGTGTGTTCACTGGACTCTCTCCAATGCTGGTCAGCATGACATTGACAGCATCTAGTTCAGTAGTAGGTGTGGTTACACTCATAGTTACTTTTAATGTGTTGGGAAAGGAGGGACTCTGTAGCGAGAGGTGTGTGGGAGGTGGGTGGAGCTACAGAGTTACCCTCCCCTAAAAAAGAAAAAAGGCAGAGCAAGCCCGTTAGGTCTTACATGGAATTACCAATGCCCCTCACTTGATGCCTTAAAACACTATTAGGACGTAGCAGCCCACAGAGCAACTGCCATAGCAGGTCTGAGGACGTTATGGCCCATAGCATATTTGGATACGATTAACGTACCCTGTCGTTGAATTTGATACTCAGATTCGACACTGAGATCCAACAGTTTTGCAGTAGCTACTGCATCCTTATGCATTACCAATGCACGAACTTTTGATGCTTCGGTTCTTAACGCAACTGTAGCACCATTGGCATCAGTAGCAGCACCAATGAGGTTATCCCCATCAGTAGCAGCAGTATAGTTTGCAGGGATGTCATAAACCGCAGCACGGTTAGAATGCGGAGATCCTAAAGGCTGTGGTCCAGTAGTTACACCAGTACTCCATAGGGAGTCTGCGTAAGTTGCTCCGTATGATCCCATGTGTGGGGTACGGACTACAGGAATTCCTGCAATTGAAGGCAGTTGAGCACTTGAAAAACTACCAGTTCCACCGATGTCACGGTTGAACACAGTCATATCGGCAAGTGCTTCCTGGTTACTAGCAGCCATGAATAGCTTGTAGTACTGATCAGTACTGGTCACACAAACTATGTCTTCAAGAGGTGCTCCTGCCATTTCCAAGATACGCTTTGCTTCAATGATAGCTTCAGTGAAATACTTTAGCTTTTTTGA
>Ga0070746_10002735_pt1 | contig 10498 bp, 15 predicted proteins | sample VirMetDEL_Mar_21_FD_77016 | JGI IMG/M metagenome (GOLD analysis project Ga0070746, IMG submission 77016) | Aqueous microbial communities from the Delaware River and Bay under freshwater to marine salinity gradient to study organic matter... | ecosystem: Environmental > Aquatic > Marine >... | reverse complement strand
ATTTAAAGTACTTTCTGTGTGCTATACTACAATCGAAAGTAATGTTTTTGCAATGTCTGAAATGTGTTTTAATTACATCGGCTAAAAAGAACCCTGTCATGTAATCGTGGTTACTAGGATTAAATGTAAAGTGAACGTCTGCAATTTGAATAAGTTGCTCAATAACCTCAACATATAACCTTTTAGCATTTAAAAAGTTTTCGTACCACATCCCATCTGTATCTTGAGGAGTTCCACTTGTTGTATTTCTTTTGGGTGTGTCGGTGTGCAGTATGTCATTCCCTGCAATGAAATTAATCTTATCAATATTAAAACCACTAGACTTGTCTAGTATTCCTTGTACTCCCTCTTTTACTTTTCTAACAGCTATCTGTTGGTTGTATTCTTTGCCAGTTTCTAGGATAGAACAGAGTTTACCTATATGAATGTCGGCAGGGTCTAACACTAACAAATGTCCATCCTCTGACTTTCTACGTTTTATAGTTGGGTACTTTGGCGAGTATTGCTCTAGCTCTTTTATTAAATCCTCTGCAAATTTGTTCTTTGCCTCAGTCTTAAAATTAGGGTTTTTAAAAAATAGACTACTCTTGTCAGTTTTAAACCACCCATGCTTAACATCGTCAGGGTTTATGCCTGCTGCTATGCTTTCCTCTTTTATCCTTCTGTAATTCTCAATAAGGTTTATTTCGTCTTTCTTTAGTCTGAATCGTTTGTTTCCTTTCATAGTTGCAAATATAATAAAAAACTAACCTTTATAGTTTCTCCTCAGAATCACAAAGAACAAAGCAGCTAACAAGACTATAAGAATAATATTAAATCGGTTATCCTTTTCAATTACTTTAATCTTATCAACTGGAACTATTACCTCCTTAACAATAGTATCGCCTTTACATTCTACCTCGTGGTATATCTCTTGTCTTAGAGTATCGTAAAAGTATTTTAAAAAGACTTTCTCATTGTTCACTACTATAGTGCTATCGTGCTTTATTATAGTCGCTGTAGTGTCATGAATATAGCTTTCTATTATTACAGTATCAACTACCTTAATAGTGTCCTTAATTACTAAGCCATGTTTATAAGCGTAGTTCTCTGCTCTCTTTACTTTTCTATTAAGTCTGTTTTGTGGATTGCAGGATATTAAGAATATACAAAGTAGTAGTATTCTCATTTGCGATTCAAGCCGATTAAAGAGTCCTTAGACCTAAGTAATAATAAACCTAGCGCAGCCACAGCTCCTGCTTCTGTTTCTGTATGTCCTTTGCTTATGTATAAGGATACAGCTATACTAAGAATAGTTAAACCTAACATTGTAGTTACTATTCCATCTTTGAATAATCTTTTCATTTTGTTTTTTGTTTAGTCTATTTGAAAGTGTGCGCCATCTTTACCCCAAAGGTCTTGACCCCAGTTTAATATTACTCCATGTTTCAAGGCTACCTCTTGTAAATGTCTAGCAATAGGTTCTAAGTATTTTAAATCCCACGAGGCTTGCCTATCTACATAAGCGTAAATGTCAAAAGCTCTACCTGTCATGTGGTAACTTTTAAGCGTCCATGTAATCCTACTTTTGTCAGGTCTACCCTCTATTCCTACTATGCCCTTTTCGATTAATTGTTCTGTAGTTCGACCTCTAGCGTAAAGTTCCTCTTGTCTTCTGTAAGTTCTAAAACCTCCATCTCTAGGAATGCCAAAGTCATAAGGCGAGTCCTTAATAGCCTCCTCTAAAATAGTTATAAGAATAGGGTTTATTCCCTTCATTCTCTCCTTACTTCTTTTACTGAATCTATACATTATTTGTTTATTAGAATGTCTAACTTTCCGTTAATTGTAGATATGCCTATTTTTACCTCAGATAATTCTTTGTTAATTGTGTCTAATTCAGTTTTGTTCTTTTCTTCGTTCTTTTCCATTCGGCTGTGTATGCCTGAAAACTTTTTGAACATTACAGACTCATTTTTATCTATGTCCTTTTTCATCTGTCGAATTTTATCCTCTTGGCTTTTGTCAGATATTACCATCTTCCAGTAAAAGCCTAAAGCAGAGCCAACACCCACCACAATGTAAATAACATCTTTTAAACTAAATATTGTATCCATCGCCACCATCTATCTATATTTTATTTAGTTAATTTCTATTGGCTCACTCCATTTGTCGGTAGACATTAATTCTAGGCATTCTGCATGAGTTAAAACTTGTAAAGGAACAACAGAGCCATCTGAAATAAATGTAGGCTCGTATCCTTCCTGCCATTTAATTACGAATTGCGTGTCATCTATTGACTTTCTAATAGTGTTGCTAGATGTTTCCTCTATCTGTGAAAAGTCTATTAATTGTAAATCTGATATGTTTATTACTGCGTATGTTCTCATTAAGGTACATTTGTAGAGTAAGCTACTCCGTTAGTTAAAGTTCCATCATTCCCACCGCTTCCACTATCTATTGCAGTAGTTCCCATTCCCTCCTCGAATCTGTACCATGCTACTGGAGAAAGGTCTGTTAAGTCATTTGGTTGCCCACTACCATAAATAACCGAAGCATTTTCGCTAGAAAGTTCTGTATTAAAAATAGCAAATTCGTCTTGCTTTCCTGCGTAAAAACTACTTCCAAAATTATTACCACTGATATAAGCATCTTGCGATGTTACTATAGTGTTGCTATCTAAACTGTCATTAGTTACAGTTACACTTTGAGCAACTCCATTTTTATAGAAACTAATACCGCTACCCAAACCGCTACCATTGTAAGTAATTACAATGTTCGTCCATTCGTTAGGGAGAGCCATATTAGTTGAATTAGTAGTTATATATTTTCTTGAGCTAGGCGTACCGCTCCCGAGATTGTATAGATTAAAATTTAATGTATTATTCCCTGCTGCGCTTGAGCTATTTAGGTATATTAAAATACCTCTACTACTTGCATATTTAGAAAACAAATATTTTACTCCACTAACTGCATTTGGATTAATCCAAAATGAATAACTAAAAGCATTATTGTACTCAAAGTTAATAGCATTACCTATATTAATGTAGTCATCTATACCATCATACTGAGTAGAATAAGTATTAACGAAAGGTGCGCCACCTCCTGCGCCTACTACTAGACCGCTGTTATATCTATATCCGTATCCGTACATAGACCTACTTTAAGATAGCTACTACAGAGCCACTAGTTAAAGTTATTGCTGAAAAGTAGTCTCCTTTTTGTGGTGTGATAAGTACTCCTGCTTTTACTCCAGTCGCAGGGGTTGTAATGTAAGAAGCTAGTACATCTGTTGCATCGTCTCCGTTTACTTCTAGTCTAGCTATTACTGTGTCTTCAGCAATATAATATGAATCTGCGTTTAGTACTTTCTCTGTAGTGTCGTTTATTACTACTACTCCATTTATGGCTATTAATTCTCCTGAGTTTGTCATTTTATTTATTTATTAATTTTGTGGTATTTGGCATTCATCGTATTCTAAAGGTTGTTTAAGTTGCATACTCATTGTCCACCCTGTTAAGGTATCGTCAAAGCGTTCTGTAAAGCTGCTTATACTTCCCGACTTTTCTATCTTTACAAACTTCCAGTTGTCTGTGTATAGCTTTTCAAAGTATGCGATAGTATCTAATAAGATTAGTAAGGTGTCGCTTTTAACTTCTGTTTCAACAGTTCCCTCGTTAGCCTTATCCATTACTAAGATATTGAAACCGTTAGTAATAAACCCATCTCCAATAGTAGCAGGGCTATCCTGAACAAATAACAAAGGGTAGTTAAAGTCTTTAAGTAGAGAATCGTGTTGTACAATCTCCCATAAATCACCGTTACCGAATTCGTTTATTTGCTTGTGAGCTGTTGCAAAGTCTTGAAACTCTTTTATCATTTGGTTGTACGTGATTTTCATCTCTAAACTTTTTTAACTTTCTGTCTACTATACTAAATTTCTTTACTTTATTCTTTGCCATCTTTTAATCGTTACAACAATCTCTAAGGTAGTCAAACCCTGTGCCTCTATTCTTGCCATTACCTAGATAAAGACCACCAGTAAAAGCAGAGTTCGCAGGGTATATGTCATCTGTTTCAGAGTTGCTTGTATATAAAGGGAATAATGTGTGGTTTGCTACTAGGTAATTAATTATGTCCTCCGCAAACATCTCAGCTTTATCTCGCCATCTGTTTAATAAATGGTTAAGGTCATCAAATGAGGTTGCTTGACTGTTCTCTGATGTCTGCTGCACTACTCCTTTGTTTCTATACTTGTATGCTAGTATCGGAGTCATTTCAAATACTAAGTATTTAAGTAAGCAAGGTGCTATGTATGTGTTAACTAATATTAAGTCGTTTCCTGCTAGAGTTCCTGCGCCTGCCTTAGCTATAATGTCATCGAATAAGTTAGTGCCTAAAATAGGTTTAATGTACTCCCTTTGAGCAGTCCAGAGCGCATCTACCATGAGCCTTTCGTCTACATTGTCATCCAGGATCGAATTGTCCTTAATGTAATCCATGTCTATGAGTAAAGTTCTTGCCATTTTATTTTTGTTTTTTTACTCGTACCGTTCTACTGCTCCAAATATGTCTGCAAAATGGAGTTCTAGTTCCTGTGTTTGGGTTAGTGTACCAACCTCCGCGATTAGTAAATACATCTGTTCCTTGTGCATTGTTTCCGCTTCCTTTTCCTAGTGGAAACCTAGTTTCATTTATTTGCTCGTATGTCCATGATCGGTCTCGCGATAAAGCTACCATTCTTTTGCAAAAGTCTCTACTCTCTGTTTTTAATTTAGGAGCATTAGGTCTTAAAACATATTTGTAAACGGTAATTATTTCCGATACTTCCTCCTCTCCCTCGTCGGTTACTTTTATCTGTGTTTTCTGTACATCTAATAAACCATTTTTAACAAGTCTATTAATTCTTTGCTGTACCTCTGCTTCTGTTTCTCCTATTGTAGAAGCTAGTTCACTCAAAGGCGTCTTAGGCTCATTAGAGAGTATATCTATTATTTGTGAGTCTATAGCTCCAATGTCCTGAAAATCGAAAGGGTTATAGTCTAAAAACTTTTCGCTAATTAATTCAACTTCGCTGTCTAAATAACCTGTGTTTGCTAATTCAACCCAGATACGATCTTCGTCGCTAAATACTTGTTTAACTTCTTTTTGCAATGGCTTCTCTAAAGGCTTATACCCTGCGAGTTCTCTAATTTCGTCAGTAGTTAATACTGAAACCAAAGTACTTTCTGAAATCTGTACAGGGATAGGAGCTATCTTTTCTATTTTAAGACCGCTAGGCATTCCTAACAAAACTACAAAGTCATTAAACAGCTTCTCGTACATTCTTTGAGCAGGCTCAATGTAACTGCTATTCATTGCCTCTATTGCTACTCTTAACTCGTCTGCGTTATTACTAAAGCCTGTGTCTTGAGTCTTAATAAATACAGAAGCATCTACTCCATGCGCTGTAAATATTTCGTCTTGTATTTGTTGGTTTAAGTTAATAAACTTGTCATCTTGTCCGTTAGGGTTAGTAGATATTATTTCTACTCCCTTATCTTTTCCATCGTCAAAGATTATAACTGGCTCTCCTGCATTGTTAGAGCCATGATGCTTATTTTTAATCTGCTTTTTAATATAACTTTGAGCCTCTTGAGTAGGCTGACCATTATGGAAATTCCATATAGTACCGCCTGAGTAACCATGCTTTGTATTGTTTAACACATAATTAGCTACTTCATAGTCTGCTGCGATGTACGGTACTCCTGCCACGTAATTTGGCAAGGGATATTCTTTAAGATTAGGTCTATAACACTTGTAATAACAAATGTATCTTTCGCCTCTGACAGCTGAACCATCAAAAGGGAAAGAGGTTAAAGTTTCAAAGTCCTCGTTATTAGTTGGCTTTTTTGCTGCCCAGTCTGAGGTATAAAAATAAGTGTCCTCCTCAACTCCTACTCTAATATCTCCAAAGTCAATATGGTTAATGATAAGACCTTTGCCATCTTTGGTAACAATTACTTCTAAAGCATAACCTCCGAAAAGCTCGTTATCTTTTACTATCTTTTTTGTAAGTTCAAAAAGTGAGTCGTTTCCTACGTGATTAATAAAGTTTTCTAGTTTTACTTTATCCTCTAGTGTTCTTACTGTTTCATCTACTCGCCACCCTCGTCCACTTATGTAGTTAGTCTTACCGTTAATTATAGAGTTATGCTTTCCACTTGTATTGTATAACTCTACTAAATAGTCAGGGTATAAGTTTTTCCAAGGTGCTTCTGTACCATATACGATATAGTCTTTACCTCGTTCCTCTTTAAATACTGGAGGCTTGTTAGCTTCAAAGTTAAAGATTAAAATATTTTCTTTGTTCATCATGTTACTTGATGCGTTTTATAGGTTACATCTATGTCGTGCTGATTATATGTAGTACTTGCACGTTCTAAGTCCATTAGTCCACTTTCGACTAAGCTAGTTGCTAAGGTAGGGTCTAAGTTAGTTGAGCTAGTTTGCTCATAAACAAAATATTCGTATTGCCCTCCTGCTCCTAGTATAAGCTCTCCAACTAAAGGAGAGTCTGTACCCTCTGTAAATACAAACTCATTGTACCTATCTTTATAAAGTGAGGTATCTGACATTATACAATAGTAGCTTACTTTCTCTGTTATATTTCTAAATTGAAATAGGTATACAGGAGAAGATAATGTAGTCTTTTCCTTTAGTGTTAAAGTTAGATTGCTTGTAGTATTTTCGTTGATTAAAATAGGCATTATTCAGAATCTTTTTGCTCTTTCTTTTCCTTCTTTTTTTTCTCCACTTTAAAAACATCTAAGCCTAGCTTTTTATATTTAGCAAACTCATTTTTATCATTTACTATGGTAACGTGTCCGACTACTTTATGATAGACAGAACCGCCTCTTTTATATTCATCTTTTAACTCCATACTTATCTATTGTAAAAAAAATTAATAGTTGTATAAAATAAATGCCTTTAATAAAAATATTTTAATAAACCTAATTTTTAACTAATTATTTTTAGCTCTACAGCCCAATGAAAATAGGCTTTTAACGAACTATTTTTTTTAATAGTAGCATACTAGCGAAAGACGAAAGTGCCTTAAAACGCTTTAAAATGGCTCTAGCGAATTATTGACAAAACCTAATTTTTTTGTAAGTATTTTATTTTTGAGCATAAAAAAAGGGTAACAAATGAATGCCACCCTTCCTTAATTAGTTGGTTAAAACTATGCGATTGTTAACCCTGCTATTACTGTAGCATCTACTTCTAGCATTCTTGCTTTCTCCTTAGCAGTGATGCTGTAAGTGTAGCCATTGTGATCTCCAAATGCTGCGCCTGTAACTGCTGTTCCTGTTAATTTATCTGCTGCATAGTAAGCGCCTACAGTCCAATATTTCTCATTCATATCTTTTACGATAACGAATAACTGAGCTTGGTCTAAAAGTGTTAACTCCTCATTCTCTGATGCTGTTAAGTTTTTAGTGTTAAAGTCTAAAACTGAATCGTAAAAGTTCGTTCCATTCTCTAAACTTCCTGTGTGAGTTTCGATTAAACTTCCATTCTCTTTTTCTAGAGAGTAACGGTAAAAGCTAGTAGCTCCTGCTTGAGTTAGTCCTGTTAATACTCCTGCTGCTACTGTGTCTATTGTTATATCTCCAAAGTTAGCAATTAATACCTCAGAAATTCCTCCAGTGGAGTTCCTACAGTCAATCGCTCTACCTTGTGTTAATGCACATGCCATAATGTTATATTTTTTTTAGTGTTTATAAAAAAAGGGGTAAGGCATTTTACCCACCCCTCTTTAATTAATTGTTAAAGTCCTATTAAGGTACTAAAGTAAATTGTACACATTCGTCTGGGAATCGTACTTGTACTCCTCTTTTGAAAGTAACATCGAAGCAAATGCTCTTCTCAGAAACTGGGTCTAATCTTACAGACATTGCATCTTCGTCAGCATCTCCATCCATTCCAATTACAATGTTAGAATCTCTAGTTAAAATCATTCTCTCGTCTCCTGCTGCTCCCGGTAAACCTACAGTAGAACGTAAAGCTACATTCGTTCCGTACAATCTTACTTGCTCGCCATCTCCAGAGTAGTGAAATAAGTTAGCGTTTTTAAGTGCGATAACGTATTTTTTGTAAACTGATGTAGGAACCCAAAGAGATAAATCGTCTGCTTCTGAGATATTGTCAGGGATGCTTTCCCACATACCGTCCAAGATGTCTAGTACATTTCCAGTTGTTATACCGCTTGCCACATTTACCGCTCCTGTGTTACCATCTACTGCTGCTCCTGCGTCTACAATTTTCAAAAGACCATCGTAATAAGAAAGGTTGTTTACACCACTTAATGTGTCTCCTTGAAAATCTGAGATAGTTAAAGCGTTAGCTAAAGCGTTCATTTTCTTCTCCATGTAAACTGCTTCAATCTCTGCAGGCATTTCTTCCTCTCCTGCTGCTCCTTGTCTTACCAATACTTGCGCCCAGTAACCGTTAAGGTCTTTAATACAAAGGTCTTCTGAAACTGCAATAGCTCCGACAGTTATTGTTCGCTGAGATAATGTAGTAGTGTCTGCTCCTGTGCGTGTGCATGAGTCAGATCCAAAGACAACATCTGTTGATAAAAACTGTAAGTTTGAGCTTCCTTTTATTCCTGTTTGGATGTCAGCTACTTCTGCTAGTCCTCCAGTTGCTTGCATCTGTGCAATCAATGGAAAGTCTTGGTCTTCTATGTATGCGCTTAATGCGCTTAAATCAAATGCCATAATTATTCTTTTTTATTATTTATTTTGTAAAAATTGATTTCTTTTTAGGCGAAATTACTCCGCTTCTTTTCTTTTTGATAGGTGCTACGCTAGATTCATTTGCTAACTCCTCTACTGCTGTAAACATAGCTTTCTCTTTTGTGTCTGCTTCTTCTTTGTATTTAGCAAATTCAGCTTTAACTGTTTCTAACTCATTAGAAAGTTTTTCAATCTGCTCATTAAATACAGTTTCAGTTGATTCGATAATCTTTCTAATCTTAGCCTCTGTTACTGTTTCAGCTACAGGCTCTTGAGTTGCTTCTGTTTCCATTGCTTCCTCTTCCTCTGCTTCTACTTCTTTAATGTCAGTAATTGCTCCCTCTGCTACTGTTACTACTGTTCCATCTGCTAAAGGATACTCTCCGTTAGGCATTGGAGCTACTTCTCCTTCTACCTCAACTGTAACCATTGCGCCAACTTCTAAAGCAGGCTCAATGTTAACTACTGTTCCATCTGCTAATTCTGCAGACATTAACTTAACTTCGGTTACTTCTGGAGTAGCTTCTACAGCCACTTCTTTTGTATCTTCGCCGAAGATTAATTTTTTCACTTTGTCTAAAGTTTCTTTACTCATACTATCTATTGTTTGTTTATTTATTAGTTGTACATTGTCCTCTATACTTTTTTCAAATGCTTGTATTGCTTGCCTTATTTTATTAATCAAATCTTCGTCCATTGTGACAGGTTCTAACTGCTTAAACATACCCTCAACACTAAAGCCTGTAAACTCTCCGTTCTTTACTTGCTCCCATATTTCATCATTATCAACTTTTGCACTTCCCCACAAACTACCGTTAGGTACTTTCTCAAATTCTTTAGGCGCTACCTTTCCACGTTCGTTATCTATAATAAGATTGTCTAACATATAAACCCCTTCTGCAATTTGTCTAGGGTCATGCATTAAATTAAAGTTGTTGTTTAAACCTAACCTACTCTGCTTTTCTCTTATTTGTTCAATAGTCTTGGCTGAGAATTTAACAAAAAACTTTTCTCCATTCTCTCCTATTCTTGGGATAAGTAAATCGGCAACCATAAAGTAACCTTCTATGATTCTTTTCTCTTCGTCTTTTACGTTAAACTTATACTCCGACTGTTTGCTAAATGCCATCCAGTTAGACTCGATTGCAGGTTGGTCTACTAAAGCTATAGCAGTTACTCCTGACTCGTCATCTGTGTCAATTACTAATTCAAATACTTCTATTTTTTCCATTGTGTTATATTTTAAAAAGTAGCGCTCTCTTCTATTACGCTTACATTGTTTTGTGTTTCTGTTATGTCTGTTTCAGTTACAAATACTTGCTGCCCTCCTAGTATAGTGCTAGTGTTACTAACTGGAGTTATTGCTGCTCCTCCTCCTGCTGCGCCTGCTCCTCCTGCACTTACATTTTGAGATTCAGAAGCTACAGGGCTTCCACCACCTTGATAAGATGTTGCCTTAATTGCTGCTATCTGTGCTATGGTTGTAACTGCTGCCGCTGCCATTGCTATAGCTGTAGCGATTCCAAAATCTGCTTTCGGTGTTTGCGCTAGTATAGACATTTGAGCTTGTGCGCCATTCACTAAAGCCATTGCTATATTTAACTTTTTCTCTCTTTCAAAACTTGCCTTTCTTAGTTGCTCTTTTTTCTTTTCGTTATCTCCTGCATTCTTTAGGTCTGTTGCTAGTGCTGCGCTATTTAAACTCCCTATTGCTCCGATTATTTGAGAAGCGCTTTCT
>Ga0070746_10002733_pt1 | contig 10502 bp, 12 predicted proteins | sample VirMetDEL_Mar_21_FD_77016 | JGI IMG/M metagenome (GOLD analysis project Ga0070746, IMG submission 77016) | Aqueous microbial communities from the Delaware River and Bay under freshwater to marine salinity gradient to study organic matter... | ecosystem: Environmental > Aquatic > Marine >... | reverse complement strand
GGCTCTGGTAAGAGCTATGGTTGCGCAGCCGAGATAATGTTGCGGGCGGTGAATCAAAAGCCGAGCCCTCGGGACGGGATTCGCTACTCCAGGTTTGTCATTGTTCGGAACACATATCCCGAGCTGCGCACGACCACCATTAAGACCTGGCAGGAATTATTCCCCGAGGATGTTTGGGGCGGGATCCGGTGGCAGCCGCCGATCACGCATCACCTGAAGTTGCCTGCTAGGGGTGAAGCCGCGGGGATTGACTGCGAAGTTATCTTCATGGCCCTTACATCGCCCCAGGATGTGCGGAAGTTGTTGTCCCTCGAGCTGACAGGCGCCTGGGTGAACGAGGCTCGAGAGCTTCCGAAGGCCGTGATCGATGGCCTGACGCACCGGGTGGGGCGCTATCCGACTAAAGCGGACGGGGGCGCTACCTGGTATGGCATCTGGATGGATACCAACCCGCCGGATAATGACCATTGGTGGCATGAGCTGGCCGAGAAAAACCCGATCGGCGGGGAATATCCGTGGACATTTCATCGCCAACCGGGCGGGGTGCTGCAAGTTCCGCCGGATGAGGTGCCGAAAGAGAACCCTGAGAGCCAGGGGTTTATATTTTCTGGGGGAAAATGGTGGCGGGTGAACCCGAAGGCGGAGAACCGCAACAATCTGCCGCCTGGATACTATCAGCAGCTGCTCGGCGGCAAGAACGCGGACTGGATCCGGTGTTATGCCCAGGGCATGTATACGTTTGTCCAAGAAGGCCGCCCCGTCTGGCCCGAGTATGACGATGAGCTGATGAGCGGGACGGTCGATGTGGATCCGTATTATCCGATTCAGATCGGCGTGGACTTTGGTTTGACGCCCGCGGCGATATTTGGGCAGCGCACGGCGGGTGGCGCCTGGCGGATCTGCGATGAGCTGGTGACATTCGACATGGGGCTCGAGCGCTTTGGCCAGGAAATGATATCGAAGATCGCGGAGAAGTATTCTAAGCACGATATCCTGATCTGGGGCGACCCTGCGGGCAACAAGCGCGACGAGATCTATGAGGTTACGGCCTTCGATCACCTTCGATCGCTGGGTTTTAAAGCGCAACCGACCGATAGTAACGCCTTCCAGGTGCGTCGAGAGGCCGGAGCGGCACCAATGTCGCGCCTGATCTCGGGCAAGCCGGGCCTGATGGTGGACAAAAAGTGTCTGCGGCTGCGTAAATCTCTTAGCGGGGGCTATTTCTTCAAGCGTCAAAGCTTGGGCGCTGGGCAGGAGCGGTTCAAAGACAGCCCGGTGAAGAACGAACACTCGCACTGCGGGGATGCGTTCGGGTATCTGATGCTTGGCGGGGGCGAGCAGCGGCGATTGCGGCGCGGATCCTACACCAGCCAAGGCGGAACCTACACCGCCAACACAGATTTCGAGATCTTCTGATGAATTTCGGTAGGAGTTTTCTCGGCCCGACGCAGAACCTGGTGCCGTTTCGGCCGGAGCACCTGCTGCGCATGGAGCTGAAAGGGGATGAGCTGCGATATCTCGAGATCATTCCTGAGTATCACCGTTACATTATCGACATGGCGATCCCGGATCTGAGCTGGACGCTGGTCGGCAAGGGCAAACCCGTGTGCCTGTTCGGCGTTCGGCCAATGTGGCCTGGCGTGGCCGAGGTCTGGATGCTGCCAGGCATTGGCATCGAGGAAAATGCGATAGCGCTAGTGAAGGGCGGAAGGCATATATTTGCGCAGATAGAGCAGGAATACGGGGTTAGACGCCTTCAGATAGCCGTCCGAAAGTCGAATTACACAGCTTACAAATTTGCGCGTTCAGTGTATTTTGAGCAAGAGAGCCTCATGCGCCAGTTTGGGCCTGAGGGTGATGATTACTACATGATGACGAGGATCAGATAATGGCAGCATTAGCAGCACTCCCCGCCTGGGTTGGAACCGCCGCAGCGGGTGCCGCGGCTGGCGGTGTTCTAGCGAAGTCTTTGAGCAAGGCAAGCAAGACACCAGCAACGCCATCGGCCGTTACCGAGACGCAGCAGCGTGCAGAGGCGCGGGCAGAGGCTCAAACGCGCGAAGAGGCCGCCCAGATTGCCGCTCGCAACCGAGCGCGCCGCACGGGCGGTCTGCGCCTGCTGATGGCCCCTGGGCGCCTTGGCATGAACACGCGCCTGGGCTCGCAGGGTGACACGTTCGGCGTCAAGATGGATTGATTCTTATGACTAACACGAAAAAAGATCCGCGAATCTTCCGCAAGATCCTTACTGAGGTGCCCGCTGCGGAGCCGATCGAGGCCCCGGCGGCTGACGCCAAGCCGAAGAAAGGGGCTTCCGATGCCAAAAAAACTGCACAAAAAGCTGCTCCTAAGCGCCGAGCGGCTCGGACTAAAGGGTGAGCGAAAGCAAGCCTACGTATTCGGGACAATGCGCCGTATCGAAAAAGGCGAGAAGCCCAAACCAAAAAGGAGCAACTAAATGGCAATTCTTGATAAGGATATCGGCCTCGTCGAAGCCAACATTTCTGCGCAAAATACGTTTTCGGATGGGCTTTATACCCAGGGCGAATTTAACTTCTCGATCTCGGGCACCTTCTCTGGGACTGTCACCGTTCAGCGGTCTTTTGACCAGGGCATTACGTGGCGCGACGTGGATACATTCACGGCCCCTATCGAGACCTATGGCCACGATCCTGAGCCTGTCGTCGTTTACCGCGCGGGGATTAAAACTGGCGACTATACAAGCGGCACGGCTGTAATCCGTATTGGTCGATAGGTGGCGATATGGTTGCCAAGCGCTATCAGAATCCGAGCGGCGGGCTTAACCAGGCAGGCCGCAAGTATTTCAAGCGCAAAGAGGGTGCCAATCTCAAAGCCCCAGTAAAGTCTGGTGACAATCCGCGCCGGGCGTCGTTTCTGGCGCGGATGGCTGGCAATGACGGGCCCGAGCGCGACGAAAAGGGCCGACCAACACGGCTGCTGCTGTCTCTGCGCGCCTGGGGCGCATCCTCAAAAGCCGATGCGAGGAAGAAGGCGGCCGCCATAAGCAAAAGAAATGAGAGCAGAGATGCCTAGACTGAATGTGAAAGAGCTGATGGAGCGCGAGGCCAAGGCCCAGGCCCGCAAAGATGAATGGCGCTCTATCTACGAGGATTGCTATGAGTTCGCTCTACCCCAGCGCAACCTATATTCGGGGTATTACGAGGGCCGCGTAGCAGGTAAAGCAAAGATGGCGCGCGTGTTTGACTCAACAGCGATCCACGCCACGCAGCGTTTCGCCAATCGCCTCCAGGCTGGTCTGTTCCCGCCGTATAAAACCTGGTGCCGCCTCGAGGTAGGCTCGCAGATCCCGGAACAGGACCGCGAGCGCGCCCAGGAAATCATGGATACCTACACTACGCGCCTCTTTGAGACGCTGCGCCAGACCAATTTCGACCTGGCAATGGGCGAGTTCCTGCTCGATCTCGCTGTTGGCACTGGTGTGATGATGATTACGCCTGGCGATGAGGCCACGCCCGTGCGCTTTGTTCCGATCCCGCAATATCTCGTGGCGATCGAGGAAGGCGCAAATGGCAGTGTCGATAACGTCTATCGCCAGCTGCGCGTAAAGGCCGAGGCCGTGATGCGTGAGTTCCCTGGGGCGCAAATGACAGCCGAGCTGGCAGAGGCGATCGAGCGCCGCCCGGATCAAGAGCTAGATCTGCGCGATGCAGTGATCTTTGACCAGGAAACTGGGCGCTATCACTATCACGTTTTCTGGCCAGCCAAGAAACAAGAGCTGTTTTATCGTGAGATGCGATCGAGCCCGTTTATCGTGTCGCGTTACATGAAGGTCGCTGGTGAGGTGTATGGGCGGGGGCCGCTGGTCACGGCCATTGCGGACATTAAGACGTTAAACAAAACGCTCGAGCTGGTGCTGAAGAACGCATCGCTCTCGATCGCGGGTGTTTATACGGCTGCGGATGATGGCGTCCTAAACCCTCAAAACATCAAGATCCAGCCAGGCGCGGTTGTCGCGGTAGCCAGGAACGGCGGCCCCAACGGCGCCTCCCTCGCCCCGCTGCCACGGGCGGGGGACTTTAACACCAGCCAGATTGTTATCAATGATCTGCGCATGAACATCAAAAAGATCCTGATGGACGACACGCTGCCGCCTGACAATATGTCGGCACGCTCGGCCACAGAGATCGCGGAGCGCACGCGCGAGCTGGCCACGAACCTGGGCAGCGCGTTCGGTCGTCTGATTACCGAGACGATGGTGCCGATCATTGCACGCACGCTCTTTGTGATGGACCAACAAGGCTTGATTGATCTACCGTTGAAGGTGAACGGCGCCGAAGTGAAGGTGACGCCTGTCTCGCCTCTCGCCCAGGCGCAGAAGCTCCAGGAGATCAATGATGTCGTTCAGTATATGCAGATCGCAAATGCTATGGGCCCACAAGGCCAAGCGTCAATCTCAGTGCCGCGTGTTCTTGCGTTTATCGCGGAGCGGCTGGGGATCGATCAGAACATTCTGAACAGCGAAGCTGAACAGCAAGAGATTATGATGCAGATGCAGCAGGCCATGATGGAGGCCCAGCAACCAGCGCAGCCTGGCCCTGTTGGTGATGGCGGTGCGATGGCAGGAGCAATGGTATGATGGATGAGGGATGGGATGGCTTGATCGAGTCGCCCAGGATAGAGACAAGACAAGCGGACGATCTCGATATCCTGTATGGGCGCGTGTTCAAGTCTGAAGAAGGCCAGAAGGTGCTGTCGCATCTGCGGTCGATTACAATAGAGAGGCCGACCTGGAACCCTGGCGAGGACCATAGCTATGGCTACGTCAGGACGGGGATGGCCGAGATCGTTCGCATGATCGAGAAACGGATAGAGAGAACCGAATAATGGATAACCAGGAAACTGTAGGGCAGGATAACGTCGCAGCCGACGCCCCGCTTATCAATCCCCAGGCCCAAGACAATGTTTCAGCAGAGCCACAAGAGGCTCCGATCGCGTTACATGATCCCGAGCCAAGTAATACAGCGCCAGCCCCGACGACCGATAGCGATCAAGAGCCGCTGGTTCGCCCAGATTATTACCCCGAAAAATTTTGGGACGAGGACGGGCCCGATGTGGAAAAGCTGGCGAAGAGCTATAACGAATTGCAAAAGAAATTCAGCCAAGGCAAGCACAAGGCTCCTGAAAAATATGAGCTTGACGGTCTGGTGGATCAGGGCCTCAACGTCGATGATCCTACTGTCGGCGCGTATCAAGAATGGGCCAAAGAAAACGGGATTAGCCAGGCTGCTTTCGAGGATCTTGCTTCGCGTGTTCTCCAACTGAGCAGCGAGCAAGCGCAGCAGCTCGAGTATGATCGCAACCAGGAAATGCAGAAGCTGGGCGAGCGTGCTGCTGAAAAGATCCAGATGGCCGAGCGCCTGCTGATGAAGGCGCCGCTCAACAACAACGAGCGCGAGGCGATCGCCAATAGCCTGGATAGCGCAGATGCAATCAACGCATTTCTCAAGTATCACCAGGCTTTGACGAACGAGGGGATCCCGACGCAAGTCTCGGCACAATCGCCAGATATGACGCGCGAGGATCTGGAAGCCGCTATCGCTGATCCTCGATGGCGGACAGACACTGCGTTCCGATCGCGCATTGAAAAGCAATGGATGGCCTCGCAAGGATAATTTCTTGCTAAAGCTATCGTTTGGGTTTATGATTGCCCCTGTCGGATAACCGCTTGCGCGGCCCGTCTCTTGTGGTTGATACCACTGGTGGCGCGGCCATCACCGCGCAAGCGACCGCCCTCACAGGATAACGGATCGCGCTTGGTCAAAACTCTTTATGGAGGGTTCTGCTATGGCGCAGAATGTCACTACGGCCTTCGTTACCCTGTTTGAGTCAGAGGTAAAGCAGGCATATCAAGCTGAAGCCCTGTTGCGTGGCACTTGCCGCACGCGCACTGGCGTTCAGGGGAACACTGTAAAGTTCCCGAAAATCGGTAAAGGCGTTGCAACTGTTCGCGTTCCGCAGACAGACGTCACTCCTTTGAACGTAACCTATAGCCAAGTCACCGCGACTATGAGCGACTACATCGCTGCTGAATACAGCGATATCTTCCACCAGTCGCACATCAATTTCGACGAGCGCCGTGAGCTGGTCGAGGTTGTTTCCAAGTCGATCGCACGTCGCATGGACCAGATCATTATCGATGCTCTGAACGCTTCGTCGGGCGCCTCGACCGTTGCAACCACTGTTGGCGGCGCTGGCACCAACATGAACATCGAGAAACTTCGCGCAACCGCGAAGGCGATGAATGAGAAGAACGTGCCTTCTGAGGGCCGCTATCTGCTCATGCACGCATCGCAGCTGGATGCCATGCTGGGCGAAACCGAGATCACAAGCTCGGATTTCGCAGCGGTGAAAGCTCTCGTCCGTGGCGAGGTCAACACCTTCATGGGCTTCAACATCCTTACCATGGGCGACCGTGACGAGGGTGGCCTGCCGAAGCCTTCCACCCGCACTTGCTTTGCCTGGCATCGTGATGCTGTGGGCTATGCCGAGTCGATGGCGCAAAAATCGGAGATCAATTATGTCCCCGAAAAGACCAGCTACCTGGTCAGCTCCATGTTCTCTGCTGGCGCCGTGGCGATCGACGATGAAGGTATCGTCAAGATCAGCTGCACCGAATAAGGAGGACTGACTGATGGCTTTCTCGACAACTGGTTTTGCAACCATTGGAGCTTCCAAGAAGGGTAACGCCCCTTCGGTTTACTCCTATTCCACGACAGACACGATCGCTACCGTGAACACGGAAGGTTATTTCAATGACCTTTCCGACACGTTGGCTGTTGGCGATCTGATCTATTGCTTGACTTCGACTGGCACCACGGCTGTCGCAACACTGGTTTATGTGTTGTCGAACAGCGGCGGCGTTGTGGACGTCAACGATGGCACCACGCTGGCGAACACCGACAGCGACTAACGAAACGGGGGCCGGGGAAACTCGGCCCCTCCTTCGCCACGATGGAGACGCGTGATGGCCACAGGAGACACTGACGTTACCGTTTGCTCTGAGGCTCTGATATATCTCGGCGCCTCTTCGATCTCTTCTTTGTCAGACGGATCTGATGCTGCGGCCGCTTGCAGCGCGCTCTACCCGGATCTCAAGACTCACCTTCTCACAGTTTATCCCTGGAGCTGGAGCCTCAAAAAGGTTCAGCTCTCTCAAAACGTCACGGATCCGGTGAACGAATGGAAAAATTCGTTTGACCTTCCTGCGGATCGTCTTTCAAACCCCCAGGCTGTTTTCGCAAGCAGCGCAGCTGGCATTAGGCCTTTGAGCTATGGCTGGGAGATCTACGGGACGCAGTTATTCACCAACATGGAAACGGTTTACATCGACTACCAGGCGACTGTAACCGAAGAAAACATGCCCGCATATTTCATCCGCGTTCTACGAGCAGCGATGGCCGCAGAGCTTGCCATGGTAATTACAGACCAGGTGACAAAAGCGGACTACTTCCGCGGGCTGGCGTATGGATCTCCGGCAGAGAACGGCCGTGGCGGTCTGTTGCGCGAAGCTATGAATGTGGACAGCCGCGGGCAGCTCCCGCCTGTTATCGAGGATTACTCGCTGATTGACGTGAGAGGTTGATATGACAAGGGTCTTGCAGCTTCAGAGCAACTTCACGGTTGGCGAGCTGGATCCCCTTCTGCGCTCTCGCGTGGATCTTTCCCAGTATAGCAACGCCTTGGAGCGTGCGAAAAACGTGATCGTTCAGCCGCAGGGCGGTGTTCGGCGCCGCCCAGGCTTGAGATTCCTGCACGACTTTGGAAACAGCTTTTCCAAGTTTAAGATCATTGCGTTTGAATACAGCGTGACAGATAGCTACACCTTGGTTCTGGTGGATCAGCGCATCTATGTTTTCAAGGATGGCGTGCTGCAAACAAACATAAACGGCAGCGGCAATGATTACTTGGCCACGTCGATCACGGCTGCGATGCTCGATGAGCTCAATTACACCCAGGCTGTTGATACTCTGATTTTGGTCCATGAGACTATTGCGCCGCAGCGCCTTGTTCGGAACAGTGACACATCCTGGACGATCGGCAACATTCCTTTGAGCTTTGTCCCACAATATGCGTTTGAGATCGATACTCATAACCCAACATTCACAGTAACGCCTAGCGCCATATCTGGTAACATTACCATCACAGCCTCGAGCGTAACGACTGACACCGGGACAGCCCAAGGCGGCAGCGCCGATACTATCACGCTGAAAGCTGCCACATCGTTCACAACGGTAAACCAGGCTAACGGCATGTTTATCGAGATCACAGCTGGCACGGGGGTGGGGCAGACGCGCCATATCGAGGCTTACAGTGCGATCCTAAAGATTGCGCAGGTTTACCCTGCCTGGGACACGGCGCCTGACGCAACAAGCCAATACGAGATTAAAGCGTTCAAGCCCGCCGCGGTAGGTGAATACCTGAATGTGCTCAATGGTTTTGGCCGCGCTCGCTACACTGAGTATGTCAGCGACACCGTGATGAAGGCCTACGTCGAGATCCCGTTTTTCGATACGAGCGCGATAGCTTCCGGCGACTGGGAAAGCGAGCACGGCTGGGAGGACACCTGGTCTAACACTCGAGGATGGCCGCGCAGCGTTGCGTTCCATGAGGGGCGACTATATTTTGGGGGGTCTACGTCCAGGCCCAACACTATATGGGGGTCTCGGGTTATAGATTACTTTAACTTCAACCCTGGCACTGCGCTTGATGATGATGGCGTCGAGGCCACTCTTAACACCAAACAGCTCAATGCGATCGTGAATATGGCTGCGAGTTCTGACTTGCGCATCTTTACCACGGGCGGCGAGTTCGTAGTCATTCAGACTACAGCAAACCCGATCACTCCCAGCAATTTCCTGGTGCGTGCGCAAACGTCTCTTGGGGCAAAGGCTGGCGTGCCGATCGAGGATCTTAATGGCGCAACGGTTTTTGTGCAGCGCCAGGGCAAGTCCCTCGTCGGCTTCCAGTTCTCTGATACGGTTGCCTCGTATGGCACCAGGGTTTTGTCTGTTCTTAGCTCGCACCTTATCAAGGATCCCATCGACCTTACCATTAGCAGGTCGTCCTCGTCCGATGAGTCAGACCGGATTTTCCTGGTAAATTCTGACGGCACCATGACTGTCTATTCGATCCTGGCAGAGCAGAATGTGATTGCCGCCAGCGAGTTTGTCACGACCGGGACATTCCTTGCCTGCGCGGTCGAAAATAACGTGGCTTATGCTGTCGTTAGTCGCCTTAAAGAAACGGCTGCTGTCATTACTCCGACAGGGTTTGATTTCAATATCAGTGATGCTGGGGTGTTTTTGGAGATCACTTACCCGTCGCCTCATTCGATCGCTGTGAACGATGAAGTTGTTATCGAGGGGATGCGTGACTATCGAGAGGATGATCCGGTGATTGCGTTGCTTTTGGGTGATTTCAACGCGACCTTGTATAACGGCGTCGAGCTTGCCGTTTACTCTACCACTTCCACAACGATCACGATCAAGATCTCGGATCTAAATCCACTTGGAACGGGCCAATCGGGTTCGGCATCATTCGTTGTTACTGATGAGGTGGTGACTGATTATGAGCGGTCTTATTTGCTCGAGCGTTTTGACGACACTCTGACCGTTGATAGCGCGATCACTGGGAGTTACGCATCGAGCACAACAGCCAGCCACCTTGCCGGGTTGACTGTCGAGGAGATCTTGGATGGCGCCTATTACAACACACGTTCAGTTTTGGTTTCGTCGCCTTACACAGTGACGTTCTCTTATCCCGCTCTCGAGTCCTTTGTGATCGGGCTTGGCTATGACGTTGAGATTAAGACCATGCCCGTTGAGCCAAGGATGGCCCAAGGTTCTGTTATTGGCGTGAACAAGCGCGTATTGCAGACCGACGCCCTGGTTTACGAAAGCCAGAACATGAGCGTTAATGGGAAGGCGGTTTCGTTTCCTAATCTCGAGCCTATTCCAGGAGCGGCGAGAAATAGAATCGCCAAATACACAGGTCTTAAAACGCTTCACGGCTTGTTGGGCTTTAACAAGACGGGACAGATCACAATCACGCAGACAGCTCCGTTGAGCCTTAATCTTCTCGGCATTGAATATCGCGTAAGTATAGGGGACTAAGATGGCACAGTTAGCATTTGCCGCGGTATCAGCAGCGGGGCAGCTCTACGCAGGGGCGCAGCAGCGCAAGGCATACAATGCCCAGGCCGCCCAGGCGCAGATCCAGGGGCGCAGCCAGGCCATCGCCTATAAGCAGCAAGGCGCGGATATCCTCAAGAACATGAATGAAACGATGGGCACGATTGTTGCCCGCGCCGCGGCTGGTGGGGTCGATCCGCTATCGGGTTCGGCGCAGTCTCTGCAAAACTACACGATGAAAGAAGGCATCCGTGAATACAACATTGCGAAGGATAACGCGGTGCTGGCCCAGGGCATGGCCTCTTACCAAGCTGATATCTATCGCCAGGC
>Ga0070746_10002731_pt1 | contig 10510 bp, 14 predicted proteins | sample VirMetDEL_Mar_21_FD_77016 | JGI IMG/M metagenome (GOLD analysis project Ga0070746, IMG submission 77016) | Aqueous microbial communities from the Delaware River and Bay under freshwater to marine salinity gradient to study organic matter... | ecosystem: Environmental > Aquatic > Marine >... | reverse complement strand
CCTTATGACTAGCCTGCACTGTTTTTACAAGAATAGTCGCATCTGCAGGGCATGTTAAAATAGTAGTAAGATTAGTTGTAGTTAAATCAAATGTTTCGCTTTTGTATCTTATTGTCATGACATAAAATAGTTAAAAGTGTTTTGTTCATTTTTCTGTTCTTCTTGATAAGAAGTATTTAATTGATTCTGTAAAGTTTCAATTGCTGCATTTATTTGTCTAAAAGTTTCTATGTTAAACTCTTGTGGTGGTTCAGGTAAAAATACTTGTACTTTAGCCATTATCTTCTTCCATCTGGTTGTATGTCAAATCTAAATTGACCAAATCTCCAACTTTCATTTAAACCATCATTTTCTACTTTAACTGCAGCAAGTCTTGCTCTTGCTCTTGTGTCTACTTTATTCGTAGATGAGTTAATTGTAAAGGGCCCTAGTGGAGAGCTTCCTTGTGTTTGTGCAGGATAGTCTCTAGTTGTTATTGTAATTTTTGCATTACCATTAATATATTTAAAATCAGGTATAAATCTTCTAAGCTTTATAAAGTATTCTCCATCACCTTGAGCATCTAAATCAAAATCTCCTGATGTTATAAATGCAGGAACAGCCGTGATTGTGCCGTCTGCTAGTACTTGGTTAGTTCCTATTTCATGATTAAATACTCTACTTGCACCATTTGATACTCCCTGGATTGTTGGTGTTGTAGGTGTTAAATTAACATTAAACTCTGTTGCGATAGGCTGATCAAATAAATGAGCGTCAGTAAAAGTTGTTCTAGCTAATGTGCCTGTAGTCCAAGTTTGTTCTGCATAATTAAAAGTTACTTGTCTATCTATATAGTTTGAAGTAGAGGATGCATAAAACCAAGATATTTCAGAGAATAAAGCATTGTGTGCTGCATAAGTTAATTCCGAACCCTTAGCAAAATTAAAACCTGGTGCATTATCATTAGTTTGAAATACAAAGTCTTCTACTAGCGATGGCAAAGCTTTAACAGTACCATCAAACATAAAGAACCCACCTGAATCTGAAATCCAGTAAACAGCTCCATTAGCGTATACTATTGAATGTTGTCCAATGCATCCACAGTTTGAACCCACTTGTCTAATACTAAAGGTAAAAGGAGGACCAACAAACTGCATAAGGTATGCAGATGTATCTGTTAAAATTAATACGTAATCTTTTGCTTTTGCAGCACCTACAATTTTGGTACCACTATCTATTCTAAATGAACCCGCAGTGTTAACTGAGGTTGCAGTATAGTCTGTTAAAGATTCTTGATCTGAGAATCTAATAAACATTTTATCTTGTGTTGATGCTGAACCTATAGTTGTTTCAGTTCCTAAAATAATTAAATGCCTATCTCTATCAGATACCATACTCATAACAGATCTTGTTGGTGCTCCAGATAGTATAGTTGCTCTAGCTGTTACTCCTGATCCTCCGTCCGGATCCCATGAAAAAGTAGCTCCGTTTTTAATAGTTGCAATTAATAACTCACCATAATTATCTAATGACCATGAAGCTGGGTCTAATATCGCATTTGAAGTAGTTCTTGGTGTACCCCAAGTAGAAGCTCCGTATAAACCTGTACCAAAACCATAACCAAAGGCTTGTTGTAAGGGTCCTATTTTATAGTAGGGTTTACTATCAAGAGTTCCGTCGTTTGTTGCTCCTGTCCCTGTTTCAGCAGTAGGCATTAAAATTGTAAAAGTTGTAGTAGTCGCTGATAGTTGTACTTCAAATAAAACATCATCAAAGTCGGTAGCTGTATAATTTGTTTGACCACCTGTAAATGATCCAGCGTTTTCAAAAGTTAAAAGATCACCCTGCTCTAGGTCGTGAGCCGTGGGCGTTGTAATTGTAACCGTTCTTGAATTATAAGTTGTAGTAATGTCACATCCGGTTCTTGCTAAATTTGTATCAAAAGGTGTAATGTCGTAGTAGTCATCCCCATTGTAAATGTATAAAATTTTGTTTGTACCGATAGCTAAGAATTTTCTACCATCTAAATCAGCCCAAGTATGTGAAGCACGGCCTGCACCCACAAGTTTCTTGTCCATAATTTCCGTCCAACCACCAATTTTTTCAGGCATTCCATATCTAAATCTTACAAAATCGCCATCTACCCATTGGTTTTCGGCCCCTGAGTCTGATGCTTGTTTATTGAAACCAGGTTGAAAGTTTACTTTTTGTAATGACATGCTTGAATTATACACTATAAGCGTACATCTATAAAGATTAGGTTCTTTATATGCTTTTTATTATTTTGGTAGTATTATATCTTATTAAGAAGTATGTTCAACCCATCCAGTTAATATGTATTTTTCATTTGATAAGGGTGTATTACCTCTATGAACATGTGTAAATTGAGAGGGCCAAATCAACAATTTTCCTTTTTCAGGTTTAATTCTTTTATGTTGATATAGAAACTCAGTTTCTCCACCCTCATCTACATCATTTAGATACACCATAAAAGCAAGTAATCTGTTTCTTTCATTTAATGAAGCTTTTTCGCAATGCCATTCATGGAAGCCTTCGCCTATATTGGTTTTTTGTATTTTAATATCTATTATATGGTGTTCATTTATTTTATGCAAAAGACTATATTTACCTGCATAAAGTTGGTATTTTTCCCAAAATACATTTTTAAAATGAATTGCAATATAGGGCATAGGTAATCCTTGATAAAAAGCGCTAGAAAATAAATCTAATGCGGAGTCGGAAACCTCATGGGCTAGTCTAGGATTATGTGTGTATTCTGTTCTTTTTTTAACTACAGCATCAATATTAAGCATATCTTCATAATAGTTAATATATTTTTTACACACCTCTTCTGATAGGGATTCTTTAAATACTCCTATATGATCATCTGTAATTTCGTAATTGTTCATCTTTTAATACCTTTTGGTAAACCTAAATGTAGTCTTTCATCAAACTTATTATTTTCTTTTGAAGATTCAGAATTGTAATGAAAAAAAACTTGTCCACAATTTTTTTTAGTAAAAGGTTCTCTCCAATGTTCAAGAATACAGCCTGGATATACTAACATGTCTCCTGGCTTTAAATCTATTTTGATGCCTTTAGCTTTACTTATATTTGTAATTCCTTTTTTTCCACCATTTTCTTCCGCAACCCCCACATTTTCATTTGGACTTAAATATATTGGCCAAGGGTCACCACCTAAATTTAACGTAGTAGATATTTCGCAGCTTGGTCTATCTTTATGTCTTTTTAATTCATCGCCTTTTTTATAAATTCTAGCATAAGCATAGGTAGGAACTAGTTTTATATTTGTTTCTTTTTCTATTAATGGCCATAATTTTAATAACAAAGTTTCCATAGCAACATCACCATAAATAGAAAAAGTATTAGGTACTTGTGTTTCATTCCACCATCCATGCATTTCTTCAAATGGACTTATCCATTTTCTATCAAACAATGTTCTAGCAACATCTCTTTTTAAAAGAAGATAAGCGTATGTAAAATTAGCTATTTCTTTGGAAACAGCATTTTTAATAACTATATATTTTTTATCTTTAAAAGTCATAATTTAAACTTACTCTTTTGTATCTGTCTAAAGGAGTCTGTTTAGCTACTAAAACATCTACAAAAAAAACAATGTTTAATCTTTCTCCTATGCAATCAGTGGCGGAATGTTTAAATTTAGAGTCATAACACAACAAAGAATTAAATTCATTTGACACACTAATTATTTTATTATGGTTATTGTATATACTAGTCCCATTATTCATACTACTATTTTTATTTAAATATATTATTCCCGCTAACTCAGAATCTTCATCAGTATGTATATCATTATGGTCAATGTACTCATTATTCATTTTTTGAAAAGCTGCGTATGTATTGTCCCAACTAATTTGTTCTATATTAAAATCATAATATAAAGATAAAACTTTATTAATTATATAACTAAACAAGTCTGGTTTTATTAAATGCAACGATTTAGATCGCAGTCCTTTCCAATTTTTATTTTTACCAGGAGCATGATAATCAAGAGTTTTAGAAAATTTTACTATCTCTTCTGGTCTATTAAAAAAATTAGGACAATATGTTATTGGAAAATTCATTGTATATTAAAAGCTAGGCTTACTCTATCTTTGTCAGATTTATTTTCATTTACTTGATGATTTAACCAAGCATAAAAAACAACTAGGTGATTGGCTTTAGGGATTAAATTATAGAAACCATTAAAGTAAGGATTGTCATACGCATCGTTGTCGCTGTTCATTACAATATGTTTATCTAAATTTTCAAAAGCTATGGCGCCACAATTTTGTGGAGCATCAATATAATAAGTAGCTCCAAATACAGATTTACCGTGACAATGCATTTTATTAGAGTCTCCTTTCTTATTTATATTATACCACAAACCTTCTAAATTTAAATTTTTATTGTAGTTAACAATTTTTTTTACTTGTTCAATATAGGGAACTATTGTTTTAAAAAAATCTTTAACTGCAGGAGTATCATAAATATGACTACTTTGAAAACCCCCTACATTACTTACAACTCTTCCATTATTATTTTTTTGTTGCAAGTATGCGTCTTCTCTTAATCTATTGTTAAGATTTGTATTATCTAAATCAAATTCAAAAACAGGTGTGATAAATGCAGGTTTAATAATCATACAAAAGGGTTTCCTAAATTCCAAATAACTAAAGAATACCTTGTCCCTTTGGTTACAGGTGTTACTCTATGCCAAGTATATGATGGGAAAACTATAATAGTTCCTTTCTTTTTAATTTTTTCTGTTGTTACCACAATATTTGGATCATCTTGATCTCTTGTTTGAAACTCTAAATTTCCACCTTCATACTCATTTTCATCAGATAATAAACATGAAACAGATAATTTTCTTATCTTACCATTATAATTAGGTCCTCTGGTTTCTGGAAAAGGTTTATCAAAACTATCTCTATGCCAATTATAAAATTGATTTGATTTATATTTCGTAAATTGACATTCTTCTGACCAGTCCCATTGGTAGTTCCAACCAGCATTGTAGTTTGCATTGTTGATGTAAGGCTGTATCTCATTGTATATCCATTTCTCTCCTAACCATACTATGTTACTATCTCTTTTTAGTTTTAAATCATTAATTTCTTTTTCAGTTAATTTTTGAGGATTGGTTTTATCTCCTGTTAATGCTAGTCTTTCTTGTTTTTGATTGGCATATTTTATTAAATCATTACAGAATTTATCTGATAAAGCTTTTTCAAAAAACCAATATGCGTATTTACTAGAGTTCATTTTTAATTATAAATTTATATTGTTTATTTATATCGTCATTAAATAATCTTAGTCTATCTCTTTGTATTCTTAAAAAAGCATATATAGATACATCTTGTACGAATTCCCAATGAGACACAAATGTGTTAAATATATCACGATGCATAGAATCAATAGTTTTTTTAGATAAATCTTCTTTATGTTCTACCTCAAATTTATGTAATTTTATTTTATTTAGAAAAATATTTATTGATTCTTTATTCCATATGTCAGTAATAATAATTTTACCATCTTCTTTTAAAACTTTTTTCATATTATTATAAATAATATCCTGATTGTAGAAAAAATGCATTGAACAATTTAAAACTATATAATCAAAAGAATTTGGTTTTAATTTTGTTTTATAAAAATCATCTTTAAAATAATAAGCACTTTTGTAATTATGCCTTGCATAATCTATAAATGATTGATTATAATCAATACCAATTACTTTATTATAAGGGAAGTATTTTTTTAAAGTATGTGTACCACGACCCCAACCACACCCTATATCTAATATAGATTTATTTTTAATATTATTATCTTTAAAAAGATTTAAGTAACTTGTTATTTGACAAGGGAAATCAAAATCATCTTCTTTTAATTGAATATCCTCATCAACTAAACCGTGATTTTGTAAAGGGAACCATTTTTGATCTTTTACATAAAAATTAAAAAATTCTTGATCTGATAAATTACTACTCATCAAAATATTTTTTTCTCATTTCAGAATAAGACGAATTAAATTTAGTTCTTAAAAAATCCTTTATATTACTTCCACTATAACCTCTTTTTGTATATCCTTTATTATAATTTTTAATAATAGGATCTTCATAATTCACATTAAACAATTCTAATTCCTCTCTTTTTACTACATAATACATACACAGGGGAGTTCCTCTTTTTAAGAAAAATTCTCCAGGTCTTCTAAATATCATTTGTTGATTTATTTCATGATAGATATCTGTTTCTATAAATCCTGGTAATACTTCAAAATCTTCATTAAAATGATAATACAAAGGTTGTTGCATTAATATATAACCCTTTTCTGTTTTACATCTCCATGGACAATTAGGTTTTAAAATTAAATGTATTTTTTCTTTTTCATGTTCAGGTAACCAATCTGTATATTGTGTTGCTGAATGACTACTAAATTGAAAAATTTCTGATGGAGAAGACCAAGTCCAATCATTAGAATTATTAATTGTTATTTTCAAATCGCACCATAAAGGTAGTACAAAAGCTCTTTTATATATATCTACAAAAGAGGGACATGTTTTAACTGTTCCAGCAAAATATGAAGGAGCTTCTTTTGGAAATGCTTTTAAATTTTTAAACCAATCTGGAAAAAATTTAGTTGCCGGTTGAATAGGTGCAATTGTTTCAAGGCCTTTTATATGGCTCCAAAATATAACTTTATTTTCTTTTTTTCTAAATATATTGAACACAATAGTGTATTAGTACACTATTTTATGCGTTTTGCCAAACAGATCCGTCCCAATACTTAGTTCCTTCTCCGTTTCTCCATCTTTGATTATCTTCATCCCAAAAAACAGCTCCTTCATCTGTATTTTCACAGAAAGGTATAGGTGGATACCAAAGGTGTTCATCAGTATTAAATGTCCACGAAGGAAAAGGTTGTACAGGAATAAATTTATCTGTATCTAAGTCATACGTCATGTCTACACCAGCGAAAATTGCTCTAGCATTATTATTGTATGATGTCTGTTTCCAATAAGTTTCAGGATAGGATCCACCATTTTGATCTTTTATAACTGAAGATTGAAGGATATTGTTTGCAACCCAATTTTCAGATTCAGTTGTATATTCTCCACCATTATCAGATACATCCGAATCATTAACTACAACTACTCTTAAAACTGTATTGTTACTTGATTTAATTTCTGCAAAATGTGCCATAATTAATTTAGCCTATTACGAAGGCCAATTCCCTGCTTTTAAAAATTCGTATTGTTCTTCTAAAGTCCAAACACCAGTAGCCGAAGCTGCTTGAGATACTGCGGGTTCTCTTACCACAATTTTTCCTGATCCGCCTGATCCACCATTAGTAGTTGGGTTTGATTGAGGTCCGTTTCCTCCACCACCACCACCACCTGTGTTGGCTGATCCTGACTGACCACTAGCTCCATTTGATGCACCCCCTCGGCCTCCGCCTCCAGAGCCTCCATTTCCAGCTGTACCATTTACATAAAAAGATCCTCCGCCACCACCTGCATAAGTAGTTGGACTTGGTGAACCTGCCGGGCTTCCTACAGTTGTTGGTGCTCCAGGGCCTCCAGGGCCTCCTGTTTGTCCTGCTCCAGGATGCTGAGTTTGACCTCCAGCTCCTCCGCCGCCACCTTGACCGTGCCATTGACCATTTTGTGCACCTTGATAACCTTCAATTGGAGTATACCCTCCAGCGTTTCCAGTTCCGCTATTAGAACCTCCAGAACCTCCAGGGCCTCCAGGGCCTCCAGATGGGCCGCCGCCACCAAAACCTCCGCCTGATGCAGCTATAGGTGTGTCTGATGCAAATTCAGATGGTGAACCTGTGGAACCATCAGATGCTCCGCTTCCGCCAGATCCTCCAGCTCCAACTGTAATAGTAACAGGTGCACCAGGTATTGAATGTGATGTAATTTCTCTTAAACCTCCAGCACCTCCACCAGAAGGACCACCTCCGTTGTGAGATGAACCGGCACCGCCGCCACCTCCAGCAATAACTATTAAATCAACTTCTGAAGTTCCTGTTTGAGGATTAAAAGTTCCGGGAGAATTAAAAGTTGTAATTAACTCAGAAGTGTTTACTTCAGGAATGGGATCATTAGTTGGTCCGATTATTCCGCCATTTGACATAGCTAAAAACTCCTATGATGATGATATTATTTCATATGAAATAGTTACAACTAAATCACTATTCGCACTTGCTCCACCTTCAATATTATCACCTTCTTCAAGATATAGTGATGTATTTTTACTGAGAACAGTTAAAGTAGAATCTGCAGGTACAGAAATTGTAGATGCTATTGCAACTGGAGATCCACCTGATTTTGTAATTAAAATAGATGCATCAGCAGCGTTTGTACCATCAATATTTGCTACTAATATTGTATTAATTTTGTAAACTAAACCTGAAGAACCTGCGTTCGCTAAAAGTTCAGTTGTTAAAGTTGTAGTTAATGCAGCTTGAAGCGTTTTGCCAAGAATCGAAGTTACATTTACTATATTTGGGTTTGCCATAATTTTTTTCTCCTGTTTTTATATTATCCGAAAACTATTGCCATTGCAATAGACTTCCCTGTTGTAAATGGATCCGTAAAACTTAATGTTCCTGAACCATCTGTTTGCATTAATTGTCCACTAGTACCGTCTGCCGAAGGTACAGTAAATTGATTTATTGTTGTAAAAGCTGCGTTTACATCAATTATGTTTGTTCCATTAGAGTAACATACTCTTGTTCCTTTATCAGCAGCAGCAAAAGTAAATCCTGTTCCTGAAACAGTTTTAAATTCTACTGTAAAAGCACCTGTTGTTCCATTTTCAACATAATATGTTTTTTCAATACCGTCTGGAATCGTTACAATAATATTATCTGTAATTGTTCCTGTTAATTTTATAACAGCATTCCTTGCGTTTGAAAGAGCTGCATTTGACATAACTAATGTCGTAGTACCTGTTCCACTTACCGTTACTGCTTCATAACCTGCAACTGCTTGTTGTACTAAGTTTAAATTTGTATTTGTTTTATCACCCCATGTACCAGAGTTTTCCCCTGTTACCATTAGCTCTAATTTTAGATCTGTTGAGTATGCTGATGCCATAATTTGTATCCTTTATTAATTCTTTAATTTTATTTCTATTACGCTGCCTTGTCAACTACGGTCCAAGTTGGAGCTGTTCCCGGGTCAACAATTTCCCACGCATTTAAACCTATTGTACCACTATCAGTAGCCATTGTCACTCCCGTTAGGTCAACTTCTGCACTTGCTCCTGCAACAGCATTACCCATACTTGTTGTAAGCTCAATACCTGTCGGACTAGCTATAGTGTTTGGAATAGCGTCTTCATCACCTAAAACTGGAGTTAATTCTTGTCCCGTGACCGGTACGTTAGCGTCTGCTGTAATTGTAGGTTGATTATTAGCAAATGAATTTAGTGTTAAATTAGTATTTGTAACAGGTACCTCTTGAGAAGGTAATCCAATTTCTTCACCACCTTGTGAGATATCTGTTCCAGGACCTTGACCAAACTGCCCTGTCCCAAATGAAGCACCACCCCAATTCGTAGCTGATGCTGTAGTGACTTGTACTTCAACAACTTCACCACCAAAAACATCATTAACCGAAGAAGTTATTTGTATACCCTCAGTTACTACAGGTATTTCTACTGTCCCTACTGCTTCAAAGTCAATTTGATTTCCTGTAACTTCTACATTCCCATCTGCGATATGCTCTGTTTCAGTGCCAACAAAAATTGTAATACCATCTCCAACACCCCAAAAACCTTGTCCATAAGGTTCAGTTCCCCATTCATCATTAGAAGGAGAGGTTACTTGAACTACATTAGTTTCTCCACCAAAAACATCATTGACAGAAGTATTTGCAATAGGAGAAGGTGAGCTAGGTGTTGCTACAGCACTTGTTCCAGCTAATACACTATCCGTTGTTGAATTTAATTCTTCACCGGTAACAGATACAAGAGCACCTGCGGAAGCAGTGACGTCTTCTAAAGAAGTATTAAGTTGTTGGCCTGTAACATCTAAGTTAGGGTTTGCTAAATCGCCCCATTCACCTTCGTTCCAAGCTAAACCACCCCAACCGATGTTAATTGTTCCATCGGCAATTACAGAACTTAAACTTATATTAAGTTCTTCACCTGAAATTATTGAAATACTATTGGAAAGATCACCCCATTCACCTGCACTCCAGGTTTTATTACCCCAACCATTAGAGGATGTGACAACAGGTGATCCTAAATTTGCTGATAATGAAATGCCACTTAGGGAAATATTATTTTGATCGCTTGACCAGGAGTTGTCCCCCCACGAAAATTGACCCCAAGTAGACATTCATAATTCCTCTTAATTTAAGCGATTCTCAATATAGCTGACGAACTAGTAAATTGTGGAAATTGAATTGTAAAAGTTCCTGAAGTTGCAGTTTTATCTGCACCAAAATCTAAAACACAAACTGATTTATCTGCTTCAGTATCGTTATAAATT
>Ga0070746_10002728_pt1 | contig 10515 bp, 13 predicted proteins | sample VirMetDEL_Mar_21_FD_77016 | JGI IMG/M metagenome (GOLD analysis project Ga0070746, IMG submission 77016) | Aqueous microbial communities from the Delaware River and Bay under freshwater to marine salinity gradient to study organic matter... | ecosystem: Environmental > Aquatic > Marine >... | reverse complement strand
GCGAGTTCTTCACCGTAAACGGGGTCTGCCTGCCCACGCTCCACCAGTTTGAGAACGTCGTCGCCCGCCTCGTAACGAGACACGGACTTAGCGATCCTCCGCACATCCTCGTCATCAAGCGGAGGCTCGACACGTGTTGCGTTGACGGCGAGAAGCGCAGCCTCAATCTCTGGCTGACTCATACCACGCCTACGCATGGAGCCGCCAAGCGAGGCGAGCGCGTTGTTCCTGCCGGGGTACGTGATCGTCGCCCCGTCCGTGCGCTCCCTCGTCTGGCGCTCTGTCCCTGACTCTGCCCAAATCCAGCGGGTCAGTTCGTCGGTGACCTCTGGCGTACCTGCGCCCCACGGTAGGGCGAAGTCGGTTATGCCACCCATTCGTATACACCCCCGTCAACACGGCGCGAGGGTGGTGCCACCACGAATCCGTTGCCGCTCTTGATGTCGATGCCACGCAACTTTGCGGCGGGCACATTCCCTGACAGGTACAGGTGGATTCCCCTACGTGTACGCACCTGCTCGCACGGTGGGATTGCTCCACTCTCTAGCAGCGGCTTGATGAGGGCCTCGCCACCCTCGTCGTCGATGTCAACGACAACGAGGTTGGACGCGCCGCACACGATGCCGATGTTCCTCGGAACGCCCTCGATGAACCAACTGTTGATCTGGTCTGGGTTGTCGCTTGCCTTGTTCGGCCAGTCTCTCCAGTACGGGTGCTTACCTGCGCTATCGCAGTCGGCGCCCAGCCTGCATGTGCAGTTCCCTTCGTCGTCAATCCCATGCAAGGGAATGACCTTCCATCCACGCTCCGCATAGCGAAGCGCCCATGACCTAACGTCGTCCTCCATAGTCCCCTACTCCTCGTGAATCTCTACGTACCTAGCGTATGCGATGAGCGATGCGTCTGCCTGATCTTGGTCTGCCGGGTCGAAGCCCAACTCGAACGAGTGCGCCATCACTTCGTCCTTCGATGCGCGTCCCCCTGCCCCTGCGATCTTCCTCCACTCCGAAGGCTGCATCCATCGGAGAATCACGTGGGGCCAGCGTCCGAGTACGGCGTCCTCGGTGCGAGCGCATACAGCGCCCGCCATGTACGCAGCACGTGCGAACGGCAGGGCTGGCTGCTCGATGCAGATGTCGGTCGGCTCCGTGTTGGCGTTCCTTCCTGCGTCGATGAGCGCGTTGCGGATTGACGTGTACTGGTCGTTATCCTTGTTCAGCGCGTAGGTTCCGCTCCACCTCTTGTCGCCACCGTAGATGGCGATGGCGATTCGGGTTGGCGATACGTCGATACCCCAAACTTCCTGATGGTCACTCACCATCGTCCTCCTCGTCACGGATGCGTACCTTCTCGACCACGAGTTCCAGAGTCGCCTCCCATTCCCTGCGCTCGTCGTCCACATGTTCTATCAGCAACTCGAACACTTTGATGATTGCGTCAGCCAAGTCGTCCCGTCCACTTCGCTTCGCTAACTTCAGCAGAAGGTCACGTGACTCCCTCATTTCGTCTATTACGTCAAGGTGCGGCATCGCCGCTCACCCACTCCCCTGTTCCGAAGCACCCCTCGCAGAGAACGTAGAGGTAACTTGCTGTGACTTCGCTCCTACGAAGAAACCCCCCCTGCCCGTAGCACCACGGACAGGGAGGGTTGCTCTTCGATTCCATGTAGCGTTGCAGGGCGGCGTTAGCCGCCTGCCACGTTGCGGTCCCCTCGGGTGTCCACCCGATAGGGGCCACGGCTAGAAGGGAATCTCGTCCCCGCCGAGTTCGGCCTTGATCTTATCCTTGACCTCATCGACGGTAGGCGCGGCGGGCGCTTCCCCCTCGGGGATGGCGTCGAACCGCTTGACGGTGTACCTGTGGAACTGGCGCCCCTGCTTGGACGTAGCCTCACCGTGGTACTCCACGTAGATAGCCTGACCGGCCTTGACCGGACCCGACTCGGACTCGCTGCCCAACTCGCGCTTCAGCACGGACCGGGAAAGACGGAGGCGACGCTCGCCGTCAAGGACTCCGTACTTGGTACGGATGTCGGTCAGCCCGACCTCCTCTACCTCACCGAAGGAAGTCTCCTCCTCGAAGATTCCCGTGACGGTGCCTGCCACGAAGTCACCCTCGTCGTCGAGAATGACGTACGTGCCACCGCCCGATGATGCACGAGCCTCGGCCTGCATCGCCTGCAACTGCTCCAACGAGATACTCATTACTGCTTCTCCTTGTCTGCCTCTGGCTCCGGTAGTGGAGGCCAGAAAAGTTGCCGGTCGCTCTTCGTGTGACGAAGAAGCGACAGGCATGTGAGGAAACTGGCGAACACTTCCTCGTCCGTGTTCACCGGAATCACATGCGCCTCGTCCGGGCGCACGTGGAAGATTACACAACCTTCGACGGAAGGCATAGCCTCTTCGGTTCCATCGTCGTGGACGATGTTGGTTGCGAACCTGTAGGACGCCAACTGTGCGGCGTACTCGTCGCGGGTAGCGCCCTTGCTGGTCTTGATGTCAACCAGCAAACGCCGACGCCCTGACGGCGTGTCCATCACGACGATGCCATCGAACGTCCCGGCGTACTCATGCTCGTGGTTGTAGGCGGTCTGCTCCGACCGCTCCCACTCCACGTTGTACTTCAGGGTGAGTTCCATCACACCGTCGAACATGGCGAGCGCGAGTTCGGGTAGGCCACCACGAATCTCGTCCAACCTGCTCCGGTCCTTCAGGTACTCCTCCCACGCCTCGTGAACCTTCGACCCCTGTACTGCGGCGTCGTCACGTGCGTGGCGGAATGCCCCCTTGATTGCGTCAAGCGCAACCTTGTCACCCTGCTGAAGAAGGGCGTCAAGCCCGCCGCTCTTGTGCAGTTCGACCGCACGCTCGGCTGCCATCTTCGACGCCCACGGCATCGCCCACGGCTTAGGCCACATGCCGGTGGCTGACGTTGACGACGGGTAGTGCTTCTGCGCTGACTCCGGTGCGTGGAGCGGATACGGGTAGAACCTACCGCCGCCCCTGCGCTGTACCGCGTTACGCGGTGGTGCCATTCTCGTCCCCCATTTCCATGATTGCTGCTTCTAGTTTCTCGAAGTCTACAAACTCCGAAACGAAACTGTGAAACGAACGGAGAATCAACTCCAACTCGTCACGCATCTCATCCGGCATCTCTTCCGCATACCTGAAAGCGAGAACCACCATCTTCGACGTAAGGCCGATGGATGCGTTGAGGACGATCTTTGCGAACTCATCCTTCTGCTTGTCATCCCCGTCGATGAAGTCCCTTACGTCCATCATGCAATCCCGGTCGGGTACTTGACGCGACGCATGGCCTTGTAGAGAACGAGGTCAACGAGTTCCTGCATCGCCTCGTTCTCGAAGCGGTCGAGCGGCCAGTCGAGCCACTCCTTCTCGTACAGGCGTTCGCCGTTCCTGTACCTCGCCTCTGCTGCGTTCACGAATCCGTTGACGGCAAGGGCCTGAATCTCCGCCCTGACCTCTGCCCACGCAGCGTCCAGTTCCATAAGGATGAACGGCCACGGATCGTCCTTCACTCTGTCATCCACTACACGGTTACCTCGTACTCGAATGTCGGCTTGCTGGTCTTGCCGTCCTGATTGGTAGCACGGATGGTGATGACAGGTGGGCCGAGGCTGCCATCGAGCCGACCACGGAAGCCCTTGAACGACTCGTATGTGTCGGTCGGCTGGCGCCCCGCCTTCTTCTCCACTGACCCACGCTTGTACGTCCCGGTCGAAGCGATGACCCTCGGCCACTCCTTGACGGTGTTGCGGTGGACTGCCACCGACGGGACTACCTGCGCTACACGTGGTGCGTGCGAGTGACCACGGAGGATGATGTCGGCGTTGCTGTACCCCAACTCACGCTCCATGCCGTTGAGCAGGTTGCCCGAACCAGCACGGCCAGCGGTCTGCCAACCGTGGTGAGCGTGGATAACGAGCGAACCGAACGTCTTGCTTCGGTGCCTGAAAGAGACATGGAGATAACCGCCGTAGCCCAACTGACGGTGCGAAATGTTTGCTTCCTTCGCTACCTCAGCGGTCAGGTTCCGTGACTGGGTTACCTCAAGTTTGCGCTCGTGGTTACCAGTCAGGATTCCCCAGATTCTCCCTGTCCCAATCCACGGGTCAAGAACCTCTAGCGTGTGGTCAACTGACTCGGTTGCGATGCCACCGTCAGAGTTGAGCAACGCATCTGCGTAACGCTGCGGCAGACCGGACGGGAAGAACCTCTTGTCCCGGTAGTCGATCAACTCCATAAGGTCGCCCATAAGAAGAAGGCGAGCGTTCTTCACGCTCGCCCACTTCTTCATGTCGTCCCTTAGCCTGTCCTCGGCACAGTCGGCTGCACCAAGATGCCAGTCCCCACACGGAATGAGGATGAGTTCAGACGAGTTGCTGTCTACCAACTCGTCCACATGGACGGTGTTCATGCGTCAGTCCAGAGGCTCGCCACCGGGCGGCAACTGCTCGCCCGGAACGAGGTAGCCGACGATGACCGGGACAACTGCTGCCAGAACCACGGCGAACAGAGCCTTCCAGTCGAGGTCGCCCTCGGAGTTCAGCCACGCTACGAACACTGGCGCTGCGATGATTGCCGAGATAGCGGCAGCAGCGATCTTGCGGATAGGTCGTCCCCACTTGGAGAAGTCCCAATAACCGTTACTCACAGTTCCTCCTCGATGAATCGAGAGTAGATGCTCTTGGACACGTTGGTTACCTTCTTCGCACCAGACCACTTCTTACCGCCCCATTCGATCTGGGCCTTGGTCCCGCGCTTCAGACCGTGACGTGCGATCCACGTAACGGCGTTCTTGAAGTCAGCCCACCCAGTCCACTGGCGGTTACCGACGATAAGCCGTGCTGTGTTCTTGTTCTCCCTGCTCGGCTTGGAACCTGCCGGTGCAGGAAGCGGCAACTTCAGACGCTTGTACAGGGCGTTGCCGGGGCACGAAGTGCTGTACCCGTCACGGTGGCCCTTGATCTTGCCACCGTCGAGTTCCTCGATCAGCCAGTTGAGTGACTGAAGGGCGGCGTGAGTCGGAATCTTGCTGTCGTACTTACCGATCATGCAGACGCCCGGCTCTGCGTTATGACCGGGGCAGTGAGCGCCAACTACGTCGGGGCCACGGCCTTCGTAGATTCGACCGCTCGGGAAGATGCAGTAGTGGTAGCCGATGTCCGACCAGCCACGCTTGTTCTGATGGAAGGACTGGATGCTTCGCATCGTGCGCGACTCTGCCTCGACCGTCGCGCTTGCACTTGGGGTACGAGTCTCGGAGTGGTGGACCCACACCGTGATGTTGCGAACCCAACGGGTGCGACGAGTTGCCTTAGCGGGCTTCGCCTTCCACACCCTACGAGAGATGACTCGGCTCATTACATGCTCCTGAATGTTTCGATTGCGATAGCGGTAATGACGCCACCGGCAACGAGCCAAAGAATCCTCGCTGTCCCCATTACGCCTTGCGCCCTCGCACGCCAGATTTCTAGTTCCTTGATTCTACCGTTAGTTTCCTTAGCGAGAACCTTGAGTTCGTCTACGTCCTCCTTGATTGCATCAAGGCGGCGCATGATTCCTATGATGTTCTCGGGACTCATCGCCTCTTGGCAGTCGTGTAGTACTTCTTCAACTGCTCAAGGAAGTTGCGTTTAGTGGTTCCGAGATGAATGTGTGGACCGCCAGACGTGGCGGGGTCAAGTGCGCCGATGACAACTCCGGGCCGCAACTGCGCTCCGACCCTAACGCCCTCTCCCAGAGAGCCGAGATGCTTGTAGAACGCCTGCCTGCCGCCGCCGTAATCGACGGTCACGCCATACCCGGCAAACCTCGGACCCTTAGCGCCACCCCCCGGCTGCCCGCTGATGTTGACGACACGACCGCCAAACGGGTTAGTGACTTCAGCACCGGCTCCAGCGAAGAGGTCGTAGGCCATGTCGCTCTGCCAGTTACCAAGCGTATGCGTTCCCTTCCCCGGTCCACCGCCTACGCTGAAACTGGTCGGGCTATACGTGGCGAGTTCGCTGGTAGCGACCGACGGAGATGGTGTTCGCTCACCAAACGGGTTTACATCCACACCCATTGACTGCTTAGCGAACGCTGCGCCAGCGGCACGGGCCATCTTCATCGTGTTGCCCCTTGCCATTTCGGGGGTAAGTTCGCCACGCTGAGATGCTTGGTACTGGGCGATTAGCGATGCTGCGTCGATGCCCGGAACGCCACGCGACATAGGAACGCCACTCGACATAGGGGCGGCTGGCGCTGCGTCAGGCTGCATCATCGACGGGACAGCCTGTCCACTTGCGTAGACACGTGAAGCATCCCCACCTGCTCGCCTACCACCAGCGATGATGTTACGTGCGTGCGCCGACTCGTCGTTGTCATCGGATGCTGGCGTGTACTGGCTAACGATTCCGGCCAGCCCGCCTCGCTGGTAGAGCGACGGATAGCCAAGTCCGCTTAGCGTCTTAGCGAGTTTGCTCGTTGCCTCCGAGTAGTTCTTGAACTTCCACCCGAGATGGACGCCGAGTCCGTACGGGTTCTTCGTTCCTACTGCGTAGCCCTTCGAGCCGTAGGTGCTTTCAGCAGAAGCAAGGCCAGCAACGAAGGCGGGGTTCAGGCCACCACGTAGCGCAGCGTTGTAGATACCGCGTGCTTCCCCAGACATAGGCGACCCCGCGAGAGAGCGCCTGAACTGATCGAATGATGGGATTCCCTTAGCGGCCATTATTAGTAAGTAGGTATGCGTTGCGTACGCGACGCTTGATGTCGGTCATCTGTGCCTTAGCAAGTTCTGCATCTTCTGTCATAGACCTAAGCGCAGCAGCCCTTGAATCATACTTCCAAACCGGTACACCAGCGAGAAGCCCGCTGAGGTCGCCAGCCCTTGTGCGGCTAAGCGGCTGAGGAGTAGTCGGTGACTTGGGAATGAACAGGTTTGCCATGTCCTGCTCTGGGTTGTCCTTACCAATAAGTTGCTTGAACCTCCACCACAACACGTCCTCAACTCCCTTATCCGCTGAAAGCCTCGTGTCTAGCGGACTCGCTAGACGAGCAACATTCATCGCAAGCGGGAACTGCTGCTCGACAAGTCGGCTAAGCGATGGAGTCCTCGTAACGTCAACACGCTGACCGCTAACCGGGTCGATTACGTAGGTGCGACCGGGGTTACGAGGGTCTTGTATTTCTTCTCCAGAGCCGGGGGTGAACATGTACGGGATGTTCAGGCCAGACCTACCAGTTATGAGGGCAGTAGGCGCAGTAAACAACGGCGACGACTGACGAAGCGCAGCCTGACCGATGAGCGGAAGCGCACCGCTGACATCACCGCTTACTGCCTTCTCAAGAACACGACCCGCTGGACCCATGAACGACGTAAGAGTTTCCTGAGGCATAAGGATGCTGGTCTGGACGAACCTCTCTCCGTCTACAAGGCCAGCGTAGGGGTCAAGCAGTTGCGACTCGTCGTCGTTGTACATGAAGTACGTTGCGCTGGCAGCAGCGGCGAGTAGTCCAGCACGCTTCGGGTGCTTGAAGGGAAGCGACAGGGCAAGCCTGAGTACAGTCCTCATCCATCCGTAGAACGGGAACATGCGCCGCATGACGGCCCGCTCGAACCTTCCGTATCTGGTGTACTCACCCATGAAACGGGTTGTCTCAATGCGGGCAGCATCAACAAGATCGTTGGCCCACTTCTCTCCACGTGAAGCAGCCTTACCGACTTCTATCCAAGCCTCGGAAAGAACAGCAGAGTTGGTCTTGAAACCTGCGAGGTTCTCTTCCTTGAGTTGCTTTTTCACGGCGTGGTAGTACATCGCCCTTCTCGGGAAAGCCTCAAGCCTTGCGTTCATGCGGTAGCCGCGAACGATAATGCGTCGCAGGATGTTGCGGCTAGGACGAAGCCCCTCCCTCCTTGCGAACTCTCCAAGTTCGGAAGAAATACCGTGAGCGTCAATGTCGGAAAGAATCGAGTCTCGATACTTCTTCGAGAAAGCCATCGTGATTGCCTGAAGATCAAGACCGGCACCGAGTGTGAACTGAAGGAAGTTACCGAACACGTTTTGCACGTACCAACGCGGCGAGATTGCGAGTACGCCAGCCTTCCAGTAACCGTTGATCGTGTCGATCACGTTCTGCTTCGACCCAAGCACGGTCTGCCAGCCACGGACAGCAGCCTTGGGGATCAGGTACTTATGGTCGGGGAACTTTGCCTCGTCAATGAGCGACTCAAGTTGGCGGTAAACATCCTTACCCTCCTGAGATGCCATCATCTTCAGGAGTTCCTTCTTCGTCTTGAGTTCGTACAGATCACCGTGGTACTGGGCAGTAACCTCTGCCTGCTTCCCGGTGATTGCGATTCCGTTAGCGTCCTTGATTGCGTAACGAGAAACAATCTCAGTAAGCGCGTCGTTCCTCAGGGCTACGTCGGTAGCGTCACGGAGAGCGCCTAGCGCAACGTCGGGGGCAAACGAAGGACTACCTTGGCGAAGGATGATTCCACGGTTCTGCTTCGCGTCCTTCATCGTCATGCGCGGTGTCCCGGTAGCAGCAGGTGTCCGCTTTGACCGCTTCTTCGGGATGGCAGAGACAGACGGGAAGTATCTTCCCGGCTCCATCTCTGGGCTGAAACGCGCCTCTACCTGAGACTTCCATTCATTAGCCTTGCGCTCTGTAGTCTTTGCCGCGCTTTGCAGACGAGAAAGTTTCTCGGTCTGCTTCTTGAGTCGGTTCTCAGCCTTCTTGATCTTTGCCGCGTCACCAGAAGCCTTCGCCTTTGCAACAGCGGTCTTGCTCCCAGTAACAACTGCGCTGAGTTTCGCTATGTCAGCACGAATCTTCACGTTCTTTGCGAAAAGACGCCTTGACTTGAGCGCCTCATCGAACACGCCAGCGGCGATGTACTGAGCGCGGCGCTTTGAGAACTCAGCGGTTTCTCCAGTTAGTGCGCCAGCGGAAGTCTTGAGGTCGGTTGACTCGTCAAGGATTCGTTCCGTCTGCTTGACAAGTTCGTTGATCTGTGCCGGAGCGGTAGCGGGGTCAAGCCACTCGTCTGGAATCTGCTCGAAAGATTCGACGTTCTTCTGGATCGCGTCACGCTCGCGCTTGATTTCAACGCCTGCGTCAAGGTTGGATCGCCACTGCTCGACCATAGAATCCCTGCCCCACGTACGTGAAGTCTGGGTTCTACTGACGTTGTTCAGACCCATAGCGCGTAGGGCAACTGCTGCATAGACAACCGGGGCCATCTTGCGGCTGCCAAGTTCCCTAGATGCAATCTTCGGAACCTTGCGGACTATCTTCGAGAACGGGATCGCGCTACCGGCAACGCTCTGGTCGTACTCATTTACAAAGTTGTACGCCCTGTCAATCGTGCCCTTCTGGACAGCACGGTTGAACCTCCGCTCTGGAGAAAGCGGGTTCTTACTGCCGCCGACACTCCCGACACCACGGCGTACAGCAGAGATAACGGGGTCACTGACGTAACGCTGGAACTCACGTGTAAGCGGATTAGCAGAGCGAGGACGACGCTTCCGTTCGATAACTGACGGGGCACCGCTAATCGTTTCCGACGGCGCCTCGATCTTCTCTGGCTCCCTATACCTACGAGGAGGAACGGGTCCATCGACTTCGGGGTTGTACGACTTCTTCTTGGAACCGAAGCGTGCCGCTGACTCACCGAACTTCGTTCCAGCAGCAGCACGGCCAGCCGCTCTTGCGCTGGCGCCAACGGCAGAGCCTACGGCTGGTACGAAAATCGCTGCCGTACCGAGCGTCCTTACTGGGTCATCGTAGACACGGCGCGCAGCAGTACCGAAGTCGCCTTCGAGGATGGGGCCAAAGGTGTAGGAGATGTCCTCACCAAGACCCTTGATAAGACCGACTGTGCGCTCTGCCGAACGGTTTGCTGCTGGCGCGAAGTCGATACCGGGTAGTGGTGACAGAGCCATCTGCCCCAAGTCCTTACCCTGCTCGTAAATGAGTCGGCTGAGTCCGGGGATGATTGGCGCAGCGCCTTGAAGTGCGTTCAATCCGAAGCGGCCAACTGGCGAAACAACGGAACTGATCGCCCTTCCAAGCGGTCCACGGTTATCACCGCCACCGGAAAGACGCGCAAGCCTCTGGCTTACCTTCTCAGATGCCGTAGGCCGTGCAAGCGCACGAACAATGTCAGAGGAGGAATACTGGCGCAGCACAGGCATCGCGCTCTGACGACGCCGTGCTGTCTTTACCGGACTAGCGGGCCTTCGACCCTTCTTCCCGCCACCACTCCCGCCGCTGGCCCTCCCCGCGCTGCCCGGAGAACTGCTTGGGCTAGTCCAGAAACCTGAATCTGCCATTACCCTGAGAGCAGTCCGGCCCTAGCAAGACCGTTGATGACGATGTTCTGGATGTACTGCGTCATCGACTGGTTCTTCAGGGCGGCCTTGTCGGGCGTTTCGTACTCTCCGGGTCCGGTCTTGACCTTGGGATCAGTAATAGCAGCGGCGATTATCTCCCTGACGCGGGCGCG
>Ga0070746_10002725_pt1 | contig 10518 bp, 4 predicted proteins | sample VirMetDEL_Mar_21_FD_77016 | JGI IMG/M metagenome (GOLD analysis project Ga0070746, IMG submission 77016) | Aqueous microbial communities from the Delaware River and Bay under freshwater to marine salinity gradient to study organic matter... | ecosystem: Environmental > Aquatic > Marine > Coastal... | reverse complement strand
TATGGATAACTTACTCCGTGCTAGGTTTGCAGCAGCAGACACGTATCGTGGAGCAGCAGATCAGGCTACGTCTTATCGACGACAACTGTTTAGTAAGGTACCCCTTCCTACTCGTAGGGCTCCCCTACCTTCGGCACCTATTATGCAGCAAGGACCTTCTGCTCTGTCTTTGATTGGCGGTCTTGGAAGTGCAGCACTTGGCGGTCTTACTGCTGGTATGGGAGCTGCTAGCGACCTTGGTAGACTTGGTGGCGTACCTGGAGCAGGGACATCTAAAGCGTTGGTTCAAGGTATAGATGTTCCTATTAATCAAATGCCTGCTGGCATGGCTTTCCCTTAATTAATTAATTATGGCTGAATTTGAATCATTTGCACGAGTACCTGGGTTTCGTCCTAGGTCCGTCGTAGATACTGCAGGTCAAGTTAGAGAGCAGACAGCTAGAGAGCTAGACCAAATGCGTCAGTTCTTTGCGTCTCGTAGGCTGACTGATCAACAACGCATTGAAGATACTAGATTTGTTGGTCAAGACCTTCAAGCTCTTGCCAGTTTAACTGAATCTGGTACTAAATATTTTCAAGATTTAGCAAAACAAACTGCTAAAGATAAAGAGATTGGAGAGCAATGGGCTGCTTGGACTGAAGGTATTGATGGCCAAACTGTTGCTGTTGAAAAAGAAGCTGAAGCTACAGCAGCCATTCAGAACGAAGCTGTAAGCTCTGCTAGGGAAGGTCAGGATGCTGCTACTGTTAGACGCCTTGAAGAGCAACGTAGAATTGGCCGTGGTTTCCAAGGTCAGAAAGCGTCACTCATTGATGGCAGGAACAAGTATGCAGCTTATTTGACAAACTATGTAGCTAGTAATGCTCCTATCATGTGGCAAGGTAGGTACATTGCTGCTTCTGAATTGCTAAGTGAAGGTGGTGCTGGTTATGATCAAAAACTTGATGCTGTTATTCAACAAGCTCGCTTTGAGTTTATTAAAAATAACGGGTATCAATATGCTACTAAAACTGCATTTGTAGAGATCCTTGCACCTACCATTAGTGCATCTGAAAATAGCATCAGACTAAATAAAACAACTCAAGCTCTTGCTCAATATCAAAAAGACGAAGCAGCGGCGGTAGACGCTAGGACTAGAGATAGTGTTAGCCGTGTTACAGGTCCTGTAAGTCTTGCCGATCTTCAACAAGTTTGGAATGAATCGACAGACGATTATCGTCTTAATAATACTGGATTGTCTCGTCGTCAAGCTAATGCTCGGGCAGTTGGTGTTTTAGCACGGCAATTTGTTTTAAACAACACGCCAGGTAACATCGAAAAACTTAAATTAGTTCAACAAGTTCCTGGTCAAAAAGGTACTGAACTAGGTACTTTGTACGGTCCTGAGATCGACGCAGCTATTGTTGAAGCTAGTCGTGATGAGGAGCAAACAGATACTGTTCAAGCAAATCAAATTGAAGAAAACCTTTATAACTTTTTAAGTCAAGAAGGTTTGACTCCACAAGCACGTGCAGCTGGCATTGATAAAGCTGTTGCAGAATTAAACGGTTTGAATAGTCGTATTGGTTTTCTTAGAGCACGGAAACTTGCTGGTGATTCTGGAACGTTGGTTCTTGATCCTAACTCTGCTGTTAATGATGCACGTCTAGAACAACAGATTGCTTCAGGTGATCTTCCTGATTACGAAACTACTATTAATGGTGGTAGAGCTGGTCGGTATAGTCCTGAAGCTATTAAAAAGTTTGAGGATGCTTATGCACAAAAACGCAAAGCAGCTAACCCAATTATTAAAGAAACGTTTGATGGTTACCAAGAAAGCCTTGACCGACAAGTTGAGCAAAGACTTGGTTTAAAAAAAGATCCTCAAGGTAAACTTAACATTGTTGGTAGGCTGCTTTCGTACATAGATTATCCTACTGCTTCTGCTTTGGCTACGGCAATTAACCGTGACCTTGTTATTCAACGTGATCGAATTCTTCGTAATAGCGAAGAAACTTCTCCTGAAAAACTGTCAGCTGAACTTGACGCTAAACTAGCTGCGTGGGAAAAAGCTAATTTCTATACTCCAGGTGGTAAATACTATCTTGGCGGATTTTGGGCAGATGATCCTAGAAATGCAAGCGACAAAACTAAAGGAAAACAGAAGTATAAAAAATTTTTCGATAAATTTAAAGAAGCTGATTTTAGAAATGCCCCTTCTTCTCTGCCTAAAAATCTAAGTAATAGTTACGATCCAACTAAACCTATTTCAGCGGAGGTAGCTCTTGACTACAGCCCTACCAGAGGTGATACGTTGTTTGATTCTCTTGACTTAGAAGAGTATAAAGTTGCATGGGAAAGCGGTACAATTGATCGAGATTTTATTAATGCTTCTAATAGCGTTAATATGTCTCCTCTTGATTTGATAAACTATGAGCTTGCTGCACATCAAGAAGCTCCATACAAACCTAAAGTAGATACTGCTTCTATTACAGGTCCTAAACAAGGTGCCCATGCTTTTGAATTGGCAGGGTTTCCTTCTAGGTCAGCAGGTTATTTGTCTGCTGCTATTTCAGCTATTACTGATTGGAGCGATCCACAAAGTATAGAGCTTGAAAAATGGGCTGAACAGATGCGTCTGGAAAACCCACGAGCATATAGATTATTGATGAATCCAAATTCTTCTGACCGTCACATGCAGCTGGCAGTGAGTGAATTGCTTGGACCCGATATTCCTAATCTATCTGCTCTCGCACAATACTTAACTGCTTAATTATGGCACAAGAATCCAACCGTGAGCGGAGGATGCGTTTAGAACAAGAGGCTGCTGCGGCAGCTGAAGCTGAACGCCTTAAATTTCTAGAAGAACAAGCTGCAGCTGAGCCTGCAGTTGAACAGCCTACAGACATGCCTACTGAAGCGGTTGGTCCTACCGACGCTGTAGAAGATGACATGCCTATGCCACAGGAACGTCCTGAAGGTATTCTAACTGCTGTAGGTAATGTTGTTGAAGACATTCTGACAGGGGACGCTATGGCTAACACCCTTAGCGCTCTTACTGGTGGGGCAATGCTCAATGCAGAACAAATTGAACAGCGAGATGCAGCTCGTTCTAAGCAAGTTGCAGAAGAAGGTAATTTCTTTCAAAAAGCTGTGTTTGGTACTGCTGAAAATCTAGAAGGAGTACGTCGTGGGGGTGCTGCAGGTGTTTTGCTGCCCCTTACTGGCGCTGCACAGCTGACTGGTCAAGCCACCCCTTGGTCGTCAGCTCCTGCTAGAATTAAAGAATCCCCTATTGCTAACCTGTTATTTGAATTTACTGAGATTGCAGCACCCACACTGCTAACTGGTGGTGTTGCTGGTAGCGTTATGAAAGGTGTGGCAGCAGGTCGTGCTGTCCGTGCTGGTATTGAAACTACTGCTGCACAAGATCTTGATGAAGTTCTGTTGGGCAGAACTATGGCTGTTAAATTTGGTGAGATTGCTGGAGCTATTGGTGTTGGTGAGCCGGACCAAGTTACTCGTGATCTAATTGAAGGTAAATCTTTTGGATCTTATGCATTTCTCAAAACTGCAGCTTTTATTCAATCATACATCTTTGATTGGGGAACTGATGCGTTCCTTGGAAAAGTATTTAAAAACTACAAACCTGAACCGTTTGTAACTAAAGCTGCTAAAGCTTATGGTGTGTCTGAAGATCAAATGAAAGATGTTCTTGAGAACACTTACAAAGCTGCCTACAGTAACCTACTGGAACCTGAAGACGTAGTAAATGGTACAACCATTAATGCTACAGTTATGGATTTTGAAGGTAAACCTGTATCTGCTCCAGCTCTTCTTACTGAAATTTTTAGAAAAGTTGGACGTTCTGCGGTTGGTGAAGATGGTTTGACTCGTGCAAACCGTAAGTACTTTTCTAATCTAGATGTGATTAGTGAGGAAGAAAGTCTTCAACGTATTGTTCAGGCTATTACAGAAGAGCTTCCTGGTCTTAAAAATTACAACGAAGAGCTTGCCGCTTCCTTGGAGCGTGGCACTCAATTCTGGAAAATGAACGAAGGTTTGTTGTCAGATAATTTCCCAGCATTCCTTAATAATTTTGTTGATCTTACTATACCTCTTTATGGTGAGGGAGACAAAATGGCTAAAACTATCGATGTGTACCTGAGAACTGGTGCTACTCTTGATTTTAGTCGTCCTGAATCGTTTGTGATTGGTACGATGTTGTCTGAAGAAATGAGTGTTAAAGCTGCTAAAATTGGCACTGCTATTAACAATCTCAGCGACATCGGCGTTGACACTGAAATGTTAGAGAATGAGCTTCTTCAACATATTAAGAAGTCTCAGCTGATTCTTACTCCACTTCGTCGCGCTAAGCGTGCTTGGTCTTTGGCAGGTAAGATGCAGCAACGGTTTACTAAAGAAGAGTTTACACGTTTGCTGGATGAGATCTCCATTGAAGCCGCTAACAATCAAGGTGTTATCATGGGTGACATTATTGATGAAGCAGGTAACGTTAAAGCTATTGAAGATTTGATGACGCTTGCACGTAACGGTGATACCAATGCAGCTAAGACTCTGAAAACTTTCTACGCACAGCTAGGAGCTGGTGACGCACGTCAAGCGCTTGAGACTATTGAAGTTGGTGGTGAAATTATTAAGAAATCTTTGGCTAGCGGACGTTCTGATGCTACAACTTCTTTGTTCTACAACGTTGGTTTGCTGAGTGCTGTTCGTACCATGACTACTGCAGCTTCTAACACCATTGTACGTCAAGTTATTGAACCTCTGGCTTTGATGGGTACCCGAGCGCCTCTCACTCCATTTAGTGAGCAAGCTCGTAAAGATTTCTTGTATGGGTTTGGTCAAGCTACTGGTGGTATGATTCACATGGGTGAAGCGTTCCACTCAATGGCTAAATCTTTTAAAAACAATCAACCTATTAGTGGTACTGGACGCTTTAAAAAACGTTGGGAAACTCACCTTGCTAAGCAAAACAAACTGGATGCTACGTATGCTGCTACTCGTCGTATTTTAGAAGAAGAAGGAGCTGATGCATCTAAGATATTCTACGCTTGGGCTGATTATGCTTTACAAAGCATGGGCAACAATCCGGTTGTCAATGCTCCTAGCCGTTTCTTGATGTCACTTGACTCTGCTGGTCAATCAACTGCTTTTAACGGTAACCTTAACGGTATGGCTTTTTTGAAAGCTGCCGAAGAAGGTATTACTGTAAAAGAAGCCTATAATACTTTGCGTGAAGAAGCTCTTGGTAAATCTGGTGAGTTGTTTGGTGGTATTAAAAACCCAGCATTGCTAGACGTATCTAAAATGCAGACTTTCCAACGAGATATTACTGTTGGTGAGGATGCTACTATAGCATCTAGAGCTTTTAAAGGTTTACAAAATACGGCTGAAGATTCAGGTCTTATTAAATTTATTGCACCGTTTGCTAGGATTAGTTGGGACTTCTTGGATCAAGTTCGTCTTGGTGCAGCAGGAGGTCTTGGTCTTCACGGCATGTTGTCACCTACTCATAAAAAAATGTTGAGTGGTGAGCTAGGCGTTCCTATGCAAATGCAAGCTAAGTCTATTATTGCTGCGGCACAATTGACTACTGCTTTTGCTGTGTGGCGTGCTTGGTCTGGTAACATGACTGGTAAGATTGTTGGACCAATGGAAGCTAAAGATTCTTTCATTGTACAAGATGATGATATCCCCTTGGTTGGTGATACCAATACTGGGTATATTTCTCTTCCGTTTAGTAAATTCCAACCTTACAGTGCTCAAATGTCGTTTACTGCTGACCTAGTTAATAATTACCGCTTTGGTTCTATTAGCCGTGGTGAGTATCAAAAAGGTTTGCAAGAAATTACTGCTAGTTTTATTGACAATACGTTTGACCAAACTACTTTGACTGGTCTTGTTAATTTTGCTGATTTGATTAGCCGTGGTGCTGCTACTAAAGGTTGGTTGAGCGACATTACTGAGTTTGTCAGTATGCCTGTTGCCCCTTCTGCTGGACGTATGTTTGGTAGAATTGCATCACCATTCCAGAAACCTCTGGTTGACCGTGGTGATCCGCTAGTTACTGCTGCGGCTGCTTTAGCCCAAAAGACCACTGGTGGCGCTGGATTCCCTGAAAATTTAATTATGCAAAACCTTTACACTAACGAACGTCAAGCTAATGTGGCTACGTTTGCTGGTGGTGGTCAGCAAGGTGATGACTGGTGGGAAGCTATTCGAGGTTCTTTGGCTAACGAAATTGGCTGGCCTGCTCCGATTAAAGATTCTTATAAAAAGTTTGGTTGGTACAAACTGTTTGAAGAAACTGGCTATTCTGTTGGGCGTAAATACCTCCAAGAAGTAAACGGTATTCCTCTTGACCTCGCTTCTCAAGCTGCTTTGAGCCGTGATATTGCTGACCTTGGTCTTGGTCAAGCGTTGTCGGACTATTACAACTCAGGCGTTTACGAAGAGTTGATGAAAGATTATAGGAAGGAAGCTAAACGTACCACTACTGGTGGTGGCGTTCCAGGTATTCCTATTCCTATCAACCCTAACGCTCAAATTCTTCTTGATAGAATCCGTAACGACGTTAAAGAAATACACGAAGATTTTAAAATTAGAGCCGTTGAAGGTGGCGAACTTTCTCGCAACGAAGAATTTATTCGTCGTTATGAAGAGGGTAAATACGGCAGGACTTCTTATGTTCCTAGAGCAGAAGATCAAGGTCTTTATGCTCAGGCTGCTCAACAAGAGACTCCTCTTGCACAACAAGTTCGGGCTATCCTGGACATCGCTTAATCCACCCATTACCATAATTATGTAACGTAATGGCAACAACTGAAATTTTTTATACAGGTGATGGGACTACTACTCTTTTCACCTTTCCATTTGAATACATTACAAAAGACGATGTTAAGGTAAGCCTTGACGACGTTGACACATCTGAATACACTTACGCCAACGCTACAACTATTCAAATGAACACGGCTCCTGCAGTCGATGTTCAGCTTCGCATTTATCGTCAAACAAATGTTGATACCCTGAAAGCTACGTTCTTCTCAGGGTCATCTATTCGTGCTACAGATCTTAATGATAACTTCCAGCAAAACAACTTTGCTGTTCAAGAAATCAGAAATTATACTTGGGATAACGAAATTGATACCATCCATAGCGACGAGACTTGGGACAGTTCTGATACCAAGATCGCTACTACTGCTGCTATGGATCAGCGGTTCCAAGATGAAGCGACTGAAACGATTGAAAGTACGGAAACTTGGATTAGCGATGATGATCGAGTTCCTACTACTCTTGCCTCTGACATTCGTGTAGATGGTAAAATTGATGATGCTATTGAAGATGACATTCTCATCGATGGCACTGGTCTTACCAAGTCTGCTTCTGGTGGTCAGGTAACTCTGGGTATTGGTGCTAACTCGGTCGATTTTGATCGGATTAAAAACTCTGATATCATTACAACTGCTGAACAAAACTCAGGAGTTACGGCTGCTGATACCAACATCTTTACTGCTGGTGGTGCTGCTCGTCGTTTTGATACTATTGTTCAGACCGACAACCCTGGTAATGGACCTTGGGAAGTAGGTAAGACGTGGCTGCAGAATGACATCGATAAAACCGTTTCTATTTGGAATGGTAGCGCTTGGGTGCCTGTTGCATCCGGTGGTGCATTTACTGAACTACCTAAAGTTGTTTACGTTGACTCTGTTAATGGTGATGACACTTTACTTGGTCATCGTATTAGCAACCCTAAGCGTACAATCCGTGCAGCTATTGAACAGATTAATAACGAAACCGATGATATCGGTAACGGTTCTGTTGTTATCGTTGCTCCTGGTATTTATGGAGAAACCTTCCCGATTGACATTGAAAAGAACGATGTGTCAATTGTTGGTCAATCTTTGAGGAACTGCATTATTCACCCTGCTATTCCTGCAGATGATCAAGCTGCTTATGATGTAAACGTACCTGAAGCTAATGAACTTGAGAGTATGTTCCGCGTCAATAGCGGTACCTATGTTGCTAACCTGACTCTTCAAGGTATGAAGGCTGCAGGTGTTCGTGGCGGTAACCCTCTGGATACTGACGCTACTTACGGTCTTCCTACTCAACAAGGTTGGAACTTCTCGTTCTTCCCTGGTGCAGTCATTCGTAAATCTCCTTACATTCAAAACTGCACTAACTTCTCTGATAGCCAAATTAACAACGTCAACTTCACTCCGCATGTTCCGGGTGAAGGTGCAGCTGGTGACCTTGATTCTGCTCCCTCTGGTGGTGGTATCCTTATTAACGGTGCTACTGTTGCTAATAACAGTCCTCTGCGGTCTATGGTGTGCGACAGCTACACCCACACTGCTTTGGATGGTCCTGGCATCTTTATTACTAACAACGGTTATTGTCAAGCTACTAGCTCCTATTCTTTCTTCAACCATTATCACCTTAAGTGTTTGAATGGTGGTCAGGCTAACCTTGCAGCATCGACTACTGATTTTGGTCGGTTCTCTTTGATTGCTGACGGTCGTTCTACTACTGCTATTTTTAACGGTGCTGTTCAGTCAAATGCGAATGCAGGATCTACTGTATTCCGTGTTCATAATCTTGTAGCAGACGCTTCTTGGCATGGTAGTGCAACACGTCCTCAATCTAATATGCTAGTTGAGGTTAACGGTAATGTTTACCCAATTCTTTCGGCTACTCCACAAGGTGCTGGTAACTGGGAGGTAGAAATTAGTAATCCAGATCCTGCTAATCGTAGCAATAATCTTGGACTAATTTCTGGTGTTAGTAGCAACGATCCTGTTGAGTTTTTCCTACGTTCTCAGATTGCTTCTAGCGGTCACACAATGGAGTACGTTGGTTCTGGTACTGATTACCGTGCATTGCCTGAGAATGGTGGTGTACCCGTTGAAACTAGCCAAAAAATTGTACTAAATAATGGTGCTATTTGGGCAGCTGTTACTGATCATAACGGTAAGTTTAGCGTTGGTGGTGACCAGAATACTGATCCGACGTATGAAGTTGATCAACAACTTGGTCGGGTTTCGTTCAGAACTGGTTCGCTGTCCTTCCCCAACCTTATCCAGAACCTAAATACTAACGGTTTCAACATCTTTGACAGCAATGGTCAGGTCAACATTAACGATGAGCTGGATGTAAACAGCAATAAGATCGTTAACGTTACTGATCCTACGGTTGCACAAGACGCTGCAACTAAGAATTACGTTGATACACAAGTTTCTGGTGTTGGTACTGTAACTAGCGTTGGTACTGGTACTGGATTGACTGGTGGTCCTATCACTAGCTCTGGTACTATTTCACTGGATAATACTGGTGTAAGTGCTGGTAGTTATACTACCGCTGATATTACGGTTGATGCTCAAGGTCGGATTACTGCTGCTAGTAATGGTACTGGTGGTGGAGTTATTTATGAACTGATCGAAGACGGGGCATCCAAAGCTGCTGGTAGCTATATTGATATTAGCGGTTATAAGGCTGTATACATGATTTGCCATAATGATCCGGCGACTAATGCTGCCAACAGAGACGGTCCTTATTTATCTACTTCTAACACAAGTAATACTGGTGTAAGCACTAGAAATGGTAGATGGTGGCGTAAAGGATCAACTGGCGGTTGGGCCAATAGTACTTCCAATATCACTTGGGAATCTGGTACTTATAATCCTAACACATCCGCCATTTATTACGGAGCTAATAGTAATGGTGATTATGATAAAATATGGAAGCTTACTTTACAGGGACTTAATACTTCCAATGTTTTTATTGAAACATATGCCGAAAACAATGGTGGCTTTGCTAGCTACGCAGAGTTTGAAGAAACAGCTTGGTCCGGCGTGACAACCTCTGGATCTTCAACTTGGTACCTTTACATCCACCAAGTTTTGCTGCAATACCAAATTTATGGAGTCAAATAACATGAAGACTATTTTTGCTTTTAAAATTGGTAGCGAATGGACTTATGTTGAGCGTCAAGAGGACATTCCAACTAATGCTACGACCAGTTTTGAATATACCATTACAGATCTTAGTTCTGAAGAGCTTGAATGGTTCTCTGGTGATTGCCTTGTCTACAACGAGGAAACTCAAACCGTAACATTTGACCACGCTAAGTTTGACTCCGACATTCGCAACGTTCTGTTCCTTGATGAGCAAACAGATGAAGGTCGTCAAAAAGTATGGTTTCAAAATCGAATAGCAGCATATCCATCAATTGGTGATCAGTTAGACATGCTTTACCACGATCAAGTCAACGGCACTACCGTTTGGAAGGATACCATTGCTGCAGCTAAACTTTCAACACCTAAACCTTAATCAAAATGCCTGAAGCTCCTGAATACACCGCTGAAGACGTAGCGTTTTTCTACCGTGCGTCTCTTGACAGTGTGACTCTTGTCGATGCTCTTGTCGCACAAGATACCCGTACTGATGACGAAGTTGATACTCTTCGTCGCAATGTTGAGCATCTTGAACTGATGCTTGCAAAAGATTGGTGGACT
>Ga0070746_10002720_pt1 | contig 10524 bp, 20 predicted proteins | sample VirMetDEL_Mar_21_FD_77016 | JGI IMG/M metagenome (GOLD analysis project Ga0070746, IMG submission 77016) | Aqueous microbial communities from the Delaware River and Bay under freshwater to marine salinity gradient to study organic matter... | ecosystem: Environmental > Aquatic > Marine >... | reverse complement strand
TGTTGTTTCAAACGAAGTTACATATCAAAAGCAAAAACAAAATACTGACATATCTCTTAGAGCAGTATAAAAAAATACCCACCGAAGTGGGTATCTTTCATAAGATTAAATCTTAACCTTCAGCGAGATTTTTAAAATAATCTAAATCATCATCACCATCACTAGCAATAGCTGCATCGACTTGGCTTAAACCAGAATCGAGTTCGTAATTACTTGGTGATACCGCTTCAACAACCGCATCTTCTGCTGTTGTTCTTGGTGTAACTTCACCTTCAAAACCTAAAACTTTATCTAATCGTGCTTTTAACACATCATAAGATTTAAAGTTCTTTTCTTCCAAGAATTCTTTAAGTGAGTATTCTTGTTTCCATAGGTTTTCAAGTTTATCGTCATCACCGCCCATAACAGGTTCTTTATCAGCGAATTCAGATTTATCATAGTTACGGTATCCTTCAACATTTCGAATCTTTAACTTGAAGTTGGCACCGTCCCATAAATCAAATGGGTTAACTGGCACTTCATCAGCAAATTCTGGATTCATTGCTTCAGTAATCTTATCAAAGATTTTTTTACCAAACTTAAATAATCTAACTTGACCTTCATTTTCAGGATGAGCAGGATCAGAAACAACTAGAATGTTAGAGATGTAATGTAATCGTCTCTTTTGTTTTCTAGCAATCTCTTTGTTTGCTTCAATGCCTGAATTCCATAATGTTGAGTTGTATTCAGAAACAGGATCTTTTTGATTCAATGTTGTTAATGAGTTCTCAATATACCAACCACCAGGACCTTGGAATCCATGAGAGAACACTCGAACCCATGGCAACGCATCATCACCATCTACTGCCGGTGCTGGTAGAAAACGAATAACGGCCATACCGTTACCAGCCTTATCTACATCTGGTTTCCAAAATCGTGTATCTTCGTTTGAATTTGAATCTTGTGTGGGGTTTGTGGTTGTTTCAATCGCTTTAGTTAATTTATCTAAACTAGAACGATTGCGTTTGAGATTAGCAAAGCTATTCATATCGTATTTTCCTTGTATATAATTGTATTAAATGTATTACTTCTTATCCACATATTTCATAATATAATGCTATTTAGTATTCTCATTAAGAAGTTTTTTGAGAATTAGTTTATATTTTACTACATCTCTTGGTAGAAATGCGGTAAACTTTAAAACTTTTGTTCTAAATTCAGGCCATCGTATCGTATCGGAAATCTTACTACTCCACATAGGAAAGAAGTTTAGAACTGAGTTTAAAATACAAAGGGTTTCAACCGTTATATCTCTTTGTAGTGCCATTGTTAAGAGTTTAGGATATTCGCCATTTGTTCTAATCAAGTCATTTGGATTGCCATCAGCAAATAACTTTTTACAATCGCTCTCAAAGGTATAAGAAAGTGATTGTAAAACCTTTTTGTGACTGAGATATCTTTTGTTAGCTTCATCTGTTAATAGTTCACCAACCCATACATTTTCTTTTTCGATGAAATTGTAAACAAGAAATAATATCATCTCATCTCTATCTGTAATTTTTCTGGATAGTTTGTAGAAATGATATTTGTCTTTTCTATTTTCGAATTGTTCAGATGTGACATTTGTTTTACCGTGATATTTGAAGAAATCAAATGATTCTTTGGTAAAGTGGAGTTTAAGAGCATTATATAAAGTGTAAGTTTCGTAACCTGTCATAAAATAAAAGGGGAGTTTTGTAGAGTTCTCCCAAACTCTATAATAAAATTACCACCAGCCAGTTAATTTACCGACTACTTCAACTATCAATACTGCTACTGCTACATTAACGATTGTGTTAAGGTCTAAATGTAAATCAGCCATAGTAGTTCTCCTTATTATAGATTGGGTTGTTATTTTTATGAGATAACAACAAAACTCATATTGGTAAGCGATTACCTTTATCTTTTAACATGTTATTGTCCATTGCATCACTTTCAATTCTTGCTTTGAGATTAGCATTACAAAGTGTTGCCGCTACTTCTATTTCTAAACCAGTGTCTTTACAATAAGCCGTTATTGCTTCAATGTAATTATAATCGGTGCGTGAAACTAAATCATGTATTTCTTTGGCAAATTTTGCCATTTCATCTTTTGTCGGCATAATATTTTACTTTTTAATTGGTGCTGGTTTAAAATCGGGTGTCTTAGAAGTATAGGCATATGCTACACAAACAGCATCTATTTCTGAAGCATATGCACACCTTACTGATAATGGATCAATACCTTTTTCTATTGCATCGGTTACATTCTTAGCCATCAATTGTCTATCTTGTATATGATAATATTGATATGTACCAATACAAGATAATATTATAATTGTTAAACAGATACCAAATAATATTTTTATTTTTTCACTCATTGAACTTCCTTATCATTATAAAAAATATGATTTCCAATCACAGCCACTTTATCTAAGTTCTTACGCCAAACTGGTCTAACATAATTGGCATGATAGAATAACGCACCTCTTGATGGATCATTCATTTTATCATGGTTAGCATATACATCTACTGCTAAGTTAATGATATCATTATACAACACTTTGTTGTGTCTTGTCAAGTATTCCATTGATTGTTTGCCTTCACAATACCATGAAAACTGGCAAATACCTCTATGTTTAATTTGTTTAACGACACCACAAATGGTGTTTGGAAAACCATCACTGTTTACACGATTCAATGTAACCATAGCAACAGCAACTTGACCACTTAATGGTTCATGTGCTGATTCAAAAAATATATTTTCAGCTAAACACATTACTTCTTTTTGTGTTTTACTGGTTAGTTGGTCATATGATACTTTATGTTTGAAGTCGCTTTTTTCGTTGGCTTCTATTTGAATGGCTTTTGAGCCTGTTTGAAATATTAGAAAACATACTAATATTGTCAGAAGCGATGGAATAATATAAATCAGTCCTTTACGCATACATTCTCCTTTTTTGTGAAGATGTGAGTTTATTTATATCCTTACAACAACTCACCACAAGACTGGCACAATAAAACAGGGGGTTCTTTACTCATTTGTTGTTTAAACCCACACTTTTTGCACACTTTTTCATCATTAAACATCTTATCATTTGGAAATCCATTCACATGAGCTTGTAACGCTTCTTCAGGTGTTTTCTTATTTCCAAATATTCTATCCCAACCATCTTCATAAGCATTGGATGGTCCTTTTGTTTTTATAGTGTCACCGGTAATGTCGTTTTTAGCAGCCATTTACTTTCCTATATTAAACAGTATCGTAGTATTCATCAATAAAAAAATTCAAACCTCGTAAATATTCTTCTTTTTGTTTTACAAAGATTTGAGTATCACCATTTGCTACAGCGATAGCAACTACAATTTGGTTGATTGGTTTGCCAGTTCGTTCTTCAAACATTTCAGCATATGCCGAACATTGCATGAAATAGTTTTGAATCCATTCTTCATTCTTTTCTTTACTGGCAGTTTTGAAATCAATTACAGACAACTCACCATTCCATTCAGCAATACAATCTACTCGACCAGCGATTCTTAATTTATCAGAATAAAGTGCCTGTTCAAGTGAATATATTTTACCAATATTATCATCTAACTTTGGTTTTATTTTCACAAACAATTCTTTTGCATCAGGCATAACAGAATTAAGTTTTAGTGGTGATAGTTCATTGAGTAGATAGGTTTCACACAATGAATGTAATCGTGTGCCTCTACTTGATGCCTGTGTTGATATTTTATTGGCAGCTTCTTCACCTACTCGTTCTCTCCATTCTTGTATTGCTTTTTTATTATAAGCAGATAGAATAGTGGTTACAGAAGGATAGGCATCGCCATTTGGTGTTACATACTTACGACCACCATCTTCAGTCTTGGATTGTAAGTCAAAATCCAATTCTGGTAATTTCACAAATTCAAACATTATATACCAAATTTCTTCTTATGATCTCTAACAATCGATTCGGTTTTAGCCCGTTTGATTGTTTTATTTTTGGCATAACGGTCTGCAAGAGGACTGCCTGGATTCTTTTCAGCAATTTTTGCCATCACTTCTTTAAATCCATCATCAGTTTTTGCATCCATATTATCACCAACTCCACCAACAATTGTAAATCCTGTTGGCACCTGTTCGATGTGTGAATTATTTTTAAGTAATTCTTCTTTGCTAGATATAGACATCATATCTTCAAAGATTTCACCTGTTTCTTTATTTTTAAAATGATATATTGGCATAATCCATTTCATACCACGAAGGTATTTCCCTTTTAGTCCATTTTGCAATGTGTCGTTTTCTTTCGTTGTAGTATTTATGGTATGATTCCAATACATTTCCAGGAACTTTACAGTCATCTGGCATAGCCGGTGTTGGTGCATAGAATTCACCATCAGGTATATTTGCTGGTGGTGATTCTAGCATTTCCAATAAACGGCTACAAGCGTGTTGTTTTCCATACCGAAAAGTATATTCTTGAAGTAGGTTCTTCCACAATGAAAACAACCACTTGTAGTTCTGTTGATTAGCTCTCACCCAAACTCCACTAGGATGATTTACATGAGACGCTTTCATCAATTCTTTTTCTTTTGGCCCATCCGTCAACCGCCACCGTTTAATCTTACGACCATTGGCCGTTTTACCATAATATTCTTCACCGTCTAAAACTCGATGAGCGGTCGACATCAGCTGGGCATACTCGATACACATTTTAGTTGAATGTTTATCCAAGTGCATCTCTGCACATTTTTTTGGATCGTTATGTAAATAAAATATGTTCATTAAGCTGTTTGTAAATTGTCTGTTGTTTCTACAACTGGTTCAGGTTTTAAATCTGCCAATTTAGAAATAGATGGTTTCTTCTCAACCGAACTTGGTGCAAATGTAGTATCTAAAACACCAACTCGTTTCATATATTCTTTTACTTCATCAACATTGACCAATTGATACGATACTACTTTACGACCATCTTTGTTGATACGAATGATTCCGTTTGCTACTGTTTTGATGTGCCACATATATGTTGAAATTCTATACATATATATTTCTTTTCCAAGAAGTGTATCAATTTCTTCTTTTGTTACTGCATTTCCAGAAATTAAAACTTTAAGTAATTTCTGAAACGGTTTAAGTTTCACTTTTTTCATAATATATTTCCTCAGTTAATAATAAATTTACTACTTTGCATTTTTAAAAGCATTGATTAGAATTCCAGCTCGTCTCACATCAAAGTCATCTTTATTTTGATGCCAACGCTTTTTTCTCTCAGCAACTTCTAATGCTTTTACTAAATCATATTTTAATAGTGTATCATTGGTACTATTTAAATGTTGATTTAGTAAAATTATATCACAACTATATTCAACAAATTTAATTGTTGGATCAAACTTAGGTTTCGTAGAAGAACGAAAACTTTTCTTTTTTGATTCTGTATATTTTTGTATATAAAATTTTACACTCATAACAGCTAGTATAACACAACTTTACCGAAAAGTCAAGCATTATCGCCTCATCTTTGCCTGATCTTTTAAATCTTCAGCTTTGAATACAGGAACGGCATTAGATTTGTGTAATGTACCAATACCAATCATTGCTGTGCCGGTATAAACTTTACCTTGTATTGGTTTTGTTGTGGAACCTGATGTTGTTACTAAACTTTGATACTGTTTAGTTTGTCTAACTACAACTCCACTGGCAACAGGATTAATAGTTGTTTGAATAGGTTTAAGATAAACCTTTTTTGGTTTATTAGATGCGTTAGTTTTCTTCTTACTTTTACGCATTGGTTTATATCGATTTTGAACATATATCATCATAATGTATCCATTATATCAGGTATTTTGGCAAAAGTCAAGGGGTGCGTGGTTGAGTAATGAGATAAAAAGGAGATAACTCAACCACGACTTTAGAAAGGTTACTTTGATTCCCAGAACCAAGGTCCATCAGAATCATTGTATTTGTCGATATTATTTTGCATATTAGTAATGTGATTCCAATATGCGGCTTCTTCATCTTCAGCAAGCATTTGTGCCTGAAGATTAGTTTCTATTTCTTTATTTTCTTGTGAAATAGTATTTAATTCTAAATTTATCATCTCTAAACACATAACAATCTCCTTTATCATTATGTGGATAGGATAACATAGAATTATTTAAATGTCAAGCGTTAAATTTTACCAACCAAGTCAAGTGATGGTGATAATGTTGCTTCACCTTCTTTCCATTTAGCTGGACAGGCTTCATTTGGATGATCTTCTGCATATTGAGCTGCTTTGATTTTTCTTAACAATTCTTCTGCACTTCTTCCAACACGACCCGCTGTCATTTCAACGATTTGAATTTGACCTTTTGGATCAATTACAAATGTTGCACGGTCTGCCAAACCTTTAGATTCAACATATACATCAAAGTTTCGGCTAATATTTCCTGTTGGATCACCAATCATTGGATATTGAATCTTTTTGATTGTATCTGAAGCATCATGCCATGCTTTGTGTGTGAAATGTGTGTCTGTCGATACAGAATAGATTTCTACACCAATATTTTTGAATTCTTCATAGTTATCAGCCAAATCACCTAATTCTGTGGGACACACAAAAGTGAAGTCAGCTGGATAAAAGAAAAAGACTGACCATTTTCCTTTTAAATCTTCGTTAGTTACTGTTACAAATTTACCATTGTGAAACGCTTCTGCTTTAAATGGTTTTACTTCTTCGTAAATATAAGACATAATTCCTCCATAATTAATTACATAAGTATATATTATCAACAATTAAATTTTGATAAGTTTTTTTAATACTGTTTTCAAATCATCTTTATAAGTTTTTTAAATTAAAATGCCCACTGAAATCTCATTTGAAAAACATCTATTTCATCCAAATTACTTCCGTCAACTTTAGTTACGGCCGCATTTTCGATATCATAAGTTCTTTCCCATCCTGATACAACTCTCATGTTTTCGTTGAGGTACCAGTTTATATTAGCAGTAATTCTTTTCGCTTCACCAGAACCTGTTAGATCAACATCATTTAAATCGATGGCATCATGTCTCACTGCTAATTCCCAAGCGCCCCAATTACCTGCATCTGGATCAAAGTTCTTGTTTGGTTTCAATCTCTTAAATTCACCATCTGTAGCCTTATATGTTCTTGATTCGCCTGTGAGTGTGTATGCACCTTGCACATAGTAAGCACTAACATCATAGTCTTGGAATCCAGAATTACGATTCACAGTGCCTTGAGCAAATTCACTCTGCATACTCCATGGTCCATACATTCCGCCTAGTTCTAATATAGCCATATCTATTGAATCAAATCCGTCAATAGTGCCAGTATTAATAACTTTTAAACTTGACATGTTAGTTGTTTCGTAGGCAAATGATGGTGATTTATTATTATTAATTCGGCCATCATCACTCGCTTCACGATGACCATAGTTAGCGCCAATGTGTATTAATCTATCTTTTTCTAGTATTGGATTCCATGTTCCTCGTATGGCATAACCTTTACCTTCATTACGTCTTGTCTCGCCTGAGGCATTGGTGTGTTCTTGGACACCATCACCATATAAACCACCTTGAACATTCCAGTTATCACCCATAGTTTTTAAATTAACACCTATAGCACGATCAAAGTAGGGAACAGATAGTCCATATACTAATGAACGTTCAGCAAACATGATGTCGTTAGAACTTTCCTGCACTTCCATACTAAATGCGTGTTTCTGATTACCATATGTAAGAACCCAATTTTTGTTAGGTTCGTATGTTCCAAAGAAATCTTTGATTGATGTTTTATCTCCACCAAAATCAACTTCTGCCATATAACCAAATTTTTTGTAGAAATGACCCTTCATGTAAAGACGAGCTCTGCGTATTTCTGTACCATCAATTGGATCATCTGAAGACAGACTATCTAGTCCTGGATGATTGGTGTATGTGGCGTGTAATCTACCACCAAAGTTTATTTTAAAGTTATCATCACCACTTGTTACGGTTAGACCTTTTTTGTCTAATTTAACTTTAGATTGAGCTTTGGTCTCTTTGGTTTTGTTTTTGGTCAGCAGTTTTGCTTCTTCTTCAGTCAACACACCTTTTGCTGATAAAGCATCAATTAAGTCTTGTGTTGAATCTGCAATCGCTTGTGTTGAAAGTATAATAAAAAGTAAAGATAAAAATCTCATCAAGTGGACTCCAAAATAGAATTAAAACCTTATTTAATATTTAAAATTTTAATTTTGAAGTCTTTTTCTGACTATTTGTTATTTTGACACAAAAGTGTCATATTAGAGATTTTTATATCACTCCACTGTTTTAACTTTAATCTTTTTGCTTGAGCATATTGACCGATGTTTTCTTTTTTGATGAATCCTTTTTGTATCAATATTTCCATCATACACATTAAATCACCAAGTTCAGCTTCAAGTCTCTCAAAACCACCATTAAAACGAATTATTTTGGATGCCTCTACTGTTGTTTCGGCACTTTCTTCCATTAGTATAGTTAAGATTTCATCTCTTTCGTTATTCAAAATAATCTACCTTGACTTTCTTGTAACAGAGATTGTTGTTGGTCTTCTTCTCGGATAGATTCTTCCATTTCTTGTTTTTTTAATGCCATCAATCTATCTTCGAGTGTTTTGATTTCTTGTCTTAATTGATCCAAATAACTTGCCATAAAATTTCTCCTTAACTAATAAAACGATCAGCAATGCCTAAATCAATGACCTCTTGTGGTGTGAGCCATACATCTGATGGAGGCAACAATCTTCTTTTAATTGTTTTTTCATCCAAATATGTAGCTCGTTTTAGAACATCAACCATTCTTCGGTTCAATGATTCTGTTTCTTTAAATTGTGCCGTCAAGTCATGGTGTTTTCCATAAATCTCACCGGTATATTGATGACACATAATACTGGTATTTTTACCAATATATCTTTCGCCTTTTAATCCTGATGTAAAGACTAAAAAGGCTGCACTCATCACATTTCCTATTCCAAATGTTCTTATCTTACGGTGTGAATTGTGCATAATATCAATTAAAGCAAAAGCGTCAGTTAAACTTCCACCCATTGAATTGATAAACAAGGTTAATGGAACTTCCGTATCCAGTGTATTCTCATACGCTATCCATCGGATTATTTCTGTTACATTTTCTTCTGTGATTTCACCAGATAAAAAGTTAATGTGGTGATTTAATAGGGCTGAATTAATTCTTTCTGAAGAAAGGAGAAAATCATCCATGTTTACATCTGAACTTTTAGGTGGTCGTTGTTTCTTTCTCGTCATGTGTATGCCATTCGTAAGCTGTGTTGATAATAGAAGTTAAATCATACTTCGGTGTATATTTTAAAACACTCTGTGCCTTACTTATATCAGCCATTAAACTAGCAGGATCACCTTCTCGTCTTGGATTCGTTTTATATTCAATCTTTTTACCAGACACTTTTTCAAGTTCTTCAATCACTTCTTTGATTGAGTAACCTTGTCCGATACCTAGATTAAATATATCAGATTTTCCACCACTTGAGAGGTAATTAGCCGCATCTAAAATGGCTTCTGCCACATCACTTACATGGACATAATCTCTTACACAAGTTCCATCTTTTGTATTATAATCATTACCATTTAATTGGAAACCACCATCAATACTCATAATCAATCTTGGTATTAAATGGGTTTCTGGTTCATGTTCTTCACCAAACTCACCTTCAGGATCAGCACCAGTTAAGTTGAAGAATCTAAAAATGACATAGTTCATTAATGATTTTTCAATAGTTTGTTCTGCCATTAATTTACTATGACCATATGGTGAATTATATGTTGTTTCGTCTGTTTCAAGGATTGGTGTATCTTTCGCCTTATAGACAGCCGCTGTTGATGCGAAGATGATATCTTTCAAACCAACTTTATTCATCGCATTAACTAACGCACAAGTTCCGCCAGTATTTACATCATAAAAAGAAGTTGGTTCTTTGACTGAAATACCCGCTTCAATTCTAGCGGCTAAATGAATGACTAAATCAAATTGAAAGTTACTAAACAGTGTATCCAATCGATCCCGGTCTCTTATATCACCATAGGTCATAATATCGATGTATCGATTCATTGTATGTTTGGTGTCATAACCATGAACTGTCCAACCATCTTGTTTTAGTGTTTTACACACATGTGAACCAAGATATCCTGATGCACCTGTAACCAATACTCTTTTATTCAAAATTCTTCTCCACTATTGAAATTCCTGGTCCAACTTGTAATTCTCTTTGTTTTTCTAACCAAGGATATTTTCCATTATATTTGGCCTTTGATAATTTATTTCCTTCTTCAAAGAATTCTTTTGTAACTGAACCCTCATTTCCATCTAAACGATAACAAACTGAATATTGATTGGTACAATTCCATTTTGGAAAGTTCTGTTTTAGATTTTGAAAGAATTGCCTATCAGCACCCCATTGTCCATACCATGCGTGACCAATTCTAACAGCAATATCACGGCGAATGGCAAAACATGATGTGTCAATGTGATAAACTTGGTGA
>Ga0070746_10002718_pt1 | contig 10525 bp, 3 predicted proteins | sample VirMetDEL_Mar_21_FD_77016 | JGI IMG/M metagenome (GOLD analysis project Ga0070746, IMG submission 77016) | Aqueous microbial communities from the Delaware River and Bay under freshwater to marine salinity gradient to study organic matter... | ecosystem: Environmental > Aquatic > Marine > Coastal... | reverse complement strand
GGGTACAACCCTGTGCGTTAGTATTTCGAACGAGCGGTGGGGCGTGACTTTCGAGCATGACCTTGACTCGTTGACTGGGACCCCGCTATCGACTTGGGGCCAGGGTATTACAGCGTTCAACTACCGCAGAGCTTCTGAGACAGACTGGGACGGTTTTGAGTCGCGTTACTATGTTGGGGACGAGCGCGCCATTCTTGGGACGGGCGCTGCTGCTCATCCGGTGCCCAACGCGCCCAGCAGCGACGACTTGATGTTCAGCAGTTTTGGGCGCGCGCTGTGGGACGGAGACACTCAACAAGAGCTAACTGTAACATCAGCGCCTACCGCTGGAGACTCCATCGTTATTACGGGGCCGCGCGAATCTGACGGCACGATCTGCACCCTGACTATTGCTTTTGCTGCGGGGACAGTCGGGGGCTCGTTCCCCGCGCGCGTGACGGCAACGGCTACATCTTGCACGGTCACCGTGTCGTTGGGCAGCGTTAGCGGAGTCACTTCAGTAGGCCAATGGGCCGCTTTGATCGACGGCGCCTACACTATGGCCGTGTGGTACATCAAAGATGGCACCTACGGCAACGCCAGTAATCCGCTATACAGCGATTGCGCGCCAAATGTGGTCGTTGCGCGCGTGCCGCCTTTCTGGCCTGGAAACAATAGTACCGGCGAACTGACCATCTCTCACCCCGATGTGCGGACAACGCTGACTGCGACTAGCTATGTGCAGGTCAATGGCACCTGGACTTCGCGAACCGACGGCGTGCAAACCCAGTTTACTAATGCGACCTCGACTCCCAACTTGCGCTTGCACGCTAGGCCTGGGGTCGCCGCGCCAAGCGAAGCGTGGGGTTACGATCTAGGCGGAGTCGATGCGGCGGACTTGCGCGAGCAAACCACTTCAGTCGACGCAACGGGCAACACCTACTTTGCGACTGGTCTCAACGCATACAACTTTGGTTCAGCCAAAGCGTTGCTCGTAGTCCCCTACGGTTACGCAACAACAGCAACGGCATATACTTTTGACGATGCTGCAGTTAGTAGCGACCGTAGCCAGAACATTCTGCCGTCGCGGTTTGGGACGGACTTCGAGCAAGGCATTGGCCTGACCAATGAGGTCATGGGGGCGCAGGCTGTATATCGCCTCGTAGACTACAGCACCGGATTCAACAGCGTGGGCCGCGAAGTGTTTGTTGTGGCTGTTGCCGGCAATACGCTCAAAGAGCACACGGCGTCAGGCTATGTGGCTCCGACCAACAACGCGGTGTTTGATGTCAACGGATACATTGACTCAGCGGTTGGCTTTGAGCGAGCGTACTACACAGACGGCCTCAAGTATTACACCTACAATCCCAGGACTGGCGCCAATGGAGCTGTAGCGGAGCTTATAGCTTCAGCTAGCTCCATTCCAAAGTTCTGCCAGTTGATCAGCTATTGGCGCGATCGGCTAGTCATTGCTCGCGAGGCCGCGTATCCGGGTCGTTGGCACATGAGCAAGGTGGGCGATCCCACCGACTGGGAGTTTTTGCCGGACATCCCTACAGTCTTGGACGCCGTGTCCTCCCAGACAAGTCAGGCAGGACAGGTCCCCGATGCCATCAACGCTGTCATTCCGTGGACGGATGACCTGCTGTTGTTTGGTGGCGACTCGACGCTGTGGGCTCTGGCTGGCGACCCCCTTGCCGCCAACAGTTTCTTCGATCTGATTAGCGATCAGACCGGCGTGGCGTTTGGGCGCGCGTGGTGCAAAGACCCCGAAGGCAACTTGTGGTTCTTTGGCAGCGACGGCGGGCTGTACTTTATGCAGCCGCAAAGTCGCCCCGTGCGAGTCAGTTTGAACCGCGTAGAGTATCAACTCCGCAGCATCGACTTTAGCAATTACCTTGTGGAGCTTGCTTGGAACCCTGTTGACGAGGGCGTTCATATCATGCAAGTGCCGAAAGGCTCGGGAGGCACTATTGTCGACCATTGGTTCTACGAAGTGCCTACCCAGTCGTGGCACAAGGATCGCTTTGGCATTGCCTCTACCGACCTGATCCAGCCAACGACTGTTACGCGATGCAATGGCGACTTGCCGAACGATCGCGTGCTACTTGTTGGCGGAGAGGATGGGCGCATCCGATGCTTGCCGGCAAGCGTGAACGAAGTCAGCCGCAGCGACGAGAAAACCAACACCGCAGCGGTCGGCATTGACAGCTACATGACGATTGGCCCGCTCGTAAACACGCCATATCAAGGCAGCACACAGGTGACGGAGTTTGGCGCCGTCTTGTCCCCGACAGGCAACGGGTGCAACTACGAGTTCTTCTCTACCGACGAGCCCGAAAACCTTGGCGAGGCCGTTGCGCGCGGCACGCTGCAGGCTGGCCGCAATGACCGTCGACTTGTGCGGGTCAGCGGCGACCACTTGTTCATGCGCATACGCAACGCTTCTCCTGATCAGACCTGGGCCTGGGAGGGCGGCTATGCCAAGCAGGACTACGCTGGAGATTTGCGCCGATGAGTCAGTTTTCGTTTCGGCAACGGCAACAGCAACTGCTGGCGCGCCCCCCGCAAGGCACGCAGCACATCCGCGCTGGTACGGCACGGGAGCGCCGCGCCTCGGGGCGAGGCATGCGTACTGCGGATGTCTACGACCGCGAGCAACTAGACCGCAATCGCGACGGCAACATCTATATCCGGCACATTGGCAGCCAGCAGACCGCGATGGAGTTGCCGGTGCCCGGGTCTGCCGTTACCGGCAAGCCCCCGACAGCTGTAGAGGATAACGGCAGCCATGGCTACAGCATGGCCGCAACGGAAGCGGTTAGCTGGACTGTGCGGCGTTCAACTGCCATGAATGACAGCAGCAACCTGCAGCTGTCCCTTCTCTTGTGGCCGGTAGGCGGCGACCTGAACAGCAGCACTTTTACGATCGACATTTGGTGGCGCCAAAGCGGTCAAACGCAGAGCGCAACACCAGACCAGAGCACGACGATCAAGTCGCCGCTCATTACGCAGGGCGTAGCTGGTACTGAAACCATTCAGATCGTCGCGCCCGATCTGTCCTACACGCACCTAACGGTGCGCGTAACATGCGACGCGGTTTCCGCGCCTGCGGCTGGCGAACCCGGGTTGTTCGCGGCTGAGCTTACCTACACGGATCACAACATACATCGGCACAGGAGTTAGGCATGGGTTGGGGTGACATCATCGGAGGCGTTGCTGGCAGCATTTTTGGCGGCAAAGACGATAGCCGCGAACGGCAACGCAATCAGGCGTACAATGCGGCGCAGCAAAAGGCTGCTCTCAAGTTCCAGGAGGATATGCGCGCCGCGCAGCTCGGGGAGCTGACTGGCGGCGAACAAAGCCTTGCGGCGCTAGGGCAGCGGCTCATGACGCAGAACATGGCGATGGCGACGCAGAACGCAATGAACCAGGGCATGCAAGGCAGCATCGCGCTGCGCGGGCAGCGAGCCGCTATGGCGGACGCCAACTATGCTATGCAGCAGATGGGCTACCAGTACGCGCAGGCGCGGGCCAATGTGTACGCCAACCAGGAGTACCCGATGATTCTGCGAGAAATGCCGCAGGGCAACCGCGGCACTAGTTACGGCAAGCTTGGCGCTATGATCGGCGGCGGCTTCTTTAGCGGAGACGAAGACTGATGGCCCGCCTGTTTGTTGCGCATGTTGAGGGGGGCAAGCAGGACCCCATGGCCGGGGTCGCGGACGCTATTGAGGAGCGTCGCCGCAGGCAATTCGAAGAGCAAGCAGCGCGAGATCAGCTGGCGCTACAGAACACAGCCCTCGATCTGGAGCGCCAGGGGCTCCGACTTCAGCGCTATGGGATTGCGCAGCAGGGAGTGCGCCTAGGCATGGAGCTGGACACGCGCGAGAAAATCGCGCGCATGGGCGAAGAGGGCGCAACCGGACGGCAACAATCCGCGCAAGAATTCCAAGCCGAGCTAACCGAGAAAGGGCAAACCTTCGAGGCTGAGCAAAGGTCGCTTGACCGCACCGCCCAGAAAGAGGAAAGCCAAGCGACGCGCGACTTCCAGGCCGAGCAAGCCCAGCTTCAACGCGACGCAACCTCGGCTGAGAAAGCCGCTGACCGCCTTGCGGCGTCCGACGCGCTAGACAAAAACCTGCAAGCGCAAATGGTCCAGCTCGACAAACAGATCGAGGCTGCCAAAGCGGAGGGCGACTCTCAGCGCGAAGCCCAGCTCAACCTGCAAAAAAACCAGCTCGAAGCGACCGCCCAAGAAAACGACAAGAACCGCAAGGCGTCGTTCAAGGCAGCGCGGCAGGAGCGCAAGGCGGAGATGGCTCGACTGCAAAAGCAGATCGACTCTGCCGAGAAGATTGCCACAGACCGCATCAAGACTGAACTGGAAGCTCTCGACAAAGAGATCCAGTCGCGATACACGATGCAGGCTGCCGAGCTACGGGCGGCTAAGGAGGCTCGCGACGATGAGCGGGTCGCGAGGGCAACCGCGCAGATGCGCGAGATTGAAGCCGAGAAGGCCGCGCAAGAGCGGGCGATCAAGGCAAACAAGGAGCAATACCAAAGCGAGGCAGCTAGCGCCGCCAGTCGTCAGCTGCGTGCGCTGGAAGCTGAAGCGAAAGAATCCGACAAGCAGCGCCGGTTTGCCGGCAAGCAAGCACGGCTGGGTCGAGAGTTCGAAAGCGGCGAAAGCAGCAAGGAGCGTTTGTTCCGAGGCGGGCAAGCGAAGGAAGACCGGGATCAGCAGCTTGCAATTGTCGATGCACAAATTGCGGCAGCGCGCGAAGAAGGAGACAAAGACCGCGAAAGTAGGCTGGTCTTGCAAAGGCAGCAGTTGGAAGCTGCCAGAGAGGAGGGTGCTGCGGATCGCGCATCGCGCGAAGGCATGCAGCAGAGCGCCCTGGCTGCTGAAAAGGAGAACCTGCTAGAAAGGCTGGCCTCAGCTGAAAGAGAAGGCAACGCTAATCGCGCAGCGCAGCTTGAGTCTGACATTCGGCGTATCGACGCGCAGATGCAGGTTGCGGAGATGCAGTACGGCATGCCGGGCGGCATGGCGCAGCAGACGGTCGACACCCTGAATGCTCAGGTTGAGAGCCTCGACCGCATCTTTGATAGCCTGCCCGAGGGTCAACGCCCGCCAGCTGCGGCTAGGCAACGGGGCAAAGAGGCGCTTGCGGAAGCAACCCAGAGCATCCTCAGCGCTCGAACGAAAGAAGAGTACAACGCAGCAGTATCGAACGCTGGGCAGCTGTACCGCAGCTACCAAGAGGAGATGCAGGCGGCTGGCCAAGCGGTCTTCACGGGTCGACAAAACGACCGCTACAACGAGCTGATGGAGTGGGCTGGCAGCGATCTGGGCCGCGAGCATGGCATCACAGAAGCTCGACTGGCTGAGGTTGTGACTGGCGACCCGTCTAAACGCGCCGAGGACATCTCTAACCTCGTGGCAATGAAGCGTGGCGCGCAGGCCTATCGGCGCGCTGAGCTGGCACTTGACCAGCTGGAAGAAGGCGGCAATACGCGCATTGAGGGACTCAAAGAGGTCATGGGGGGGATAGCGCCAGACGGCACCTACGACTCCAGCAAGTTGAATCCTGTCCAAAAGCTTGCCGCTGAAGCGTTTGCGGGCATGAACGATGTGGGCCTGTCTATGACAGAGCGCGCGCAGGCAGCGCAGACCCTGATGCGCTATGCCAACATGACCGAAGACGACGAAAAGTTCGTCAGCATGACTTTGGAGAGTGAGCGTCAAGAGCGCTCTGCAATGGATCTAGAGCGGAATGCCAACTGGGTACGCTCGGCATTGGCTGGCCCTGACGCCGAGTTCCGCGAGCAAGACATTATGGAGCCGGACTTCCAGGATCGCCTAGCTGCGCTAGCGGCGGGATCCGCGGGGCCCAACAAGCGGGGCATCGCTAAGGCAGCAAGCATTGCTCTCGGCATTATTACGCAGCAGGACTTCGCCACGCTGGGCGCTGGCGGCTACCGACAGCTGTGGGCAGAGATTGGCACTCAGCTAGACCCACGAGTTTTGCAGCAGCTGGGTCGCGAGCTGCAAGCCGTCGACTTCTCGATGCCTAGCTCCGCAGCTCCGAGCGGCCCGGTGGGCCAGAAGCTCCAGCGCATGAAAGACAACCTGACTGGTACGCAGCAATGACCGATCAAAGCATGCCGACTGGGCAAGACTGGAACTACCAGCAGCGGTTCCAAGAGCTGCAAGGCCAAGCGCGACAAGCGCGGGCTCGTGCAGCCGAGTCGAAGTCATTCGACTACAACATGGACTTCAACACTTGGTTCGCCACCAAGTGGGAGACGCGGGACCAGTCGACCAAAGGCTTCTGGGAGCAGATGGTCACGGACGCCCAGGGCTTCTACAAGTTCGGCCTTCAGGCCCCCCTTGGCACTTTTGACCTGCCGCTGCTGCGCGACATGGACGATGCCATTGACCTTGCTGGCATCACGATGGCGTCCAAGCGGATCGAGGCTGGACGAGGATCGCGCGAGGACTGGGAGAAAGTCTTTACCTACGCTGAGTGGACTGAACGGCAGAGCAACATGTTCGGCGTGGCGGGCGCCGTTGTTAGCGAGTTGCCTGCCTATATTGGCGAAGCAGCTCTAATCCTGGGCAGCGGCGGCACATCGGCAATTGCCCAGGCTGGCTGGAGGGGCGCTATTCAGGCAGGACGCCTTGGCCTCAAGACATTTGTGTCCAAGGCCGTCAACGGGCTAGTCAAAGCCACGGTCAAGGGCGCAACGAAGACTGGGGTAAGCAAGGCGCTTACCTATGGCGGCAACGCTGTTGCCCGCACCGGACGCCTTGGCGCGTTGGCCGTCCAGGGTGGCAAGCTTACGGCAGCGGCAGCGCCGCGAGCGTTGACCTACGCGGGCCAGATGGCTCTCGGTCGCGAGGTCATTTCTGGAGCCACCATGACGCCGCTTTCGTTTCTCAGCGAAGATGTGCGCGGTGCTGCGGCAGAGGGCGCGTACTTCGGCGCTAGCCGCGTTGGTCGAGTCGTCAGCAGCATGCTGCTGGATGCAGCGTTTGACATGGAGATAGATGGCAACGATGCCATGCAGATCTCCTATGACGAAGATGTTGACTTCACGCAGTTCATCCCTCGCGCTCTGTTCCAAACTCTAGTTGAGGACATCAGCGAGGGCAGCGGCCTTGCCATTCGGGAGGCGGCGGCTGGCCTCAACATTGCGCTGCGCACCAGCTTTATGATGCGTGCTGCTGAGAAGCTAGGCGGCAAAAGTCGGGGCGCTAAGAAGCTCCTGAATGTAATGGAGAAGGCGGGCCTTGGCGGCACGCTAGAGGAGCTGGGTGAGGAACAGCTTGCTAACTTCCTGACCGGAGCTGGCGCGCTCGTCACCGATAGCGAAGCGCTCGAAGAGGAGTTCAAGGCCTACTACGACCCGACGAACCTGGGCGGCATGGCGCTCGGCATCCTTGTGGGTGGCGGCGGCATGCGAGCAGGCGCCATCACCGCTGCCAAGGTTTACGAAGGGTACAAGGGCGATACGGGTAGGCGCGCTTTCGCTGATGCGTACAGGGCAGCTCGCCAAGCCTTGGATCGCGGCGCGATGCGCGAGGCTGCCGCCATTATGCGCGATGCGGTCAATGAGGCCAATGTCCGCCAGCCCCCGCAAAACGAGCCCGGCGAACAAGGCCTGATGTGGTCGCTTGGGCCTAACGCTGACAAGGCCCTCAAGAACGGCGCGCGCACTCAAGCTATCTACACCGTTGCCGAAGAGCAGGGCTTTGACTACGGCAGCGCTTCGCAATCAGCGCAGCTGGATTTCGAGGCCAACAACGCCGATGCTATTGAAGACCGGGCAGAGGTTGAGCGCAATCGCTTGCTGCGCCTCGATGAGGACAAGCAGCGCGCGGAACTTGATCGCTACATCGAGCTGGGCTTTGTTGCAGAGCCATCCCCTGACACCGAACAAGCACAGCCGAGCCAGCGCGCGCAACAAGCGGAGCAGCCTGCGACTACGGCCATCAACGATGCCGCTGCGGTTCAGCCGGTCGACGAGGGTGAAGACGCCCTAGACCTGCCGCTGTACGACCTTGATCCTGAGGAGTCGCGCACGATTGGGACGGTGCAGGTGGGGAGGGGCGAGCCAGCGCCGCTGGCAGTTGAGCAAGCCCTAACGGAGGAAGCGTGGGCCGAAACCTCTGCTGAGTACGGGGCCGCAGATCGCATGCGGCAAGCCGACGAGGTGCTGCGCCGCGCGACTGACAACGCAGATGCACAAGTCTTGAAGCCGGAGGAGCTAGACGCTGACCAGCAGCTGATGGCAAACCTAGCCTTCCGGGCTAACAAGACTATCCACTTCGTGCGTGGCCTAGGCGCCCCGGCAGTTACCGACACGCGCTCGGGACAGATCCTGATTGACGCTGAGCTGGCCGCCCAAGAGCAGGTCATCATGGCTGAGGACGGGACAGTCACGACGCGCCAGATTTCGGGCATCGAGGCCGTTGAGGCAAACCTGTTGCACGAAGGCGGCCACCGCGTACTCGACACCGACTCGGAGATTCGCCCGCTGCAAGTCTCGCAGCTTGTCCGCGTCTTCAACGAGTTCATGCCGGGAGCCCACGAGGCAAACACGGAGGCGTACCTACGCCGCTGGCTGGCAAGCGGACGCAGCCGCGAGAGCCTGAGCGACGAGCAACTCCTCGAAGAAGGTGCCGCCGCCACCTTTGGCTCTTTGTTCCAGTACCTCGGCGCTATGGCGCGCACTAACAATGTGCGCATCTTCGAGAAGCTGCTTAGCACAGAGGACAATCGGACCACCTTTGCGAAGATCATCGACGGCCTGCGCAACGCTGCGTCCATGCTGCCCGGCATTAGCGGGCCGAAGATGGCTAGCGTCGACAGCATTCGCGGCCTGATCCGTGACTCGCAAAACCTGAGCGACGCAGATGTCGGAGCGCAAGCCGGTATCGCCCAGGCGCTCATGGAATCGTTCATGGGCGCAGGCATGACCGTGGACGCTGCGGAAGGCTCGCTCATTGGGTGGCGCAACCAACGCGAGCGCCGCAGGGAGCAAGGCCGCCAGCGCACCCGAGTGCGTCAGCTGGAGCGAGAGCTTGCGGCAGCCGAAGGCGAAGAGGCCGCAGCAGATGCAGCGTTCCAGTCCGAGATGGAACGCGTCTACGCTGAAGAGGGCGAGCGCATTGACGCAGAGCGCGCCGCTGAAAGCGAGAAGCGAGCAGCCGCTGACGCACGAACTCAAGCTCAGCTTGAGCGCTTGGAAGCTGAGCTAGAGCAGCGCAAGGCAAGGCGTGCTGCGGCTAAAGCAGAGCCCGCCGCAGAGGCCAAGCCGCGATCCGAGCGGGCAGCAGAGCGCAGCAAGAAGAAGGCGGCAACCAAGAAGGCCGCGTCTAAGAAGGCGGCGACCAAGAAGCCTGCCACCAAGAAGAAGGCAGCCAGCCGCAAGCCTACGCCAAGCGCCCTGGACTCGCGCGAGAAGGAAGATCGCAGTCGCCGCAACAAGGCAACGAACGCGCTGAGTCGGGCGCAACAGGAGATTGCGCGCCTCGAAGCAAAGGAAAAGCTTAGCCCGAAGCAGAAAGCCGAGCTGCGGCAGCGCAAGAAAGAGGTCGAGGCCGCTAACGCCGTGCTGGCTATGCTCGACGAGCGCGACGCTGCGAGGGCCGAAGGCCGTAGCCAGCCCGCCGGAAGCCAGATTGACTCGGATGCTAAGCAGGCGCTCAGGGGCCGCAAGCTCAAGCTGACCACGCGCCGCAAAAAGCTGCGGGCCAAAGAGAGTCGCACGGACAAGGACCGTGCGGAGCTGGCCAAGATCAACGAGGAACTGAAGTCGATCAACCAGCAGCTGAGCCAGGGGGCTGAGGTGCAGGAGGTCGAGCCCGTTGAGCAAGAGGCCGCCAAGCCCAAGCGCAGCCCCGACCTTCAGGCCGTCGAGGACCAGCTGAAGCAGGTCGAAGCAGACCTGTCGCGCAGGCGAGCAGAGCGCAAAGCGAAACGCGGGCAACAGAAAGCGCAGCGCACAGAGCGGCGTGGTCGCCGTCTTGTGAAGCTGTCGAATGAGATTGCCCAGCTCAAGGCCCAGCAGGATGAGCTGCGCGAACAGCGGCGCGAACTTATCCAGCAGGCCCGAGAGGAAGCTGACGCTAAGCCTCGCAAGCAAAGGAAGGCGCGCAAGAAGAAGCCCGTCATTGTCGAAGAGGAGGTTGCCGAGGAGCAGCTTGACGACGAAGAGGTCGCGCCCGAAGAGGAAGCCGAGGCATTCGTGCCGGACGGCGAGCTGACGCGCGAAAGCCTTGATGCCCTGCCATGGAAGGAGGTGCAGGAACTGGCCAAACAGCAGGGCCTGTCGACCGGCGTTGGTCAAAACCGAGAGGCATTGACGGACCAGCTGCTGGGCGAGGCAGAGCCGGTCATGCGCGGCGAGAAGGCTGGCAAGCTTGGTCGTAAGAAGAAAGCAGCCAAGAAGACCCGAGCGCGCAAGCGGGTCACGGTCGAGGAGGAAGAGGACGACGGAACCCGAGAGCTAGCGCAACCCGAGCAGGTCACGC
>Ga0070746_10002716_pt1 | contig 10529 bp, 17 predicted proteins | sample VirMetDEL_Mar_21_FD_77016 | JGI IMG/M metagenome (GOLD analysis project Ga0070746, IMG submission 77016) | Aqueous microbial communities from the Delaware River and Bay under freshwater to marine salinity gradient to study organic matter... | ecosystem: Environmental > Aquatic > Marine >... | reverse complement strand
TTATGTCAACTATGCCACCTACGCTATGACGCAAAAGAAAAGTCAAGAAGAAAGAAACAGGCTTGAGAGAATAGCCACCTATGGGGACGACAAGGCCGCGGCAGAAGCTATGGTCGAGCTAAAGAAAATCAACAACACTTATCATTGGTGTCCCGAGTTCGACTACCTAGTTGTCTGCAATGAGCATCCGGAGTGGGAGTTTTGCGAATACGGCCGGACAGCATTAGAGCGAGCCAAAGAATACAGGGCCCTATACTTCTTAAGTCTACTGAGAGAAACATTCGGAGGCTATCCGGATATGTCGGGTGGATGTCTGAAAGTCGCAATGTTGTTGCAAGTCTATATGCAAGAAGGGCAAACTTACTATGATGGCGACCACGTTGTAACGAGAATCGACCAACAGCTATACGACATCAATGGCATTGTTCCGGGCGTGGGATTCGTTGATAAAAACTGCAAGTTTATTGCGGAGGCCAATTACGGGGAAGACCACCTTGCTCTGAGCTTTTACAATACCTTTGAGAATAAACGCCTCATAAACTTTGGAGACCCCGAAAACGACCCCGGACTATTATTCTAAAAAAAGGATTTGTGATTGCTGGTTGTTTGTTGGAGAGTGTTATTGTGAGGAAGAGCCTAAGCAGGATAATCAATTATCGTTAGACCTTTAGAATATTTTCCCTACCTTTAAGCTGATATTGTTTCAATTCTCATAATTGAAATTAATTTGGTTGGTTGTTTTAATTCCCGGCTTTTCGGTTAGAGTCGGGAATTTTTTTATAGTTTTGAACCATCAAGTAAAGGTTAATTCATTTTACGAAGATTTGGGGAAGCCCGGAGGTTTATTCTTCCGGGCTTATTTTTTGTGAGGGAAGTGGCGTGTAAAGCTTAATTGCATACACAGGATTTAGGATGAGGTAGTGTTTGAATGGCGTCTCAATCAAAAGCTCTAAGTCAATCAGCTTTCGTCGCGTCTTATAGAATGCTCTACGTGAACATATATCTTCGAAATCCTCGTACCGGAAATACAATCCTCCTGACTCGGCCGCGTTATGTCCGGGCTTAATCTTAGTCAGCACCATCTCCCATACCTTATAGTCGTTTGCAGTAAACTCCTGTTGCTTTATATCAGTCAGCATATTGGCGTGCTTAAAGTATCCTCTTAGTGAGCGATAGTATGCAATGGCATAGCCGTTAATCTTGGCCTGACGTATTTGGTCTTTAAAGAACGACTCGACGTAATGCACAAGTAGCTCCTGCTCTTTCTTCTTATTCCTCATTGAGAATGTCGTTGATTGAATCCATATTCTTCTGTTCTTGCTCCATCTCACTAAGAATGTCGTCCTTATCAAGGATGTGCTCTTGTCCGGAGTTGAGGTCGGCCCCAAGCTCTAGCATAGACTCTATGGCCCAATCTCCCTTAGTGATAAGCATAGCGTCGATGTTGTCTTCAGGAGTGTTTGTGGTGCTCCCTATAACAAGAAGCCCTTCCTGTATGTTGTGCTTGTGGCAAAACTGAACAAACTCAGCGTAGACCTCTGTGGCCGCTTCTTTATTCTTTCTCCAATAGTTAGGGGTGTTCGGGTCAAATTCCATTTAGCATTAAATTAAGGTGGGTAAAATTAAATGAGGTGCGTGGGTTATCATAAAATCTTCTTCAGCACTTTCATTGCAACAAACAATACTCCCCACACAAATAGCGTGGTAGATATTCTTAGCAGCGTAATCCTTGAGAAGTCTTCTGCAATAAACCTACGGAATACTTCTCCAAACACGCCCGCTATAACAATAGACAATAGGAATCGGGCAATCCAACTCCACATCCCCGCTTCCTCCTTAAGCTCCTTCTTCTCACGAAACTCTTTGCATCGATAGTCAGGATATTCAGCCGGCTCTTTGGCTTTAACCAAATACCTATTCTTTACGCCGCCCTGTGTCACATAGGTCTCTTTAGGGATTGGCGCAAAGCAAGTACGGCAATGGTCAACCAAATCAAAATGACAAGGGGAGTGACACTCACACTTGCTGTCGTAATAAAAGTACGTGCGGGCAAGCCCCTTCTCTTTAGCTCCACATACTTCGCAATTCCCTATGGCTGGAATATCGCGCGTGCTCACTTCATTAAGCACAAGCTCTCTACCTGCGCTTAGGTTGTCAACAGCTTCTAGCGCATCTTCCTTAGCTAGGTATGTGCAATCCTCAGCAACAACATACACCCGAGACCCATTGATGCGGTTATAGAATATCGGGATGCCGGGCGGAATCATAGTCTCCACAACCCACTCGTCTTCAATCTTTCTTGCTCTCATCTATGCTTAATTAGTGTGTTTAATTAGTCTGTCAATCGTAGCAATCACTCCCATAATAAACAGGACGGCCATAGTCCAAAAATACCAATAGTGTCTCGGGCCCCATATCCAACCGCTATCTATACCCGTAATGAAAACACACCTATCCACACAAGGGACATCTCCAAATACCGGCCGGAGCCATTCCGTAACATAGGTCATACAAAGCCCAATAGAGCCAAGCAGAATAACCCTAGCGCACATCTCTAAATAAAATCTATTCATAATTCAAAAGTTAATTCTTAAAACCGAAGAAACACAAAGACTCAGGGGTAAGACTCTAGCCTGCGCAACCAAAGCACATCGTCAATCCGTAGACCTCAAATGCGCGTTTGGTCATTTCGTGCACAAGCGTTCACTTCTTCTATTGTAAAGGTATGCAAAATCGTGCACATAGAATGCACAAAACAGCATAAAATGTGCAGATTCGTGCACCTGAGATGCACAAAAAAAAGAGGTTAATTAACTGACAACCAATTAGTTAAATGCAAAATAAGGCAAATCTACATATAGTAATATATAGAATGTGTGCCCAAGTGGTACATCAAATAGACAATATTCACAATGTTTGTAGGGGGTATCCCACGATAGGAAGACCGGTTTTGGATTGGGAATACAATTAGTTATAGGGGCTTAGGTGGCGGATTTTTTGTGTGCGGACGCGTGGGACGTTTTGGGGCGGTTTGGTAGTGGGGTGCCAAGAAAGGGTTTGCGTAGCAAAAGGGCTGGCTTTTTCTATCGGGTATGCTAGGGGTAGGGCAAACTATTTTCCAACTATCTATGATAGTGGGAACTTGGTCAGTTTAGTGTACAGGATATGGTACAACTTGCAACAAAGGGCATAGATAGAATCTATGAGGTACACTAAGTCGAATGGAAATGAATCAAAGGGTAAGCTTTGCTTAACATTGGTACACTAAATCGATGGAAAGCCTAGTGTTTATAGGGGTTAAGACCCCTATACTTATGCCATTGATTTGCCAAAATTAGCTGATAGATTTGGTTGATAGTATTTTCAGTCCTTAATAACTTTACGTTATTATTTTTTTCTTCTATTGTTTTACATTGGTACAATGTAGTTTCTTGATGGTCTTGCCTTGTGTATGATAGGCGGATGTGATACTCTGTGTGATAAACGATAAACTATGTTTATAGTTTGGTGTGGTATTGTGTGCTTAGGTGTACGTGGTCTGGTTTTTTCACTACTAAAGTAGTGTTGTTTTTGGCGTTTAATTTTGGTTTCCCTTATATGTGCTTTAATGTTTTTTTCCCCTTGTAAAGGGGACTTGGGCTATTATTTTTTATAAGGAAAATTATTTTTGGAGGGAATTATTTTTTGCCCTTATCTTTGCGGAGCGAATCACAAAAACCAATCCGATATGCAGTTAATCACACATTACCCCAATCGTTCAAAGCGCAGTAAGAAGCGCACTATGAAGACCGAAGTTACCCCTCGTTATAGAGGTAAATCCTCTGGATTTAATGGTGCTCGTCTGTCTCGCTTTGCACACAAGGCTCAGAATGCTCACTCTTCTATGAAGAGCCAAGCTTTTCTATTCACTCAAAATGCACGATTAGCTTAAGCTAATTCCTGCGTAATTTTTAATCCCTTTAAAACTTCGTTTTATGAAAACTGTTATGCCTTTCGACCCCTCAACTATGTTGAACAAACTAAATTCTCTTCCTTTCGGTTCTACCGAAAAATATGAGCTAGAGCAAGAGCTTCGTAACCTATATGGAGAAGATTTCATCTTCTTTCTAAATCTCGAAGCAGGAAACGTTGCTTCCCAAAGGAAGCAGGAAGTTGAATCTTTTATTGACGAGGTCAATAATCACACACAAAAGGTGTCTGAATTGATGCAATCAATTGATACCTCACTCGAAGAGTGGAAACGTAAAATCAAGCACAATCCTGAGTTTAATACTCAGGTTGAAGAAACTTTGCTTGCGGAGTTCAACCAAGCTTTGCTTGAGAGACAAGACGAAATCACAAACATTGTCCGTAAGAACGGAGTTCTTCCGGTCAATATCAACGGAAAGATGATTGCTTAATCTGACCTGCGAAACCTTGTTGTTTGCAACAAGGTCGTGTATCAGAGCCGAAGATGCACCTGACGAGATGGCTCAACTTAAACTACGTTTAACCACTAATTCTTCGAATTATGAAGCTTGAATACGATTATGATGCCGTAAACATCTTTGATGTTTTTGTCCAACCACAGAACTTACAGCCTCTTAAGGAGGCTATGAAGACTGAATGTCCCGTAGCTGTACTAAACGAATTACTTCGTTTAGACCGAGAAAAGCAATTGCCAAGTCTATCTGATTCATCAGATAGCTATATGAAGATAGTTTCCGAAGCCGCAACAACTGATGTTGTTGGTAAGTTCCAATTGACTTTTAGTCCTGACGACAATGCTGAGGATGCGATAACAAAGTATTTGTTATTCAGCGTATCAGACAAGACTTGGTACACCATTCAGCTCTACATCGACATTAAGACTCCGTCTTACAACGAATTCTACCTATCGTCCTAGCAAAGCTAGAATCGAAACCTTGTTGCAGAACAACAAGGTCGTATGCCGGGGTCGAAGGTATGCCTGACGAGACGACCCAAAACAAAGTCAAACTTAAAACTACGTTTTATGAAAACAATTGTGAATTTGTTGCTTGCAACAATGGTGGCTTTAGCAGTTTATGCCATTGGCTATGCCAAAGGATACGATGATTGCCACAACTCTGTCAAAGACAGAGCAAATCAAGTATGGAACGACCCTAATAGCTTCCTTGAAGCTACTGATGGAGTAGTATGCGAAGTCGATTACATCGTCTTCGGAGAATGTCAACTTTAATCGAAGATTAACTAACATATACATTATGACACGAAAGCAAGTAAACGGAGTTTACAGAGGAATCACAATCGCTCTCCTTTCAGGAGCCGTACTGATTGTAACAACTAGCAACTACACTCCTAGTGGAGTGTTTAGCCTAAGAGACATTGTCTGCTTAGGGTTTATAACCCTAATGGTGCTTTGCACTTTGTTCGGCGCCGTTATCGTAAGATACTATTGTAAGAACGAAGACTAAATCGAAGATTTATGAGAAAACAAACGTACACCGTATGCTATGCACCGGCCGATGTGCTCGACCGCAAGCTATCGCCTTACTATGCAATAGTAAGTGACCCTAGAACTGACTTCATCAGAGATGAAGAAACAGGAAAAGTATCCGTCTTTGTGCCTCTTAATGAGGCAGAAGAGGAATTCGAGGAAAACAGATACGATTCGGGAGTTATCGTCCTTTTGGACGAAACTAATCAGCGTATCGTAAAAGCAAGGCTTTACGATAGGTATTCAATCGACTGCACCACAGACAACGGCTTCCGTTTACTCCGTAAACGAGAAAGGAAAGTCACGGAATTTTCAATAACCTCAGCTATTGCAACAATTCTATTGTTGGCAGGAATCGGACTTGTTGTACTTGGGCTTGTGTATGGAAGCAAGCCTACTACCGTGTTCGGGATAGGAATTGCATTCCTATCTGTGCTCCTGATAGATGCGCTGTGGTCGATGTATAAAGAATTAACGAAGTTAGAATACGAAGTTCGGCTCTGTTTGGGAGAATGAGGACTAACCCAATAGCACTTAGAACAAAGTGATAAGTGTATTGGGATAGATTACACCGAAAGCCGTCGGAGATTTTCGATGGCTCCACTCGCAAGGCTTGAAAGCGGGTGCTGATGAGCAAGCCAATGTTTAACCCTAAAACTGCGTTTTATGAAACCAATTGTCGTATCCCTGACAACTCGTACCCCGAAGGGGACAAAGAAATCGACTGCCAAAGTGCAGAAGAGCAAAGACGGAGTCTTTGTTAACGACATCCTGATTCCTAACGCTAAAAGCGTAGGAAACCTGACCCTTTCACAAATCTCTTACGTTGTAAACAACGAAGAGAAAGCTAAGGAGCGAGAGCGTAAGCACAGAGCCAAGCTAGAACTTGGTCGAATCGCTAAAAAAGTCGAAGACTTTTCCGGAAGAAGTGAGGCCAAGTCCAAAAGACTTGCAAGAAAAGATTCGTTGAAACAAACCATTGTTACTGAGTAGTAGAAACTACTCACTAACAAACTAAATCCGTTCAAAATGAAACATTTTGTATTCGAAATTACCTCAAGCCCGAGCAATGCAACAGACACGCTAGGTGTTTTTGCAATAGCAAACGACGTTAAAAGCGACATTGTCCTGCATCAAATTCTATTTGATACCCTTGAAGCCCACTTACTTGCTAAAGGCAAGTATGATGAAGTTTGGTTATCTCAAGCCGATAATGATTGGGAAATGGCAAAGGGATTCTTCGATGAAGAATTTAGCAAGTACATCAAGCGCGTTAATATAAGCGTGGTTGAACTTGGCACCAATGAGTTTTACTCATTGCGAATCCACAAACTCGAAGTCTAAAGATTTTGGTAGAGTATCTACTTAACGTAAGTGAAAGTAGATACCTACCTAAAACCCAAATTTGATATGGAAAACGTCCAACTACAACACTACTACAATGTAAAAGGCCTAGCCTTTTTCATTTCTCTGCTCCAAGTGGCAATCTTTCTTGCCCTTGCAATCAATGAGCAAGAGCCAACCTTCGGTTTAGTAGCCGTGCCATTCGCTATCTGCGCTATGTTTTGCGCCAAGCGACAATAATGTTGAATCCGATACTCCCTCTAAGGAGGGAGTGTCAAAACCCTGACTATGAAAGCAAATTTACACTCCGTTCTATCGGAGATAGAAAAAGATAAGGAGCAAGTCCTTTTTGCCTTTGGCAACCACATCGAAGAATTGGAATCCCAAGAAGGAATCTTGGGAGAGTTCGAATTGGAGGCTATCGCCTATGCAATCGGCAAAAGTTCTGTTCCCGGAGCAAAGCCTTTGGCTTTGTTGGTTAAAACATCAACTATGCTTGACCACCCTGACCTTGTGCTAAAGCACAAAGTTACTTGGGAGCATTCGCCACAAGGGACAATCTTTCTTGCAGAAGCAAGGAAGGGAGGGAAATTCTTGGACATCTATCCGTTTGTCGGAGACAAGACCAAGAAAAAACCTAGATTTGTTGTCCCAACAAAACTACCTTGTGGTCTGAAACACTTGCAGTTAGGGGCGCAGGGAAAGGGATTCTCTGCAATTTTCGTAGATGGAATGCTTGTAATTCCATCGTAATCGAAAGCCGTCTTAGGACGGCTCTATCTCAACGGCTTGAAATGAGATACTGACGAGCAAGCCAATAGTTTGAGAATTCCAGAGGAATTCATAACCATTAACCGCTAAACATCGAGACAGATGAAAACGAAGTTTATTTTGTTGCAAGACACACCTCTTGCGCCCGCCGGAACTATCGTTACTACTTGTAGTAACGGAGGAATTTACAGAAACTTTTGTGGATGGCCTCAACTGATTGCATCAGTTAACCCTCAAGAACTAGGTTCTTGGGTTGCCGAACAGCAAACAAAGCAACCGACAATGGAATCCCTTGTGGGTGCATAAAATCAAAGACAAAGTGCTATTAGTGCAAACAATACCTTGTTGAACTAAGTGAAACAAGGTTTGTTGCACAAAAAATAGCACCAACCGAAATCGTTAACCCTAAAAACCGCAGAAAAATGAAAGCAACTGCACGAATCCTCTACGACCATTACATCTACTACCGAGAAAAGAACTCGGGCAATGGCAAGAGAATGCACGGCTTCGTCAAAAAGCACGTAGACGAAGACTTTACAAGTGCTCGTTTGTTGGAATTGTACCAACAAACAAATTGGAATTCCTTCATCAAGGAAGACCTTGAAGGTCACTTCGACCTCTACGAGAAAGCCGAGCAACAAAAAATCCTAGACTTGTGGGTAAAGGCCTTCGGCCCAATGAACGGCACTCCATCAAAACCCGAAACTCCTTCGGAGGAAAAACCAAAGCCAAAACCAAAGCCAAAGCCAAAGCCAAGCGAAGAGGCTAAGCCTCAGACTACCACTCCTGAGCCCACCCCTGCGGCGGCCACTCCCGACGGTGTCGGTGTTGCAGGAATGATGCAGATGTCAATGGGTCAGATGTTGCAAGCTATGGCTCTCGAAGAGATGCCGAAAGTAAAGCAAGCCATCGAAGGGCGTCTTGAAAAGATGATTCAGGACGAAGCCGACAAGCGAGTTCCAACACAAGTGTTGTTGAACGAAATCGTGAAAGGCACCGTAACAGGAAAGCAACACAAGAAGTTCGAAAAACTTCTTCGCAAGTTGAATCGCCACCGCAAGGCGTTTCTTGCAGGGCCAACAGGCTCAGGTAAGACCTATCTTGCAGAGCAAGTATCTAAAGCTATGGGTCTTCCATTTGCAAGTCTTTCGATGTCAGCCGGTATGTCCGAAGGACATTTGACCGGACGAACAACCATCAATGGAGATTATATCTCCACCAAGTTCGTTGACTTCTACGAGAATGGCGGAGTATTCCTTATCGACGAAGTCGATGCAGGGGATGCCAACACCTTGCTTGTTCTTAACAAGGCTTTGTCGAATGCCGTGGGCGGTACCATCGGTATTCCCTATCGGGAAAGTAACCCCGAAGCGGTAATGCATAAGGATTTCTTGCTTGTCTGTGCAGGAAACACTTGGGGAGACGGGGATGATGGCGACTATACGGGTCGAGAGATTCTCGACCGAGCGTTTATGAACCGCTTCTCGACCTCAAAGATTGAGGTAGACTACGACGAAGAGCTTGAAGAAGAGCTGATGAAGGATTGTCCCGAAGTGTTCCGTAGATTCCGAGAGATTCGACGCAATGTTGTCAAAAACAACATCAACCAAGTTGTTGCAACTCGTACTATGGTAGATGCAAGAATGGACTACCTAGATGGCGACGACATCGACACTATAATCGAAGATTATATGTCGGGTTGGTCGAAAGAAGAGAAGGCGAAAGCTATCGCTTAAATCTTAAATCCCCCTGAGCCGAGAATGAGTGGGTTATGTTGTTCGCTCGGTCACGTTACGTCGTGGTAACGCAGGGGGTCTAAAGTACAATGCTTGAATTTATGAAAGCATTGTACGTTAACCCCTAAACCCAAAAACAATGAGAACATTTGAACAAAAAATCGAAGGCCACGAAAAACCTTTTCGTGTTGCAGTTTTTGAATCTGCGCAGTCCATCGTTACTGACGTCAAAGACGACAAATCCAAAGGGTATGCAGGCCTGAAAGAGCGTATGGAACAAGACGACGAGTGGACTTTCGGAAAATGGGGCGGTCAGTCCGTGACTGACATCATCGAAGGACGTTGCCAAATCAATCCGCCCTCGCAAGAAAAATTCAAAGCCGTTCGTGGCGGTAAATCGCTAAAGCGACGAAAGAAATACAACGACTTCGAAGGAGACGTCTCAGTAGAGAAAGTTCTTGGAGGGAGTATAACTCCCTTTATGAAGAAGCACCGAGTAAGCACCAAAGGAAAGACTATCGACGTAGTCGTTAGCCTTTCTGTCCATTGTGGCATTAGGTCAAAAGAGATTTCCGAATATGCCGAGTGCGTAGCAGAACGAGTGTTCAAGCTTGTTGCACAAGGCAGAAACGTAAACGTTTACTACTGCTCGGGAGCAACAAGCCAATACACAAACGGAGACGGAGGGTTTCAGTTTATAAAACTGAAGTCGGGTCGCAACAAGGTTGACCCTCAAAGAATTATGTCCATTGCATATCCTGCAATGTTCAGATACTTTTCCTTTATGGGAGAACACGCTTGCAGTAAAGGCGAGGGTGGAGACGTATCCGGCAATCGAGGAAGACCGCTTAACAACATCGAATCCCTAAAGAAACTTGTTGAATGCGTTAGCCCATATCGTAAAATCCTTTACGATATGGAGGCTTGGCAAAAAAACGACAAGCAACTCAAGAGTGTGAACGAGTGGGATGTTGAAAACATTTAGGCTATGAGTGTATTTAAGACACCGAAAGGTGGTTTTGAAGCGGAGCGCCCCAATGGGGGCTCCCTTCTCGAAATAAAAGAAAAGCTAGGCTCTATTGCTCCGAAGGTAATCAGGCAAGAGGATGGTAGTGAAATTGAGAATCCAATTTTATTCTTCAACAAGCCTGTATATTTTGCAGGGCAAATGCACGATACGCTATTGCACGCTATGAGAGAGTTAGAGTCCATTTACACCG
>Ga0070746_10002711_pt1 | contig 10539 bp, 10 predicted proteins | sample VirMetDEL_Mar_21_FD_77016 | JGI IMG/M metagenome (GOLD analysis project Ga0070746, IMG submission 77016) | Aqueous microbial communities from the Delaware River and Bay under freshwater to marine salinity gradient to study organic matter... | ecosystem: Environmental > Aquatic > Marine >... | reverse complement strand
TGGATTGAGAAACATAATCCAGAGGCAAAGTTATACGAAATGGGATTTGAACTATTCCATTATGTTGACAAAGGTGGATGTTATAAGAGAACAATAAAAAAAGATGTTCCAACTTTTGAGTTGAATGATACTTACAATAGTTCAATGTGGATTGTAGATAATTTCTATCAAAATCCAGATAAAGTAAGAGAATTTGCACTTCAACAAGAATATGATGAAGGTGGTATAGGTAGAGGTTATATTGGTAATCGAACTCATCAACAATTTTTATTCCCAGATCTCAAATTAAAATTTGAACATATCATGGGTAAGAAAATATCGAACTGGGAAACTTATGGAATGAATGGTAGGTTCCAATATAGTTGGTCCGGTAATCCATTGGTTTATCATACAGACCAACAACAATGGGGTGGTATGATCTATCTCACACCAGATGCACCATATGAATGTGGAACTACAATGTATGCATCTAAGACAAATAGAGCTAGAACATACTATGATGATGGTTGGTCAGACCATTGGCAAGGTGAAGGTGATCCACATTTAGATCCGACACCCTGGCAGCCAGTAGACGTGGCTGGAAACGTGTATAATAGGTTAGTCATCTTTGATGCCAGCTGTATCCACGCAGCCTCACAATACTTTGGTACTGTCAAAGACAACTGTCGTCTTTGGCAAATGTTCTTCTTCGACACTTTCTAAAATGGCATTTACAGTTCGGGACCGCATCTACTATAATGGGATGTATGGCATGATAAGTCACGTTGGTGATCACTACATAGTAATGGATGCCTGTACTCATCCTGGTAGAGACTATCCACGAGTTATTATTTTTCCCGAACGGTTTGGTGAAGTAAGACAAATTCGAGATCACAAAAATGATTGAAACATTTCTGTTCATTATCTCAGGTACTACAGTTACAATGAGAGGGTTTAACATTGAACCTGATGTTGTGGTTCCTTCTCACATTGTTCGATACTGCGGTGTATTGAATAATGTTGACCCTTATGATGGACGAATGTCAAATATCACTGAACTTAAACTTTACGATTGTTATTCTGCAACAATGGGTTATTATGATGAACCACTCAACATTAAAAACACTGAAGTATACAGGTTGTTCGATTGAACAGATTAGATGGGGTAATAATGATGACCCCAGAGAAGTATTAGAGGAAGGAAAATCATATCAAATAGAACATATCAGACATCATAAGTGGCATACAAAGTACAAACTTAAAGACATTGATGGTTGGTTTAACTCTGTATGTTTTGAAGAAGAATGAAGTGGTGGAGACTTTGGTCTAAGGCATTAGGTAGAAAGGAAGGTAGAGATGATAAGGAAGCAAATATTATTGCTGTCATACGCACCATTATTCTTGTGTCTTATATGGTTACCAATGTTGCTATTGTGGCCAATGCAGTAAGACATTGGAATGATGTAAATGACTGTCAGCTACTAAATAAGACACAATGATAGAAATGTAGACTGAATATGTCAAGGGCCCGTAATCTATCAGGATTTGTTTCGGCAATATCCCCAGATACTGATCTGAATGTTGGAGTTATTACGGCTACAACGATTAATGCCACCACGATTGTAGGAGATATTAGTGGTGACATCAGTGGTGATAGTAATGTTGGTGGAGCACTAACAGTCACTGGTAATGTAAGTGTTGGTGGTACGATAGGAGTTACCACCACTTATGGAGATGTAGTAGGAAATTTAACGGGTGATGTTACAGGTAATTTAACAGGAGATGTTACAGGTGGAACCATCACTGGCAATGGTTCTGGTCTTACTGGTATTCCAACAACAATCATTGCAGGAAATAATATATCAATCTCTGGTGCAACAGGTAATGTTACCATCACTGGACTGGCTGACACTTCCAATGTTATTGCAAATTCACTATTAGTATCTGGTATTTCAACATTAGGTTCATCTAATGGTATTGGTACTGTCACTATTGGAACAGGTTCTACGGCTTTATATGTTGATGGTAATGCCAGAGTTACAGGTATCCTTACTGTAGGTCGTGATTCAGTCACTATTGATGGATCATCTACAGGTGCAAGTATTCAGTGTGGTGCGGGATTAACCATCGTCGGACACACTGGTGCTGAATCGATTATGATCGGTTCAGGTATCATGTTGGACTCTGTAAGTGGTGTCATTACAGCCACTGAGATCCATATGAATAATGAGGTTCTCACGGGAACCGGTAATACAATGTCTGGCCTGACTGTAACTGGTGTCACTACATTGGGTGTAGTTACAGGAGCAACTTCTATTCAGGCCACTAACTTCTATGGTGATGGTTCTGGATTAACTGGACTGGCAAATACTGATATTATTTCATCTGACTCATTGGTGGTCAGTGGTATTACAACCTTGGGTGTTGTCACGAATACAACATCTGTTAAGGCCACCGATTTCTATGGTAACTTAACAGGAAATGTTGTTGGTGATTTAACTGGTGATGTTACTGGGAATGTAGTAGGTAATGTCACAGGTAATGTTGTAGGTAACTTAACTGGTGATGTCACTGGTACGGCTACAACTGCTACAAACTTATCTGATGCAGCTAATATCACCACTGGTACTATTTCAGATGCAAGATTACCTAACACCATTACATCTGATATTACAGGAAATGTAACAGGTAATGTCGTAGGTAACCTGACTGGTGATGTGACAGGTACAGCAACAACAGCCACTAACCTGGCCAATGCTGCTAACATTACCACTGGTACTATTTCAGATGATAGATTACCTGCCACTATTACATCTAACATCACTGGTAACTTAACAGGTAATGTTAGTGGTGGTACAATCTCAGGTGATTCACTTACTGTTAGTGATGCATCATCATTCAATAGTGTCAACGTAAGTGGATTCAGTACATTCTCACAGTTGGTAAGTGGATCAACCGCATCATTTACAGGTGATTTAACTGTTGGTGGTTCACTTGTAGTTGATGGATCACTGACATATGATGATGTTGCTAATGTGGATTCTGTTGGTGTTATCACTGCACAAGCTGGTATTAGAGTTACTGGTGGCGGTCTAACAGTTGTTGGTGTATCAACACTACAAACTGTAAATGCATCTTCCTTGAGTGGTTCTCTTCCTACTACGGATCTAACTGGTACTATTACTAACGCACAGTTGGCTGGTTCTATTGCTAACGACAAACTGAGTAATAACAGTGTATCTTATGGTGGTATTAGTCTATCATTAGGTGGTTCTGATGCAACACCAGCGTTTGACCTATCTGATGCTACCAACTATCCTACCAGCAGTCTAACTGGTACTATTACTAACGCACAGTTGGCTGGTTCAATCGCTAACTCCAAACTAAGCAACAGCACAATCTCTGGTAAATCACTAGGATCTAATCTAGATACTTTAACCCTTTCAACTTCTGGAACGGGTCTAAGTGGTAGTGCAACTTATAACGGTTCTAGCGCTGCTACATTCACTGTTACATCTAATGCAACTAACGCGAACACTGCTTCATCAATCGTTGCTCGTGATGGTTCTGGTAACTTTAGTGCAGGTACTATTACCGCATCACTGACAGGTAATGTTACTGGTAATCTCACTGGTACTGCAAGTGACCTTGATGTTGCTAATTTAACGGCTGAGACTTCTCCATCTTCTTCTGATTTAATCGCGGTCTTGAGTGGAGGTTCACTAAAGAAATCTACCATAGCACAAGCAGCATTGGTTGGTCCTACTGGCCCAACTGGTGGTGATGGTCCTACGGGCCCAGCAGGCCCTCCTGGTCCTAGTGTCACTGGACCTCCTGGCCCAGCAGGTGATGATGGTGGAACTGGCCCTGCAGGCCCTCCTGGCCCTCCTGGTTCTGATGGTGCTGATGGTGGAACTGGTCCTGCTGGTCCTCCTGGTCCTAGTGTTACTGGTCCTCCTGGCCCTCCTGGCCCTGATGGTCCACAAGGTTTGACTGGTCTGAGCGGTGCTGATGGTCCTCCTGGCCCTCCTGGCCCAGAAGGTGATGCCGGTGGAACTGGCCCTGCTGGCCCTCCTGGTCCTAGTGTTACTGGTCCTCCTGGTCCTCCTGGCCCTGGTGGTGGAACTGGCCCTGCTGGCCCTCCTGGCCCTGCTGGTCCTAGTAACTCAATCACTGTAAGTGCTACTACTGATTCAACATGTTATCCAGTACTCACCAGCAGTAGTGGTGCAGGAACTTATACTCCACTGGTTGGAGATCAGTTTACATTTAACGAAAGTGCTGGTTCTCTTACTGCTACTGGAAACATCACAGCGTACTCAGATATTAAACTTAAAGAAGACATTAAACCAATCAGAGATGCTCTTCAGAAACTGAAGCAGATTCATGGTGTTACTTTCTATAGAAATGATATTGAGGACACTAAGAGACACACTGGTGTAATTGCACAAGATGTTGAAAAGGTTCTTCCAGAAGTCGTTATTGATTCCAAAGGAACTAAGTCTGTTGCTTATGGTAATATGGCTGGATTGTTAATTGAAGCGATAAAAGAGTTGGATGTAAAACTAAATACGATCGAAGATCGTTTAGATCGTTTAGAAGGTAGGGAATAATATGGTATTACCACAGTCTGGAAACCCAATTAGTTTATTGAACCTTCAGTTGGAGTATGATGATACTGCTCCAACTTCTTTGAATGAATTTTATGGTCAGGCACAAGCACCAGCGTCAGGTACTATTGACTTAGCAGATTTTTATGCACCAGCTTCAACTGCTGCTGTAACTAATAACTTACTTTTTGAACTAGATGCTAGAAATAATACTTCTTGGTCTGGTAGTGGAACCACTTGGTATGATACTACATCAAATAACTATGATTTTACATTAGTCAATGGTCCTACTGGTGGTACAGATTCTGTTGTTTTTGATGGTAGTAATGACTATGCGGAAATTGCTGATGGAACCTGGATACCGGACGGAACATCTCCTCAGAGTTTAGAGTTTTATGCAAAAATAAACAGTATTGCAGGACATAATTTGTCTATGTTGATGAGTAAAACCGCTCCAAGTAGTCGTGCTCAGTGGATGGGACTTTATCAGGATGGTAGCACTTACTACTTCAGGGCGGGTGGTCCTGGTGCTGGTGGAAATTTTGAATTGTCATATACTCTTGGTACTAACTCGTCTACAGTTTTTGGATCATATCATCATTATGTTTATACATTTGACGGTAGTGTAGCAAAACTTTACTATGATGGTACTTTAGTAGATACATCTTCCAGTGGTGTTTATTTTGGAACAAACACCGCACCTTTTAGGTTGATGTGCTTTGACCCTAGTAATAGTTCATATTCAGACGAAGTGGATGGGGAAATTAGGGTCTGTAGATTGTATAGTGATGCTTTAAGTGCGTCTGAGGTAACTACTAACCGTGATAATTGTACAGGTGGTGCTACTGCGACTGATAGTGTTTTAACTGTGACGCCTTTATCACATTCGGGAACTACATTCACTGCAACATTTACTTTTAATCAAAATGTTGGTTTATTTGATACTAATGATATAACAGTGACGGGAGGATCCAAAGGTACTTTTACAGCAGTAAGTAAAAAAGTTTATACTCTTGTTATTACTCCATCGGGCAACAGTGATTTAACTATATCTGTTCCTGCAAATGCATCAATTAATGCTGCTAATTTAGATAATAATGCTATTAGTGAAACTATTCCGTATAGTACTTTCACCACTAATAATCTTGTTTGCAAATTAGACGCCACAGATTCGAGTAGTTATGGTGGTAGTGGAAGTACTTGGAGTGATATCTCTGGTTCGGGTACTACTTACAATGCGACTTTATATAATAGTCCTACTTATACAAGTACTATAGGATATTTTTACTTCAATGGATCAAATACATACTCAGAGGTTGATAGACCAGTACAAGATGACTTCAGTTTAGGTGTGTGGTTTAGAACAACTGTAAACAGTGGTAGTGCCGGCCAGTGGTATAATGGCAGAGGTATACTTGATGGTGAAGTTGGTGGATCTACAACCGACTTTGGTATTTCTATGGGTGCTGGTAAGATTATGTTCGGTACTGGTTCTAACGATACAACCCTAATAAGTTCAAGTACCCTAAACGATGGAGACTGGCATTATATTGTTGCTACTAGAACCAAGAGTACTGGTGCAATGCAATTATATGTTGATGGATCTTTAGATGTTTCTAATTCATCAACATCTAATACTTCAAGTTTGACCTCCCCCTCTAAATTACACATGGGTAGGATGCAAACTGGAGGAGATTATTGGCAAGGAGACATATCACAAGTTCATATTTACAGTGATGTCCTCACTTCAACCGAAGTAAGCACAAATTTTACTGATGGAGTTGGAACTTACTATACACCAGTAATAACAGCATCAGGATCTCATAGTGGATCGGCATTTACTTTTACTATAAACTTCAGTACTGAGGTTAATGGTTTCACTGCAAGTGATATAACTGTTACTAATGCATCTAAAGGATCTTTATCTGGATCTGGTAAGACTTATACTATAGCTCTAACACCTACTGGTAATAATGATATAGCATTTTCGATTGGTGCAAATGCTGTTTCTAGTGTTACAGGTTCTGTTGGTAACCCTGCATTCAGCACTACCATTTCATATGTAACTCTTGGAAGGACATCTGGTACTGGAACTTTATTCCAAGGAGCATCATCGACAGGTGCTACGGCTAGTGGATGGACTAATGTTCAGAATGGAAATGTTGACGATGGTAATGTAGAAGTTCCTTTAGGTTTCACCTGGACGATTAATAATACAGGTTATACCAGTGTTTTTGTGGGATCAAATAATTACATTACCTTTGGTTCGGGTAAGAATGACTATGATGAATACAACTTTGCTAGTTGGAGCATTCCAAAAATATTAATGACGCAAACAAGTGATAATAGTTACCAGTATGTAACTTATAAGCAGTTTGGTGGTTATACTAGAATTAGATTTGAAGGAAATGCTTCTACTGGTGGTACTGTTGGTAGTGGTAATATTGTATGGGAATGTACTTTCTTTAGTTCATCTCTTATTAGTAACCAGACTGTAGAAGTTAGATGTGGTTCTAATGGTAGAGGAACTTCTTTCACCATGGGAATAGGTGGGCCTTCGAGTGCTTATGATTCACATAGTTCTTTGGTCAATGACTCCGTTGTTTATGAAGGAAATTCTACTGGAACATCCTTTACTGCCTACACTAGCCAATATATTCAAGGATATAGTGGTTAATCTTTAGGTGCTCGTGGTTCGCTGCGCTGAGGAGATGTCCATTCATCTGTTTGCATTTCAGTATTGAATCCATCTTTATTATATGGACCCCAATGAGTTAAACCTGCTCCTACAATACTATTGATGCATTCTGGATCAGGTCCTCCTCCAGTGTCCCATTTTACAAAGGTTTTAGTATTATCATTATTGTATCTCAGATATGCAGGACCATCTTCTTTGACTTGAGCAAATACAACTTCTGGAACTCTATAAGAAGGTATAATTAAATATCTCATAGCATTCTTTTTTTGGTTTATATATTTATGGAAGATTTCATTCAAATTATTAAAATCCTTGATGACGAACAACTTAATGTTGTAAATGATTATATTGATGGTCTATATTTTGAAAAGAATACAATTTTCGGAGATGGATCAAAAGTAACAACAGATGATAGTGTTAGATCTAGTACTGGTTCATCTATGGTTGAGAATGATCCTGCGACTTTGATAGTACATAACGCAATCAATGATGGATTATTGACCTACAGAGATAAACTTGTAGAGGCTGATATTGTTTGTAATAGTTATCCTATCCCTGGTGGTAATGGTACTTCTTCTCACAGAGAAGGTATTCAAGTTTTAGAGTATACCAAGGAACAGAATTACAAATGGCACTTTGATGAGTGTACTGATCCCAGAAGTAGTTACTATCACAGAAAAGTATCTGTTGTTTTATATTTGTCTAATGATTTTGAAGGAGGTTCTACAGAATTCAAACTCTCTTCTAAATGTAAATTCAAACCACCAGCTGGTTATGCTCTATTTTTTCCATCTAATTGGTGTTTCCCACATTGTTCAACACCAGTATTATCAGGTAAGAAAAGAGTAGCTGTAACTTGGTATTATTGTAAAGATGAATTGGTCAGACACTAGATAAAGTGTCACAAGGTACTTGATTTTTGAATTAGGCTCCTATATACTACTATGGTAATCGTTCAGGAGTCTTTCTAATGTCTGTTGCCTATCTTGCGGCCCAGAAACAACGTTTTAGAATTACGTTGGAATTGGATGTGCAGGGTGATTTCAACCCTCACAATTTAGATTGGGAAAAAGTCCTTGACATTCAAGGAAATGAAAAGGTAGTGGCATATATTGAAGACTTGGACACACCTGATAGGTGGTAGTCAACGGTTAATGCGAGATAAATACATTTGAGATTTGTCTCGCATTATTTCATGGCCTATTACATCAGAAGACCATCAGCTTTAGATCCTTCTAAGTATGTTTATTGGACTGGGGGACATCATTGGTCAGACAATCCAAATCTCAAATCACTTCTCGCCACACTTATTCTTGCACAGGCAAGAATTAACAATCCTGATGGAAGAAATGGCGGTTGGTCAAGAGCACAGATCGTAGAAGAATGAAAGACTTTAATCAATTCAGAGAAGATGTACAAGACTCTAGGGAGAGAGCTCTTGCATTGAGACAAAAACAGGCTGATAAAGAGAGACAATCTCAACAACAGTCAAAGGGAAGTGGTGCAGGATTGCATCAAGATTCTGATGGTCATGTATCATCTGCATCTAAGAGACATCAACTTGCAAAACAAGGTAGGCTTCAAGGAACAACAAAAATTGAGGTAGACGAAGATATCGAAATCAGTGGCAATCAGTACAACAAAGATGTCTCTGCAAGACAAGAAAGAGATAAGAAAAGATCTCAGGATCATGTTGACTCTCAATTCTACAAATCCGATAAAGTAGAGAGAAGACAGATGTTGAATCGTCGTAGGGCTGCAAATGAAGCCTATGACCCTGAAGTACAAGGTCGCTCACAAATCAGAAAAGGTGGTGAGGGTGGTAGACTTTATCCCGCAAAGAAAAAGTCAACACCAGAGAGAAGAAGAGTTAAAGCAGTTGGTGGTGGTAAGACTGCACCAGTAGAGTATAAAGATCGTAAAGATATTGGTAAACAGAGAGCAAGAAGTGAGAGAGAACAACAACCACAGAAGGAAAGAGGTAGTAAAGAAGTAGCACAATCATACGCAGATAAGGTTAAGGCAGAAAGAAGAGCAAAAGCTAAGGCAAGGATCGCTGCTAAGAGTGGTGGAACTCATGAGACTGGTGTAAAGAAAACAAGTGGCAAGGAGGCATCTAAACAGGCATCCAAGTTGTTGAGTACAAAGACACCTGAAAAACCAGTATCACCTGATTACAAACCTCAAAAGGCTTCAGGTATGACCAGAAGTGAGAGAATGTCTCAACAACGTAAAGGTGAGTCTAAACTCAAAGGTATCATGAAACAACAGGAAACTGACAAGTATAAGTCAGCGACAGGGCAAAACCCTGATAGAAAGGCTAAGACTAAGATCCTTGGACGTGTAGCAAAGAGAATGGCGAGTTAAAGTTAGTAACCTCCAAAGTGCTGTAGGGGTGTAATACACTGGTTCTTTATGACCGTGACCAAAACCCGCAGGACTCGTTCTTCTAAGACCACTAAGGTTCTCCCTAAGGTTGAAGAACTCCGTCCTGCTTTTGTTTCTCGTCCTGAGCCTAATCTGAAATTCTCGGATTATGTTTCTGATGTTAAAGTCCGTTGGGCAATCCATCAGTATGAGGTGAAGAAACTCGGTGAAGATCTTACCAAACTTCGTAAGTTCGTCTCCGAAAAGATTTCACAATTCTCCGACGTTGTTTATTACTCCTGGGCCGAAATGTGAACTGTCCACCACTCCTTGACGGAGTGGTTTTTTTATGCTATACTATAGGTATCTAACCACATCATTATGAACATCTATCTTGATTCCTACGAAGGTGTCACCAATTCATTCAACCTTGGTGAGACTCAGCGACAGTATAGTGAGCGACATAAAGATGGTGACTATGGCAAAGCCAATCAACTTGCCTCTGCTCTTGATACTAAGTATGTGAACATTGGTTGGTGGACTAACTTTGACGGTCGCGACCATGATATTCACAAGTGGCTAAAGAAACAACCACACATTAAATCTATTGGTCAAGAGACCTTTAGGTTTAATAAGAACTCTGGACTGACCCTTGATATTGTCAAGGACATGATTGAGGAGGAGTTCTTTACTGAAACTAATAACACCAAGAGTGAACTTCAACTCAGGCAACATCAGGTTGATTTTGTAACTAAGGCTCGCCCTGATTATGATGAGTTTCTGTTGTTTGCAAAGTGTAGAGCAGGTAAGTCTATTATGACTCTCTCCCACATTGTAGATAAAGGTTTCAAGGTTAGTTTGGTTGTATCACGATATACTTCACCC
>Ga0070746_10002709_pt1 | contig 10546 bp, 16 predicted proteins | sample VirMetDEL_Mar_21_FD_77016 | JGI IMG/M metagenome (GOLD analysis project Ga0070746, IMG submission 77016) | Aqueous microbial communities from the Delaware River and Bay under freshwater to marine salinity gradient to study organic matter... | ecosystem: Environmental > Aquatic > Marine >... | reverse complement strand
TAATCTAAATACACTACCATTAATTAATTCTACTATCTTATCTTTACTATTAAATTTTACAGTTTCTAGTTTTAAATCTTTAATAAAGTCAGTAACATAATCCCAGATAATACTACTTAAATTGTAGTTAGGCGCTACAACAATTACTTGTTGATTTGGTTCTAATAATTTAGCTAGAGCTATAACAGCCGCAGCCCAACTTTTACCTGTACGTCGAGCAGATATATGTACCCAAAATCTGTTAGTTTCTAATCCTTCTATCATAGCCCACTGACTTTCATTGAATTCTAGTGGTACTCCAGGATTATATTTATTGGGTAATTTAGATAACAACTTAGTTATCGGTAATTTAATAAATCTATCTTTAGCCTTTTTAGGCACTTCATCTGGTATTTCTGTTACTTCCATTATCTTAATAATTTTCCTAAATCTATTGATGCTTCTCTTAATTTTTTACAGTATAATTCTTTTTTGTACTTCATAGGATAATTTCTATCAAAAGATATAGTTACTTCTCCTATTAAATAGGGAGTATTTATAGGAACTGCTATAGCTCCTACTTTTTCCTCTCTAAGTTCTTCTGTTACTATACTGAACTGGTCTACACTTATTCTGACACAATGACCTTTTAATAATTCTTTATAATAATAGGCTTTATCAGACATAGGAACATTTACATATCTATCTGTTATAGTATAATAATTATCAGGAAATACATCATGAATTACAGTTAGTAAAGGTTTTTTAGTTTTGTCATTGTTAGAGAATATAACTAAGGAAACTCTTCTTACATCAGACCCTATTGAGTCGTATAAATTGTTTAAAATATAATCTATTACTAATATATTTTTATTCGCTTTTTGAACAGTACTTTCTATTTTGCTAGAAGTTATTGATAAAGATACAACTAGTAAAAATACAGCAGCGGCGGTTAGTATATTGGAGGTTAAAGATAATACGGTATTAAGAGATAAATGAGTAATTTGCTTCTTAAAGGTCATCAGATAACCTCTCCATTTTCTTAGTATAGTCTTTCAGTATATCTATAACTGAACTATCTACTTCTTGTCTTCTAGTATAACTTATAGATATAAAGCCAATTAAGTAATTATTAGCATATACAGGACATTTAATATCTAACTTAGTGCCTACTTTATTCATTATATTTCTTAATAATAAATTAGTAGTATTAGAAGTAGTTAAATAACATTTCTTCTCTAAAAGTTTTTGTAACCCAACTGGATCTATAGATAAATGAATTTCTTGTAGATCCGTTATACTATTACTAGTACCAATAGCTATTTGTTGATGACTTGCACTATAAAATAAAAATGCTACACCATTTAATCCACTTTTACCGTTATGAAACTTAAATAAAGTAGCTCTATCAGATTCTGTTTCATCTAAAACTCTAGATAATAATATATTAATTTTTAAATTTCTTTTTATGTTATCTTCAAGTTCTTTATCTAATTCTTCAGAAGTAGTAGGATGATCAATAATCATCATAACTTTTTCAAAATTATCTACTCCTACATATATTAAAGCAATCATAAAAATAGTTACTATGCATATTATACTAGTAAAAAATATCTTATATAAACTAGTATTTTGTAAATAATTAAATATAGGCTCTAAATTAAGTTTTCCTAACATATTACTGGGTTCCTATGTGTTTTAAAATCTCCTTAACCAGTTCACTTCTAACTACGTCTTCTTTATTAAAAGTTAAAATGTTGACTAACTCACAGTCATTTAAAGTATCATTACAATAAATCAAACCGTTATTTAACCTATGAAGGTCACTACTACTAGGATCTCCATTTATGACTACAGTAACATTTTCTCCGAACCTAGTTAAGAACATCTTCATTTGTTCTAAAGTAGTATTTTGCGCTTCATCTAATATAATAAAACAATTAGATAAAGTTCTTCCTCTTAAGTATGCTAGAGCAGCAATCTCTATTTCTCCTGTCTCCAACATTTTATGAACCTTTTTAGGACCCCATCTACTTTCTAAAGCATCATATAAAGGTCTTAAATAAGGATCTAACTTATCTTCTATAGTACCTGGTAAATAACCTAATTTTTCTCCAGCATCTACTGCAGGTCTTACTAATATTATTTTATCTATACTTTGACTATCAAAAGCTTTACAAGCTTTATATACTGCTAAAAAGGTCTTGCCAACACCTGCAGCCCCTAAAGTGATAGTAACTGGAAAATTTTCTATACTTTCCATATATATTTTTTGATTTATATTTAAAGGTCTTATATTCTTAACGTAATTAGATTTTTCAAACTTCTCGTTATTATAAGATTTTTTCATTAATTCTCCTGACTTAAATCTCTATGAACGCCTGTATTATTAAAAGGAATATCATAGAACCAGTAATAGTAGGTTAAATCTCTTACATCAGTAACTTCATAAGCTAGATGATCTAATGCTACTGTTTTTGTAGGTAGATATACTAAACATACTGCGTGATTTGGTCTATCATTGCTTCCATGTATATTACAAACTCCTACACTTATGTCAGAGCTATTTAATATTTGTAGATCATTTATTATATCACCACAAGTAATAGCAAATCCATCACAATCATCCTTGAATCTTAAGTTGTTATTAACCATTTCCTTATAGCTTCTAAAATCTTCAGATGTTTGGAATTGATCAAAATCACCTACATAAGTAAATAGATTCTTTACTTTATTGTATATTATATCTAATTGATCTAATATTTGTTCCTCAGTCATTATCTTTTTTCCTTTGCGCACAAAGACTCTACTCTTGTCTTTTTGTTTGCGCACATTTTTATATGTCCTATACTTGTATTTACTACTGCTTTTCCTGGTCGAAAAGGCCCTGTTTTTACTGGGTCGCAGCTTGCTAAAAATACTAAGCATAATATAATTATAAATTTCATTAATCTGTTAGCAAATCGTTCATTAGTTTATCGTAATTATTAACTTGTATGGCTACTGCAGGACCTTGCTTTTCTTTAGGTCTTATGCTAGTTTCTTCATCTTTAAGATGTTTTAACCAATCTAACAAGTCTTTCTTACTAAGAACGCCTGTTTCTTCTGCTTCCTCTAATTTTTTATCAATTACTTTATTTATTAAAGCTAATCTTTTATTTCTATGTACATATCCCTGAGTTAATAAAACTCCATTTATATAATTCTCTACTTCTTTTTTAGCTATAATGCTAGTCACTAAGTCTTGAGAAATATCATACATATTAGATAGATCTTCTACGCTTATACCAGACATATGATCATTAGCTATAGATAAATATATAGGATCAAGTTTAGGAGCTTCTAAACTTTTAACTAAATTACTTTCTAATGTGTCTGTTTTGATTACTACTTGATTATCTCTCATAATTAATTTGAACCTCTAAATTTATGACCCCAAATGGGTCAAATAATCCTTCATCTGTTTCTAAAGTTAAAACTCTGCTATCTACTACACATAAATTTCGTGAACTTTCTCTGTATCTAAAACTATTAACAACATATTCAATATCGTCTACAAGCTTTTCGCAATCTGTAATTACATCTCCACTGCTTCTTACGTACCCTCGTATGTTTATACTTAGAGTTCCATATTTAATATTAGAACCACTGTGAGTAATACTATCAACTACATTATAAACACATACGCAAGGAAAATCATTGATTTCATCCATGAATTTATATTTATTGAATACATTATCAAATACATTTGATTGGTATGTGTAGGGCTGTCTATAAGCTAAAGGGCTAGTATCTGTGCTAGTATTTATTTCTTTTAAAGCGGATACTAAATTAGACAAAATTTCTCTTCTTTTCATGGTTTTTATCTTATACAAATTTTAAGCATGATGCTAATTTTATTTTTTTATTTTATTGCTTGATACACAAAGAAAATGTATTCTAATAACTAATTGAAGGAGAAAAAATATGAACGAAGTGGAAGAAAGTTTTTCAAAAATTATAAAAACAAAAAAATTTAACATTTACTTATGCGGAAGGCAAACAGGCAAGTCTACTTTTTGTAGACAACAAAGAGTTAGGAACAAAGAATTGGCTAAGAGAAGAGTATGGAATTATAGATGACGCTGGTAGTAGGTAAATTTTATAAAGATAAATTGTATATGTGTTCTGATAGAATAAGTGCAGAATCAGATTCAGGAGAATTCTTCTTATTAAATGAAGATAAAATTATACAATTAGGAAACTGGTATATTGGATATTGTGGTAGTTATTTATTAAGAGATATTATTAAATATAGATTAACTAACTATAAAATGTTTAACAAGAAATGCACAAAGAAAACATTAATAAAAAAGATAGTACCAGAAATACAAAAATGTTTACAAGAAGAAAAAGCATTAAGCAATTCAAAAATACCTGGAGAATTGTTAGTAGGTAGTTCTGCAGGATTATTTGTTATACAATGTGATTTTAGTGTTCTAGAAATAAATAGATATGCCATTGGAGCAGGTAATAAACATGCTACAAGTTTATTAGCTAGTACGAATTTTAGTTGTGAAAAAGTTATTAAAAAGGTGTCAAAGATAAATGTATTTGTAAGTTGCCCCGCAAAGCAGAGACTGATTTTTGAAAAAAATCCCAAATAATTTTCGGGGTGAGGGGCGATCTGTAGTTCCACAACCTCAAGTCGTAGAACCGCCCTATGCGTTGGACGCATAGCTGGATCATGGTTATGCGTTCAGTGCATAACTACCAGCTATGCGTCCGCTGCATGTCTAAGCCATGCGTTTATTGCATGGCTTAGGCAATGCGTGCAGTTCGCGTTTAGCCTTCTGCGATGCCGTTTCCTTGCAACGACAGAACGAAAATTGGAAACGGTGGATGCGGATAAACGTGATTCCGCCGACACGGTTCCACGACACGCGCGGGAATAGCGGAATTTCAAATATCGCGATTGCGAGGATTGCGAGGATAGCTAGAGCATACAACATAGCGTTTAAACGCCTTTCAATGGGGGCAGGACGGGCGCTAGGCTGTATCAGGTATGATACAGCCTAGCAGACGTGTCACGGGCGCTGGCCGATGTACCAGACCGCATCGTCAACAGCCTTTTTTGCCGCTTCTGCGCGCGTAGTAAGCCATGCGATATGTTCCACGCTTGCGCCGCGCTCTACCGCTTCTTCTAGCGTTATGAGCGCCATAGCGGCGCCATCAAGCAAAACGCTGCGGATAGCGTTCCATTCGTTGCTTGTCATGTCGTCCAGATACTTAAACTTGCTCATAACTATCTCCTATGTGATTGACTATCCCCACAATACAGGATTGATCGGACGTTGCAACACTTAATTTCACCACGACGACCACGACGACCACGACGACCACGACGACCACGACGACCACGACGATTGTGCCATCCAGGCGGACGATTGTGTCGTCCAGGCGTACGATTAAGACGATTCGACAAAGCCAGGCAATTATCGGCAATCAACGTATTGACACCTAACGCCGTTGCTATATTGTGGTGACAGTCAATAACACTTATGAGGAATTTAGCTATGACCGACGTTTGGACCTGCCGCGAATGTGAGACTGAAAATGACGTTGAAGCGGACCCGCGTAACGCGCGGGATTGCCGTTCGTGCGGTTGTGTCCGCACGGAATCGTCATGGGTTGCAGACGCTATTGCGTCCGCGTCCGCCCCTGTGATCGTAGACAATACGGTTACGCTTTACGATTACGACGACGTCGTAGTCGTCACGCGCCATATGGCGCTTGTGACCTATCTCGAACTGACTGGCGTAATTGAGAAAGACACGCCCGTTATACAGCACGCGACGGCGGAAGCCGTCGCGGGTCGTCATATCATCGGCGTTCTGCCCTATCGCCTTGCGGCATTGGCACAAAGTGTGACGGAAATTCCGCTGGACGTTCCGGCAGAATTGCGCGGAAAAGAATTGACAATTGCGCAAATTCGTGAATTCGCAAGCGATCCAGTGACCTACAAAGTGGCTCGCCAATAAGGCGAGTCACGCAAGAGTCATTCGCGTCTATCACTAGATGCGAATGATTCTTAGCTGGCGGCGCCGGCCACATACGGATTCCCACACTAGCAGAATAGGCTAGAAATGTATCATCGTCAATACCTAAAATGCAGGTCTATCACATTTTTTTCGATTCATGGTTTGTCTATCTTTTGTTCTATTTTTGTTCACGATTTGTTGCCTCGGCACCGAACAAAACGTGAACAAAACGTGAACAAAGCGTGAACGAAACGAGAACAAAGCGTGAACAAAGCAAAGTCAAGGGGAACAAAACGTAAACAAACGGGCAACGGTAATTATACCGCACAATGCCTACAACCCAGGGTGGTGCGGTAAACGGACCGGATTTTACCGATTCGGTATATACGCCGCACAATATTTATTTTTACACACAGTCATTTTTATTTACCGGAAATCCTGGCGAAAAGATAACAATTTCAATGGGTTACGAATTACCGCATAACCTGTCAATACCAGCCAAATTCCTCTAATGTTTTCAATAGCTTATGCCTTGTATGTCTCGGTTTACCGTGTATAATAGAGCCATCAGCGCGCAATTCTGCCGCATCATTTGGAGGCTTTCCGTTATGGCTCATTCAATCCGTTCTGCCGAATTCAAAAACACTGTTCGCCGCGTTCGCCATGGCGGCGCGACGGTTTCCGTTGAAGCCCGCATTGAAAACGGCGAATTCACCGACGCGGCTGCCGCGGCGCTGGAAAAGAAAATTGACGCCGCCCGCTCCCGTAACGCGCGCAAATCTGCCATTCGCGCTCCCCATGCGTTCCCGAAAGCCGTTCGCCGCAATGTGATCGGTGTGCAGTGCCATTGTGGCAATCGTGCGGACAATGCCGATCACATTGTGCCGATTGAAGCTTTCGGCATCCTGAAGGCTTCAATGCTGCCGGAGATTGCAGCTTTTCTGAATGATGACAATATTCGCAACATGACTCGTAGCGAATTCATGCGTTCCGCAAGTAACGCACAAGGCTTGTGCAGCAATTGCAACAATAGGCGGAAAGAACGCTTCATTGCGAGCAAGAACAAGCCCGGTTTCACATTGCTTGGTTACTTGAAAGACGAGCAAGAGATTGCAGCCCGTTTTTCTGCCAATACTGACATGGTGGAGGTAAAGGCGCGTTTCTCGAAAGAATTGGAGCAGATCAAAAAGAAAATTCGCAAGAACAGCGAGACGCGGATTGATGAACGGACACTGAATTCTAGCAATTATCCCGCACTTCACCATTTCCATATCCGTCGTGATATTTGCCTGAAGTTTGGGATTTACATGGGCAAAACTGAATTCGCTAAAGAAAAGAAGCGGCTCATGCAAGAATTGGCGGAGCGGTAATAAAGAATAGGGCGGATCCTTTACTGGGTTCGCCCTAATCTTTTCTTGGCGCTTGGCCAGGATTTACAGTAAAAACCAATTGCGAGTCATTCTTAGCTGGCGGCACCGACCGGACAGCATTGCTGACCTATCCACGGTCACGGGCAATTTAGAATGGTTCCAAACTAGGGAATGAGTCTGTCATGCTATTGCTTCTCATAATCATTCTTAACTGGCACCGACCGGACAAGGATCATGCCAGTTTGTCTATCCTGCGACAATTTGCACAAACGTGTTTCCGTCGCATAGTCTGGCAAAATCCATGCCAGTTCGCCAGGATTATCAGGAAAATTTCATGCCAGATGGCAGGGAAAATTTCATGCCATATTGCAGTGCAGCAAATGGTGCAGTGCAGCAAATGGTGCAGTGCAGCAAATGGTGCAGTGCAGCAAAAATCGGCAGTGTTGCAGATTGGCCACAGTGTTGCAGATTGGCCACAGTGTGACAAAAATGTCGTTCACGTTTTGTTCCCGTTTTGTTCCATGCGCCATTGTCGTTTTGTTCCCGTTTTGTTCCCGTTTTGTTCCCGTTTTGTTCCTGCCCCGTTTTCACGCAATATTGTTGCGCAAGATTGTTGCGCAAGATTGTTGCGAGAATGAAGTGTTTCACGCAACATTGTTGCGCGTCCAGCCTGTTTCACGCAATATTGTTGCGCACTATGAAACGGCATGCCAATATACACGTAGAAAAACGATGTAAAAAACCGATGTAAAAAACCGATGTATAAAAACGATGTATAAAAACGATGTATAAAAACGATGTATAAAAACGACTTATTTTCACACCCACTAATATGGGTTTGTAGTTAACACATTGTTTTTATTAATAAAATAAACTATTGTTTTATATTATTGTTATAGTATTATGTGATTAGAGAGTGATATGAATTTAGTAAGACATAGATCTTATTACGCCAAGGGCATGTACGTCACTCGCTCGGCGTAGGAAAGTTGGCCGGAGCCTTTCCCTAGAAGCGGGGCTGAAAAGCCTCGCTTTTTTAGTAGGTTAGCATAAGACCCGCCATAGGCGGGTTTGGCTCTAAGTTATTGAAAAAGCAGGGAATTTCCCTGCCCTTTCTTACAGCCAACCATGTTTGGTTCTGAATACAATTTCTGCGAGATCATCCCGAAGAAGAAAACGCGACTTATAGCCTAGCGATTCGTCAGAAAGCAACACTTTCTGCACTTCGGAATCCTCAACACAACCCGGACGCGAAAGGATAAGAGCGGCGCTTTCAGAATCTCCGCGAAATGCCTCATCATGGGCGCGCTCAAAACTGTCATAATAAGCGGACTCCGTCAGGGACTCTTCAGCACGCAGTACCGCATCACGCACGCGACGCAGCTTAATCGCGCGCTTGCGATTGAACGAGGGGAATCGCGCGAGGCGGCTCATGACGAAGGCCGAAGAATTACGCTCCACTACGTTATTTGACATTTAACTTACTCCCTTATAGATGAATGACAGAACTACATAATAAGACATAGCAAGACAGAGTCAACTGAAAATTTTGTGTAAATTTCTTTATTAAATCAGACACTTAAGGTGGGACCCGCCTATGGCGGGTTTGGCTGTAAGTTGTTGTTTTACCAGCGAAAATTAGTTGTTGTTTTATATAATCAATATGATATTATGCCTTTGTTGGTTATTGAGGAGAACGCAAATGGCCATGAAGAAGACACTGATTGAAGTTCGGGGTATCAAAAAGGAGACTGAAAAAAGCTGGGTGGTATGGGTTGATGAAGCTCATACAATTTCTCTGAACATTTCGAAGAAAACTTCTGAAAGGCTGTCTGACTACATGTTTCGTATTCCTGAATGGCTTTACAAAAAGTTGCCGGTTGTTGCTTAATAGGGCTAGGGCCGAAAGGTAACCCATGATCCTTATTTAGCAATTAAGAGTCCCGAAGGGTTTCCTCCGCCCTTCGGGATTTCTTCTATAATAACCTAATAAAAACAATAGGTTACAAGGGGACCCGCCTATGGCGGGTCCCGTCGTAAGTGTTTGAAAATACTAATGAAATTAGTTCTTGTTTTACCAAATTGATATGCTATTATCTTCTTGTCGGACGGGGTTGCAACCCCCTCCGGCGGGACGATGGGGGCACGAGCCGAGGCCGCTAAGTTTTCTTTTTCAAACAACACGCCTGACGCGCGCAGGCGACACAGAAAAGAAACTAGCCACCCGGATCGCGGACCCGCAAAAAACCCTCGCAGTGCACTGCGGGGGTTTTTTGTGTTGTTTTTCAAACAGTTAAAAGCGAACCCGCCTATGGCGGGTTCGGCCCTAACACATTGAAAACGTTGATATAATTATACTGATAAAAACGTACGTACCAGGGTGTTTTTGTGCTTGTATTAATTTGAAAAGGGTGTATATTAGAAAACATCAAACAAGCAAGGGATTAAGCAAATGTTCACTTCCGCGTCCGAAGCTGCCACCGCCCTCTCCGATGCCACGGCTTTTCTTGATCAGTTCCGGGAAGAATATGCGGAGTATGCTGCCGAGGCCCGTGCGTGCGGTCAGGAGGTTGTTCCTTTTCTTCACTGGTGCGATCCTGACCGGGCGAAGCGAGCCGCGCAGGAGCGCTGGCGGGAACGGGAGGAAAACGACACTCTTGACCTATACTAGGTCGAAGGCAGGGCTGAAAAGCCCTGTCTTTTCAACGTGTTAGGGGCGGACCCGCCATAGGCGGGTCCCGTCTTAACCCTTTGAAAACGTTGATAAACAAAGTTGTTGATTTGTGTGTAGGTTGGGCCTATACTCTTAACAGTTGAACAGGAGGACGTGGTTATGGCTGATAAATATTGGGACTTGCTTGAGATGCTGTCTGCTACGATTGGCGGTAGATTCGATCCTTTTGCGCTGGAGACTCTTTTTGAAACTCAGGTAGAATATAACTTGACACAGTGGAGGAATCCGTATGCAGACAAAGCGTTTTGGGCGAAACGTTATTTGACAGACATGCAAAGGCTTCGCACTTTGCGACGAACTTGCAAATTGCGATAGGACGAAATGCAGGGCTGAAAAGCCCTGTCTTTTCAACGGGTTAGGGGTGGACCCGCCATAGGCGGGTCCCGTCATAACCCTTTGAAAACATTGATAAACAAAGTTGTTGATTTGTGCGTAAGCTGGGT